>Ga0228710_1003810_pt1 | contig 23925 bp, 8 predicted proteins | sample MedpolnodulmetaG_FD_177995 | JGI IMG/M metagenome (GOLD analysis project Ga0228710, IMG submission 177995) | Root nodule microbial communities from Medicago polymorpha collected in Santa Monica, California, United States - pink nodules | ecosystem: Host-associated > Plants > Roots > Nodule...
ATTTTGATAAAAAAATAAAAAAAAAAAATTACAAAAAAAAATAAAAAGGAAAAAAAAAAAAAAAAAAAATTGTTAAAAAAAAAAAAAAAAAAAAAAAAGACAGAAAGAAAACGATTTTCTGAGTCGCTGGATCTTACCTGTATAGTAATAAACCTTCTCTCAAATCCTTTTCCCGACCCTCTTTCACTTCTTTTTTCCTTAGGTAGTTTTGCATCTGAAATTTTACAAGTTTGAGGAATGAAAATGGTTGTAACCCCACATGGGAGAAAAAATATCTTATAAAAAACGAGTTTGAAAATTTAAGAATTACAATTTAGCAGTTTTAACATGGCAAAACTTACTTGAATTTCCCTCAATTTGTTACTGACTACACCAGAGTTCCTCTCAGCTCTAATGATCTCCTTTTCAGTTAAATCACCACCAGTTTCTATCTTTCCTGAATTGATAACCATGGTTCATGGATCCGTGAGTTAAGTTCACAAACAAGCGACTAGACTAGCACTTGAGGGAAATATTGCGAAAATAAAATGCATACTCAATGAATAAACTAACCATATCTCTTCTGCATTCTCATAAGTAACGGACCAATTCTTTGGCGAATCGTGTACATTGTCCTTCCATATTCTGCAGCTGGCCAAATTTCAGTCCCAAAAACAGCACTGCAGATGTTGAACATTTTCATTCAGTCATACCCTCAAAAAAAATTGATCAAAGATAAATACGTTGTTTTACTTTTCAAAAGAATTTAGAACTTCATACATTACAACATAACACCACATTTAATATACATAAGGCATTTTCTTGACAATAGAGACCTAGGTTGCTACTACTATTCTTATCATATGGCTAAGTTATTTTGAAGTGTGAAAGTCATATTCAAAAGATGTATCCATCACCAGATTTTTAATGTAATATCAAATTCCACGACCATAAGCCAACCTTGACTAAATTAGGTGTATAAAATTACCTGTTTTGATCATGATATGATATGATATCACTAATCTCAAAGTACTAAAGTCATACATATTCAATGAGGTGATTCATCCCCATAGTTTTAATGCAATATCAAAATTCACAATCATAAGCTCAACCTTGACCAAATAAGGTATGTTTGGATAAAGAACTTAATTGATCACTTATAGTATAAGCGCTTATAATATAAGTATCTATGTATAAGCTATTTCTATAAAAAAAAAGATACAATAAAGTCAAACTATTTTCGTAAGCTATCATGGAGAGAGTATGGAAATAAGCTGAAAATAGTTTACGAACATGTGATAAGTTGTTTCCGTAACCCTCCCAAACAGTCTTATAAAGTCTCGTAAGTATGTATGTCAGATTGTCAGTAAATAAGCTCAAATAAACCAATCCAATCAAATAACTATCTTGAACAAAGCTATACCAAACCATTTAAACATATATATAATTCTCTCAAAAAAGGAAACTTTCATTAATAACAAAGAAAAACAGCATGAAGAACACAAACCTAGTGGCAAGTACTTTATCACCAACAGTGAAGACACCAGCCTTATCAGCTGATCCACCAGGTGCAATAGCATCAATGTAAGTTCCACCATCTCTTCCTTTTACAAATTTAATTCCATAAGGTTGGTCAATCTCTACCTCATACTCTTCATATGGCTCTTTTTCTCCTTCACCCTTTTCACTATCTTCTTTGGATGCTTCTGACCCAACTCCAGATGAAGCTTTAACCACAAAAAGGAACGGTTTTGACAAAAGGGTGTTGGAAAATGAATGGTTTTTTGAAGAAAACAACTTGGTGGTGGGAAAAAAATAAGTTGAGTTTTGCTTAGAGTTGATTTGGGTGGTTCTTGTTGGCAATGAAAGTGCAGAGTAGTGACCACTAGTGGTGGTAGACATAGATAATGACATGGTTATGTTAAGCTCAAAACTTTGATGTTCCTTTTGAATTCTATGAGAGAAATGTTATGTTCCCTTGGAGCATGGCTCACCACAAAGAAGAAGATGAGAGGTTCTGTGTAGATTTTGCTGAAGTGGCTCTCAAGGCACATCCATTCAATTCACTAGTATTATGCCACGTGTACTCTATTCATAAACTTTAGGGAGATGGAAAAATAAATGGGATTATTAAGTAGAATATTCCATTAGCTCATATTATGGATAATAGGATCATGATAACAAATGTGTATATTATTAAAGTGTTCCTTCCGTTTTAAAATAAGTGACGTTTAATATTTTTGCACATAAATTAATAAATGTAAGACATGACAATTTTATCACCTGCTATGTTCCTTTGAGCTCATAAGATTACAATGTTTGCCTATCATTGCTTAAGAAATGTTTTAAAATTAGTGTACACTCAATTAATTAGAGGGTACAATTGAAAGTAAAATAATAATTTTACATTAAAAAGTGTAAGTGACAAACATTTTAAAACAAAATTGTTAACGTTAAGTAACACTCATTTTAAAAAGAATTGAGTATCAGTCTTGGGTGCTAGAAGTAGTAGTTTTATGTCGACAATAAAAGTTGAATTCATTATTTTTCAACACATTATATATGTGCTTCATTAATCAATGATTCATGAGCACTCTTTAACATATATCTTTTTCATACGCATCTGTCAAAGATCAAACTCTAAACTAAATAGTAAGGGGACCAAATATCTACTACATGTGCCACTTACACTCTAAATCCATTTATATTAAAAGCGGTGTAATTATTGCTTTGACAAAGATTTGATATATATTTTCTTGCCAAAAAAAATTATGAGTTGTTTAACCAATGTTCCTTAATCACTAAGTGGATTCATAATCACTAAGTATCCACTTCTAATTAATCTCCATTTAGTTGGACCCAAAAGATAAATTCTACTATCTTAATTAAATTTCCTCCATCTAGAAGGGATATTATTGCAGGATGTGGAGGAGTGTTGCGACACGAAAAATGGTGAGTGGATTTGTGGTTTCTCGAAATGCTTGGAGTGTGTAATGCACATGTACCATATATTTTTGTGTTTTTTTTTAATCGGGTTGCTGTTGTAGCATATGCACATATAAATAAAGGATTTTGTTAGGAGATATGAAGGTGTCTTTTAGCAAGTTATTCTATAGACATTTGTTAAAAGACACCAATTAATATTTATGAAGGTGTCTTTTAGCAAGTATATAACTAAAAAATGGATAACCTCATCTTGAGGTGTGGGTTGCTAAAAAACACCTTCACTGTGGCTTCTAGCAAGTAGCAAAACTCATAAATAAATACCTATTAAAAAGAGAGATAAAGTAGCTATATTTTTAAAACTTTTTTACTAAATACATATGAACTGAAGAACTGTTTATTTACTGTGAAGATAGTTAATGTATCTTGTCTTGCTGCATTGTTTCTTCTTTTCTGTTAAAATTGACATTAGTTCATACATTAATCCAATTGCATATGACAACAATGTTAAAAGGCAAATTAAGAAAGGGATAAAATAAAAAGAAAATGCCTTTAAACATTAAACACAAGATCAAGTTAAGGTAAAACCCTCTTCCTATAAACATAGAGAAGGAAAACTTATAACCTAAAAACAATACCCTTTTTGCTTTAAGTCATTCTGCATCTTTCCTTTTAACATCACTTTCAGCAACTTCAGTGATTATGGTAAATGTTTTTCCAATAGGGACCTCAGTGTATGTTGTCAAAGGCTCCAATGAATCAACAATGTCTCTCATTAAAGGCCTTGCTTTTGGATTCTTGTTTAAACAATGATATGCAAGCATTGCAGCCTTATGAGCTCCTTTTACTGGATAATCACCTTCCAACCTTGGATCTATAATATTTAGCACTTTCTTCTTTTCTTTGAGCAATGGAAGAGCCCAATCTGTTAGGTTCTGCTCTCTAGCTGGTCTTTGTTTGTCTAAAGATTTTCTTCCAGTCAAAAGTTCAAGAAGAACAACACCAAAACTATAAACATCACTTCTTGGAGTCAAATGACCTGCACAATGTAGGACTGTAATCTCAATTTACATATATAGGAAAGCCCATAATTGCTTTTAATTGGTAACCAACGTTGCCCTCCGTAGAATTGTTGAGATTGATCTCGTGAGATAATTGAGATTCGTTTAAAGAGTTGACATCTCTTACTAGATATTTCTCATACATATCGTAGAACTGGCCCAAACGAATTGCTATCAAACCAACCACCTTAGGCCCCAAAAAATTTAGACCTCGGACTCATTTTTTAATTAAACAAATAGTATTATTTTTTTAGTATTTTTAGGGTTCATAATATTAATTTTACTAACTACTTTTGTTACCATCCAAGAAAATTTAGATGAGATGGTAAGAGATCTCTCTTCCAAGTAAATTTTGAGTTCGAATTCAACCTTGAAAAAAGAACTATGTTAAATCTCTTCAGGGAGAGTTTTGTCGCCCGTTGTGGTCTTATCCGACTCGAGTGATTAGTCTCTACAGTTACGAGCAGAGAATACGCAGTTCACACAAAAAAATGTTACTAACTATTTCATTTAAAAATCTTAGTCGGTCATGTAAATATATTTAATATTAAATTTTGTATTGGTTAATATTATAAAAAAAATAAAATATAGAAAACTAATTAAGTTTGAAAGGCTTCTAATTTTATTGGTCATTTTTGAAATGTCTCACTTTAAATTTAACTTTAGATATACACGTCTCTTTGGTCGGCTAACACATCCTCATGAGATTGAACTTCTAAGCACATGTTTAAAGACTCGAATATATATCGTTTGTGTCATGTCATATTGATGGAATCATAATTGATTCGGTGTGCCTTTTGGTAGTCTTTCAAGTCTAATGGAATATGAACTTTGTTTCCATTAAATCCCACTTAACATTGATCAATTTTGCATTGATAAATATTGAATCATAATTTGATAAGTTAGTTTACCTGTCATAATGTATTCTGGTGCAGCATATCCATATGTTCCCATTATTCTAGTAGAAACATGGGACATGTCTCCAACTGGTCCATCTTTAGCAAGGCCAAAGTCAGAAAGCTTTGCATTATAGTCCTGTTTGTTAAACGGAGAGAACAAAATAAAGTTGTGGCTAAAGATATGGCTTAACGAGAGATTTCAGTTTTTCTCAATATTGTTTCTTCTCTAAGTCATTTCGTGAAGAAACAATTATAAAAATAAACTGAATGCCTAAATTGAATAACAAGAAATTTTTTGAAACATTGACATAAATCTTGATGTATACTGACCAGGTCCAATAAAATATTTGATGTCTTAAAATCACGATAGATGACAGGTTTCTTTGCTTCGTGAAGAAATGCAAGTCCCTTTGCAGCGCCATATGCAATCTTCATTCTTATCGACCATGGCAATGGAAGCAAAATTTCTTCAATGTACAGGTAAACACACATCAATTAGAAATTATACAAACATGCAAACTAATTTCACCAAAAACCACTGAATCCATAATTTACTTTTTATAATATATTGAAGAGTTTAATTCTATAAAGTGAAGTGGTGGTTCTATGGTGCAGTGGTTAGCACTCTGGACTTTGAATCCAGCTACCTGGGTTTGACTCCCGGTAGGACCTCCTTAATAATATTTTTTGTAACCAAAAAAAATTATATAAAGAGAAAGTGTAAATGAGTTTTACACTCCCTTCTCCCTTGAATATATGAGTATTTTTTTTTTGGTAGTGAATATATGAGTATTTTATAAAAACATTATCAATATTAAGAAAAGATGTTGGAGTGATACATTTGTTTAAAAAATGTGTAACTATTTTTAGATGGAGAATTACAACGAGTGTTATTTATGTATAAATGCATTAAATGTTATTTTTTATATAGAAACATATATAGTATGAATAACTTGGAACTTGTTCCAAAAAAAAACTTGTCAACTTCCCTAAAAAAAAAAAACTTGAAACTTGTCTAGTCAAAGGTTTAAAAATGTAAAAAAATAATGTTTTCAATATGAATTTCCTTTTTTGTTTCTTTAACTAGTGCCTTAGAGCACTAGTTAGTAGGGGTGGGAATAGGCCAGACCAGGCTTACGAAAAAATTTATAAGCCTAAGTCTAATCTATGGTCTATCATAGGCCTTTTTTTTTTGTCTGATCTGACCTATTTAAAAGTCTAGGCTGGCCTAAAAGCCTACTTCGAGGCCTACTTTACATTAAGGTCATCAAATAGTCATTTGACCTACTAAATAAGCTAAACAAGCTTTAAAGCCTACTTAAAAGCCTATAACAACAAAGCATATTAAGGGACTAATAGATAGAGAAAAATATGTTTATATTTTTAATGTATGCAACTATTTTAATGTAAAAAATACATTTTTTAATAAACATGTATTAATAGGCCGGCCTATTAGGCTTAACAGACTTTTCTGGAAGGTTAACCCTGGCCTATTTAACTATACAAGCTTTCTAAAAAGCCTAAGCCTAGGCCTATCTACTAAACAAGTCAGGTCGTAAGCCCCTGTAGGCCAGTTTGGCCTATTCCCAACCTACTAGTTAGGTATAGTAAGACAATTGATAGTATTAATAAAAGGTATAGTAAGAAAAAGAGTAATAAGTTGCATTTAGAAATTTGTAAATAGTCTTATATTTAAACACAAACATTTTTTTTGTAAATAACCTTATAAAGTATTCAACCATAGCTCAAAATATAGATATTTTGAAAAATGATATGATTAGATCTGCACATGTTTCAAAGTAAATGAGATTATAATCTCACAAAGTAAATGAGATCTATCGAATAGGTTATAAAATCAATCTAAAGCATATGTTTAATAAGAGTAATGATATTTGTACATCATTTGGGGACAACTTTTACAACAGTCTTCTTTTACTCTCTTCTTATTTATCAAAAACAATAGAGAGAGAGAGTATAAATATAATGTAAGTACAAGAGATAAAATTATTTAACAATTATAACAAAATAGTTGTAACAATATCATTTCTCTTTCAGCAAATTGATAAGTTTGATTCTCTCTTGATAAGTTTGATTCTCTCTTGTTCAAAACTTACTAGAAGTAACTAGGATAAATACCTTTGTTTTAAGTAACTAGGATAGATAACTTTGTTTTCTTTTTTGAAAAATGCTAACAATAGATCCTTGGAAAAAAAAATAGAAAGAACAATAGACGTTTCTTATTATATTAACCACGATTGATTGTAGGACCCACTAGTTATATCAGCCAACCGATGTACTTTTTTTTATATGACCGGTTGGTAAGCTTTAAACTAGAGAGGATTCATGTCGGCATAAAGCTTAGACTACTTTGATTTCCAACTAGGAATTAGATTTACTTCATAATAAACAAGACAAAATGAACCTAAGTCGCTTTATATATTCCCTTTTATATAGTGTCAATGTTGTCGGGGACTATATACCAATGCAAAAACTACATTACATTTTCCTAGACATTTTTTAAACAATAATGATATATATGCACACCGAGTTATTTTACAAACGGTGTGGAACCACATTTTGCGTTGGGTTGGTGTTGTCGCGGTTTTACCTATTGAGGCAGCGTCCTTAATCAATTCAGTTTTTTAGGTGGTGTTGCTAAGTCGAGGCGTTCTATTTTATAGGTTATCTGGTTTGCAACAGTGTGTGGAAAATTTGGAAAGAAAGAAATAATAGAATTTTCAACGCAAAAGAGAGCTCTCTTACGCAGGTCGTGGACAAAATCAAGTCGGTGTGGTTGAGGGTGAAATGTACCTCTCTTGTCTTCAACTATCACGGTTGGTGGCTTAATCCGTTCACCATTTTAGGTGTTGGCTAATCTCTGGTGACTGCTGGGTTGGTTTTTGGGGTCAGACTATTAGTTTTGTAATTATTGTAATTATGGTTTTTACCTTGTATTGACGCTGGTGTTTCTTCTTCGGCGCATCTTGCGCTGAGAAGGCTTTTTTTGTGGTATATAATTCATTTTAACTTTTTCAAAAAAAAAAACCAGTTAACTGGATAGTTAATTCATGATTAAAATAATGGTTGATTAAACTATGAATTAACCATTATTTCAACATAAACAGAATTAAGTATATAACCAATTGAATTGATCACATTTTTACACGTGATTAATCGGGTGTTGCAGGTATATGTCAAAATATGTATATAAAATATCTTTGTTGTTTGTATTTTATATTCATATCACATACGCTAACTATTGAGGATGAAAAACCGTACATTAAGAAAAAATGTCCCTAACATATCAAATGTTCTGGTCATCTAATACTTAGGGAACTATGTGTTGTTACCTTACTAACATGTTCTATCCTAAGCTTTAATATCAATAGAATGTAAGAATTTCAATATCAGAAAAAATGGGATAGTATATACTTACTTGAGAACAAATTGTGTTCCACACTTCCTCTGGCCATGTACTCGTATATTAGCACCCTATGTTCGTTTTCGCAGCAGTATCCAATTAATTTGACCAAATTTGGATGTGAAAGCTGCCCCAAAAATATCACTTCTGCCTAGAAACAAAGCAATCAAAATCACAAATAATCTAAATGTCTTTTACCTAGAAAACAATCAAAACCACAACTAATCTAAATGCTATTTTCTTACAGTCTAAATTAGAGAAAGAAAATATACACAAGTAATCATCAAAGTTGGTGTCTCTAACATTTGGAGACACAATTAAAGACGGATTTTGCAAGTTTCTTTGTCTAAATTTTTATCGTTATTTTTCTTTTTCTTGTAGTAATGATTTTGCAGTAACATATAATTTCAAACAAAATACAAGTTGATTAAAAAAATGTCAAAAATATAAACATCATATTAAATTATTGTACTAATAATTGTCGAGAGATGAGAATTCATAATCGAAAACATCTATATTTATATCTATATGTACAAAAGAATATTTCGAGAAGGTTATATACAAAATAAATACATTCTTGCTCAAAAAAATACATTCAATACACTATAATTATTTTGTATATTTAAAAATTGTAAAATAACCAAATGGTGAGGTTGGTTAATAAACTTGGGTTAGAACAAATTGTTGAGGATAACTCGAATTTGAATTATGGTTAGAACAATTTTTATCATACTTTACATAGTTTTTGATCAAACTTCAGGGTGTTGGATGTTAAAAAAATTACAAATTTAATATATAAGAAATCATATAGTTAGTATTACTGTAGTTCAGAGAGAAATATAGATAATATACCAGCCATTCTCTGTGGCCTTGATGACTATTGTCACCATCATGAACCTTAACAGCTACAGGAAGAGAAGGAAGATCCTCCCTTAACTCTTCAGAAATAAATCCTTTATAAACACTTCCAAATCCACCTCCCCCTAACACACGATCTGGTCTGAAATTCCCAGTTATTTTCTTTAGCTCATCATAGGTGAATGCAATCAATGGATTTGCAGCTGAATTATCACGCCTAAGATCTTCAACTTCTTCAGGATTCGACGGTAACTTACTATCATCGTGCCTTTCTTTCATTGCCACCTGGTTTTGTTCTTTTGATCAACCAAAGTGAGATATTAATGAGAACAAATCTTATATATCCACATTTTAAACTTTCATTTATTCTAAAATAACAAAAACAAGGAAAAACTATAATATATGACTTTAATTTGATCTTGATCTATAGAAGCATTCGAGTTGGATCCCTAACTAAAACAGTGTTTGATCAAATATATTTACCTTCCGACCAAACTAGATTACTATGATAATTTCTACTTAGAATTGGAGCGTTAAGTGTTAACACACAATAATCTTAATTATTATGTCACATTGTAATATTTAAAGCTTTTTTTTTTAAGGAAAACTTGTTTACGCTATTATATTACATGGAATATGAACATAAAATTAAAATAAATATTGCAATGATATATAAAGAGATTAAGAAGCATATATAAATTCATATGCTGTAGGAGACAGAATACCAAATAAAAAATAAATAAACTACAAAAGGTGCGATGATGGGAAAATAGTGTAAATGTGAAGTAATCAATTATATTTTTAAAACCTTCTTCAAAAAAAATATTATATTTTTAAAACCTACCACCAATTTTTCATAGTAAATAAATACATATTATAGTTAAGATAAAACTCTACTCACTGGAGTTAGAGGTTTCCACTTTATATCCACGTAACAAGTAATAAGGAATAACAACTACGTGCCGACCTACTTTTGAAGCAGACATAAGGGAAAAAAAGTGTTGAGTTCATACTAGCTAACAGCTTCTATGTTGAAACAGCTTTAGAAAAGTTTAAAGATTTGAAGACAGCATGCATGTAACTCTTATATACAGATTATTACTGTTTTTAGCTCTCTTTTTCCAATGATTTGCAGGATATCACAGCTTGTTTGTTTCACAAGATAATTTTAAAATATATATATTATTTGCAAAAAATTAGAAAAACAAAGGTGGATTTTTTTTTAACAATTGAAAATTAAAACCATCCTTGAGTTTGTATATTCCACTAGATTCAAATGATTTAATTACTAGAACACCAATAAAAAAAAATCAGTGAAAAGGAAAATCATTTGAAAGGGTGATCAATAAGAAAGCAAGAAGGGAAATTCCAAAACTTCAAAATATGAAAGCCTTGATAATAATATCCATCAAAGATGGTACATATTGGAAGGAAAAAAAAAACAAAAAGAAAAAAAAAATTAATATACCATTTCTAGAGCGAAAGGAATCCAGAAGGAGAGAAACGGGGCATGTATCTAAACAAAGCTTTAAGAAAACACACCATAAACTGATAAATGATAATTACCTAAAATCATATAAAGTTATTCAAAATAGAGAGAAAGATAACTTTTTTTTGTTATTGTGAAACCCACCTGATTTTGCATTGGATGAGACTCTATAATCTGATGAATCCCACTTATAGCAACAATTACCCATTATACCAAAAATCCAAATACAGCTTTTCAAGTTTGCAATAGCTAGCTATCTCCTTTACAAACACCCCATTATAAAAACTAAAACTTTTTTTTTCTCTCTAGTGTTTTTTTTTTCTCACCCTCAATTAAAACACATGGTTTAAATTTTAGACCAAGGAATAGAAATTAATAAAAAAAAAATAACATGGCATCTTATTTTGAGTGTGAATGAGACATGTATGTCTTTTGGTGAAGGAAAGAAAGAAAAGAAGAAATGAAGAGTGGGAGATAATTTAGTGATGGCAATGATGGGGTTTGAGTGAGTGTTGAGTATTGATGAGTTGTGTTGGCTTGGCTATGGGAGAAGAATGATGGACCCACATAGAATGAGGTGTGTTAATTTTGTAGTCATTCAAAATGTGGCATGGTGCACTTTCATTTTAGTGCGCATAGAAGGTGCTTGTTTTGTTAGATAATGGATACCCACCAATCTTCTTTCCATCACTCTCCATATATTCAAAGTCTCTTTCTTGCCTATTCCATTCTATTCACTTTGTTCTTGTTCTCACTTCTCTCTATAGGGAAGGAAACTTGCAACCACCTTACCTAACCAGGCTTTGCTTAATTTCTTTTTCTTCTCTTTTATTTTTTTATTTAGAAAACAAAAATATATTAACATACAAGATAAGTAATAACCATGGACATCAACTTTCAAAAATAGATTAATAAAATTTATATATAGTCTTTTAATTAAAAAAAATTGAATTTAAATTCAAGTCACAGATAGTACAAATAGAAAGTCCATATGTGGTTAAATCCTCGACCTTTCTATCTCTTTTTACAAACCTTTATCTTTTTTCATAAAATATTTCTTTGTACTTTTTGTCCTAGACCAATCAAAATGGCTATAACTAGTAAAGTGGGTTATTTGCTTATTTAGAAGATTATCTTAGAATTTAGCAACCAGCTAGAACAAGCACTTTGAGTAATGACTTTTATTGAATTTGGAAAAAAAAATCTAATTGTTAATGTGGTTAAATTATTATTTTTCACTATTGGAGTCTAGCACAAGTAGTTTTTTTTTTTTGTTTTGACAAGGTCTTGCACAAGTAGTTGTTGTGAAGTATATGTGAATGTTGTAAATCTCACGATATGGAATTTCATTTCTACAGTTTGAAAAAATAATATTTTCCTTAATTTTTTATTTATCAAAGTGCACCCCTTAATAGATTTAGTTTTGTGGTTATCTATATGACATGATGATGGAATAATCTAATATGATAAATGTGTAATGGACGGATATAGTATGCCAATAGATGGTGTCCTTGGTGTTATTAGTGTAGTTGAGATGATTATTGATATGAAAATAATGAGATCAATAAAAAATTTAAACGTTAATTAATTAATATTAAAAAAATCTTGATATATATTTATTATTTATGTCATTTATAATTTTTGGGTCTTGCTAACGAGTATTCTAAGAACACTCTTCAAGGATTATTAATTAAGAAAGAGGGAGATATTTTGACTCCAAGAGTAAGTGTTGTAACTTACTTCAAATCATGACATTTAATTCCAAGATTGATTAATGACTTAGATTAATTGATATGGTAGGCTTTAATTTCATTCTCTATTGGAGTCAACATTCATCACAATAAAATAACAAAATAATTAATGTCTTTTAATTGATTAATTTTTTTCTATTCTTCTCCCTTTGTTTTTTTTCTCATGCTAAAAAAAAATTGCATATGGCCACAACAGCAGAACTTGAAAGAAAAGAAAACTATTAGAATAAATTGTGTCTATTGTATATTCATTAGGCATTTATCAGAATCAATTATGTTTATTGTATATTCATTAGGCATTACTATTTGACTTGTCAAATATGTAATTATATTGATTTGACATTATTGTATATTCATTAGGCATTATTAGTTTCTATATTAGAATCATAAACAATTGTATATGTATCACAATTTTCATCAATAATAATCAGGGGATTACATTTCTATATGGTATCAGAGCCATGCTGAGAGGGGATTACATTTCTATAAAAACACATGACTTCTCTCTTCAACTGATTTAGTTTCCAAAGATAACAAAAAAAACACTGCTTCAATTCATTTTCTGCTACGGTATAAACTAAACCCTAGTTTTCTCTGTTCCCCATTCAAACCCTAATTTGGAAAATTTATTGAAAGATTATGGTTGGGAACAACTTATTCATGTGTTGGTGTTTGGCAACATGATCGTGTTGAGATCGTAGCAAATGATCAGTGTGACAAAACTTGGCATAGTGTGTGAACAAATAAATAAATTCGAACATCGTAAAAATGGTATAAAAAAAATTTGCGTGAGAAAAAAAAGCAAAGGGAGAAGAATAAAAAAAATCAATCAATTAAAAGACATTAATTGTTTTACTATTATTTTGTGGTGATGAGTGTTGACTCCAATAGAGAGTGAAATTAAAGTCTATCATATGTATTAATCTAAGTCATTAATCATTATTGGAATTAAAGGTCATGATTTAGAGTAAGTTAACACGCTTACTCTTAGAGTCAAAATATCATCCCTCCTTAAGAAATTATTCATTGAAAATGTTCAATACTTCAATTTTCAATACATTAAATGTACAAATTTTTATAAAAACCTATTATATATATATATATATATATATATATATATATATATATATATATATTTAGGGATAAAAACCTATTATATATAGTCCTTAAGGAGTGTCCTTTAGGACACTCGTTAACATTTTATTTTTTTATTATAAGAGACTACAACTTGCAAATGCACCATTATAGACAAATGACTTTGTCCCCGTGAGTTTAGCTCAGTTGGTTGGGACAATGCATAAAACATGCAAGTTCAAACCCCGACAACTACCAGAAACGACAAATGACTTTCGCAACTATGTTAGCACCTCACCCGTTAACGATCATTTTCACCGTGCCAAAATATATTATTGATAAAAGAAGAAAACAGAGGGAGAACATAAACTTAAAAAATCTTCCTAAATGAAGTGTAGCAAATAATTCCACCAATGAAAACTTGGAATAGTAACATCAAAACTCATCAATTTATCTGCACACATGAGATATCCTAAAATTCATGTTCGAGAGAAGATGGTTAAAGTTGGGATCAATCTAATTTAGATCAACTAAACAAAAGACCGTTTAAATCATTATCAACTAAATTAAGATCGATTGAGTTAAATAGAATTATTCTATTGGGATTGGGATTGGGATTGGAATAGATAGATGCAAAGTAGTAGCTAAACCAAAGTTTAGTCACTCACTTTAAGCAAGAGCTTATTTCTTAACTTCGTGGGGGTGGAGTTCAAATGTTTTTGGAGATGATTATAAAATGAATATTGATGTCATTTTAATTTAAAATAACAATACCCCTCTTTCCATGCTTTTTTATAAGGAAAAAAAAAAGCTAGGTATAAGTGCTTTTCTAAATTTTCTTTTTGATTAACCAATTATGTTTCTTCAATAAAATATTGATTTCTACTTTTTGTCCTAGACCAATAGAAATGGCTCTAACTAATAAAGTGAATTATTTGGCGAGCAGATTATCTTAGAATTTAGCAACCACAACAATACAAGCACTTTAGAGTCATCACTTTTGTTAAATGCCAAAATAATATTAATGCGTTAAAAAAAATTGCATTAGCTTTTTATTTCTATATAGCACACCTCATCATAATATATGGGTGCCCTTGCTGTAATTGCCATTACTGTTAATATAAACTAAATTCCCCTAAAAAAATTAAACTAAATTAAATGCGATAAATATTCAACTAAATAGTAAGTAATTTATTTGCATTCACCGTGTTTAATCTGTTTTTTGACAAACTGTGTTTAGTACATTAAGAATCCGTTTGTTATAATTTTTTAAGAAAAAAAATCACATTTTAAAACAAAATAACCACTCTTAAGAGTATTGCATGTGTTTGTTACAATTTTTTAAAAAAATTATAATCTAAAAAAAAATATTAAAACTGCTGCAAATAAGAAGTTGCAGCTTCTCAAAAAATAGATTTTTGTTAAAGGAGTGGGAAAATTAAATGTCAAAAGATTGAACTAGTTTTGTAACAAAAAATCTCTTTTATCTAGATGTATCCAAATTCCAAACAAACTAAATTATTTGTTTAAATAAAATGAATTTTACTGCGATAAACAAACGCAAAATAAATTCTGATTTTTTATAAAATCTCTAAAACATAATCTCTAAATTATTCAATATTATAATCACTTTTATTTTAATGTATAACAAACGGGTCCTTATACTCAATCACTCGGTCTCATTATTTCTAGAGCTTTGCTATTTATCTTGATTCATATTGTTTCGACCGATAACAAAAAGCAATTATCCAATCAAGTTTCTTTCTCGCCGGAAATTAAAGGAGGTTGTGGGTATAATATAGGAAAGATATTGAGCAAATGGTCGTTCATGAAACTATCGCGGGGTGATCTTTCACACTACATAGCAATATCCTTCATTATATAAAGGAAATTGTTATGTATCGCGACCGATTGTTTCACGAGATAGCAAGCGCTCTGAATTTTCCTTAAATTATGCACCACCACCCTCTTGATTTGTGGTCGGGAAACAATTCTATTGGACAATTAATTTTTGCTGGTGTTCGGGACAAAAAATTTCTAGATAAATGGCATTGCTTTGCTCTTTTATAAAACATATTTTGAGTTTTGTTTGTTCATGAAATGAGAAGAAATCAGAAAATTGTTGTAGACACATTTGATAGGGCTGAAAAACACATGTAAAAGACGAAAAGCCCCCTCGGCAGTTAACTGCCGAGGAATGAAGAAACCGGCTGCAGTTAACTACCGAGGAAAACCTCGGCAGTTAACTGTCGATGCGTTTCTGCTACAAATCTGGCAGAAGCTCTCTCATCTATTATTACTCTCATTTTACCAAAATTTTCCAAATCTCTTTCAACGTCTCTCTAAAAAACCAACAAAATCCTACCAAATTTATTCAACAAAATTCTACCAAATTTATTCAACAAAATCACAAGTAAGTCATCATAAAACTATTAACTTACATTCTAGTTGTTATAAATGTTTTTTTTTTAGTTTTTAGTAGATTTAAATTAGTTTAGTTTTTGAGTAGATTTGAATTAGTTTAGTTTAGTTTTTGAGTAGATTTACATGTTATAATTCATTTTTAGAGTAGATGTTAGTTTATTAATGTAGTTAAAATGTTTGCATGATGTTTATGTTATAATTTTAGGGTTATTCTTTGTTTTGGTGTTTTATATTTATTTTTTTATTTTAGTTTTTAAGTAGATTTACATGTAAGAAGATTATATGATTTATTTTAAGAGTAGATATAAGTTGAATAATTTTGTTGTATTTTACATTATTTTATGTTTTTTTTAGGTAAAACAATTTAGGGTTATTTTTATTATTTTTATGTTAAAAATTTTAGGTAAAACATTTTAGGGTTTATGTATAATTTACACTCTAAGTGTTTGATGAAATGTTTGAATGAGTTTTTCATTGATTGTTTTCAATTTCTTATTGTGTAGATTTGAAACAATGGTCGGGTGGATCGACGTTCATGCACAATTCAACGGCGGAGAACCTCAGAGGTTGAAGGTTCAGGTGTAACGTTAAGAGGTCTCAAGGATCAACTCAATGAATTCAACCAAGGAGTTAACCCCAGAGACACAAGGAGGGTGGAATACGTTCAGTATAAACGTCCAACGCTCGACGAGGGGAGAGTATCATTCACTTGGGTGGAATTAACGAACGACGAAAACGTGAAGAGCATATTTTGGGAGCACAGCATCTTCCAGTGGATAGATATGCGGATAACGTTGCTGAGGTCAACTGAAGATATTATCAAGTGTCTGATTCCGCCAGAAGATCGTGATTAGGTAGGGATATGCACCTTCCAACTACAACAATTGTCTTCCTCTAGATGGGGTAATTCAAACTTGTTAAACGGCATGACTCAACATTCGACCGACATTTCTATTGTTCCTTTCAAAAGATTAAATTCTTGTTAGGATGGTTTGAATGAAGGTATTGAAGTGTCAAGGAATGGACCTCATTCTTTTGACACTTGAATATCGTTATTTAAACCAAGACTAACAAGAATTTAATCTTTTGAATGGAACAGTAGAAATGTCGGACGAATGCTGGAGTGTTGCTGCTTAGCAAGTTTGAATTTACCCCATTCAGGGTAAGATAATTGTTGTAGTTGGAATGTATATTTTCGAATGTAATGTAATGTAATGTAATGAATTTACCACTTTTCGAATTTATTTATTCATTACGCAACTTTTAATCGAATTCACGTTGGACTTAATTAGTGTTTATTCGAATACGCAATTTTTAATTGAAATTATTCAATACGCGATTTTAGTTATTCAATACGCGATTTTTAATCAAAATTATTCAATACGCGATTTTAATCGAAATACGTGACAGTACTTACAATTTTAACAATTCTACAACAAATCGTCAAAACAATAAGACCTAGACATAAATCTAACATATCATAAAATCAATAAAAACCTATATAATCAAAATTTAACAAAAAAAAAAAACAAACAATTCAACCACAAAACAACAATGCAATATATAGGTATTAAAAAACTTACTTGTTTTTGTGATTGAAATTGGCTTGGAATGACTTGAAATGACTGAAAATCACGCCTAGGAGAACAAAAAACGCAACAATGGAGTTTTGGAAACTCATATGTCTGGTCTGTTCTTATAACATAACTTCGGCAGTTAACTGCCGAGGTTTTCCTCGGGAGTTAACTGCAACCGGTTTCAATCAAATTCGGCAGTTAACTACCGAGGGGCATTTGAGTATTTTACTCGTGTTTTTCAGCCCTATCAAATGTGTCAACAACAATTTTCAAATGAGAATGATTTATAAGAAAAGTACTTAATTTCTTTATAAAAAAAAGTACTTAATCTATTATTACTCACTCAGTCCCTCTATTCTCGTAGTGATTGGGTCAACCTGATCTGGTCTCAAATAATCTTTATATATTTTTTTTTAGCAAGTCTTGATATTAACTCGACTCATAAATTATTAGGTTTTAAGCCGGATTAGATTCTACGTAATGATTTGATCAATCAAAATTTAGACGAAGTTATGATTGATTGTTTTTCTGTATGTACCGCATATTCTGTCTACGCGTAATTGTATAAGCTAATCTTTTAAGTTGGGTAAATCTGCATTAAAAGATCAAGTTCTCCCTCAAGGCATTTAACACTGGTGTGTTTTCAAAGATGGATTCGAACTCAAACTTTTCAGTATATCACTTGTGGTACTACCACATCATCAACCATTAGCGGTCTTTTTTTGTATTAACCACTCGGTTCTTATAGAAAAGGGGTTTTGTAACTCGGAGTGCGGTTGGAGGATAAGTAAAATTTGGCTTAGAATTGTTTAATGCATAAATTGAGTGGCCAAAAACTTTGGTGAAACTCACGAACCACTTAAGTTTAATTGTTTGGTTATGTTAATGGCATTTAATAGCAAAGACTAAATGAGCTCACAAGTATAATTATAAAACCAAAAGTTGTAAAAACATTTTTGAGTGACCAAAAACAAAATTTAAAAATTTCACATGGACCAATTTTTTTTTTTAAATAACGAGTCGGTGATTATTTTTTGGCTCACTGTCTGTCTTTTGTTTAGTTACAAGTCGCGTTAAGTTGGTCAAGATTTGATAAAGATTTTCAACAGTTTTTCTTCCGTCGAATTTGATTAATACAGCTTCCTACCAATCTGGAAGTATACAACTTTATCCAAACAAATCCGGGAAGATCCGTGTCCAACCTCTGACCGAGAGTTTGTTTTCTTGCAAGGATTTAGAGTAACTTTTTGCAATTCAAATTACTGATGAATTTGTTTTTATTCTTTTTATAAAAACATTTTAACAAAAATTTTGGAACAGATTAAAATATGTTTTTAAATCCAAAATAAATTTATAATAAAACATGATGTAAGACAAATTACGTTTTTACTTTTTTTTTGTTACAATTATGTTTTTATTTTGAATCTTATAAAATAATTTAGATTGAAATTAATTGAACATATTTTTTATAGCCAGCACAAGTTTAGTAGAGAATAAAATAAGCTGAAAATAAGTTGAATTGAATAAAAAAAAAATGGCAGTAAATCATAGCTTCTTCATTTCATAAAACATAGAACAATGCAAATAGCTAATGTTGAAGGGCATTCCCCAACAATTTTAAAGAGTAAATTCTAGAGAGATAGTCTCAACTAAATTATGATGTAAATTACACATAAATTTTGTAGAAAAATATGAGAAATTAAACCAAATTCCATATCTTAGTAACCAATCCATCAACATTGTCCATCCATTGATATTGACAAAGGAAATGTGAGAATCCATGGTCTTTTTTTCTATCCAATTACAAATCATTTTTTTGGCTTCATCACGCGCATTTCTCAGCCATGTAGAAGTTTAATGTATTTCAATAACCATTAGGATTGGCTTCATATTGACGAAGGGGACAATAGAACAATTGATGAATGAGTTAAAAATTTGAAAATACTAACAACAATTGACATGGGAATCATGCAAAGATCGTCCTTGTTGTTAAGCTCTTAAGTTGGCCTGCGTAAGCTTGAATCAACTCTCAACCTTCACGGTAGTTCAATTTCAAGTCCAAACATGAAGGAAGATAAAAAAAATCCCTCAAGATAGACCATTATTTAGAACATGGCCGAGTCAACCCAATTCTTCACAAAACGTTTATAGTAAGTATAGCCACAACAAGGTTCATGTATCTAATTAATGAGGTAGAATGTAGCTTGTTAATTAAATCAACACTACGACAATAAATATGGTATTTCAATGAGAAAAAGTAAGGGGAGGTGTGGCTTCCACTCTCATTCATCTGGATTGCTTTTGAATAGACAACGTTAATGTCGTTTGGATAACTATTCCCATTGCTACTGCAGCTTTAAAATACTTTGGATGCACATGCACTAAATATGACAAACCTGTTTGAGTCAGCCTCTAGAGTAGTGTAGCATAAGAAGTCGGCACACCATACAATACAACTGATATTCAATCAATCTATTTTTGTTGTTTTAGGAAAAAGCCATGCATTTTTTATTTTTTTTAAATCTTTGTTAGTATTTTCTTTCTTTTCAGGATTTAAACTCTAAAGCTCTAATTTTTTTAACTCTTTTAATCCCTTCCTTTTTTATAACAACAATTAGTAACTAGTTGTTAGATTAATATTTACTCATTTATCTTGATTTAAACTCAAAACTTTCAACACCTAACTTTTTTATTCTTTTTACTCACTCCCGTGAGCTACCCACAAATTATTACAAAATAATAAGAGTGAAGTAATGACACCAAACCATAATAAAAGGAAATAGCGCAAATTACACTCGAAAAAAAAACCTCAAAGCAATTTCAAGACAATTTTTTTCATAGAATGCGTTAACATCAACTACTAAGGTAAAATTGATTCCACCAATTTCAAAATACATTAATCTAATATTTTGTAGTATAAAATTAATTTTACAAGGTCCTTGAGTTATTTTAAACTCTCAATTTTATCCAATAACCAAATTTTAATATATTATTAAGTTTGCTAAAAAAAAAAGATATTATTAAGTTTAAAAAATAACAAAAAGGAGAAGAAGTAAAAGAAACCTACCCAACTTTGTGGCCCAAAAATTGATCCTAAACCTGATCCATAATCCATGACCCAAATTTCTAAACCCGCAACCCATTTCCCTCATATTCACTTGAAGAACGATTCCGCGAACTCTTGAGTTTTTTTGTCTCTGCTTTCTTTCTTAGTTAGTTAGTGCTTAGCAGAGTTCTTCTTCCTTCTTCTTCTACAAGACTACCCTAAAATGGGTTAGTAGTTTTCATTATTATTTCTCAAATGTTAGTAATATATAAATGGTAAGTTCAAATTCAATCCCAACTTATTACTAACGTTTGTCTATAAAAAAATTGTATAGGTTAATTCTATAACAAAATATAAAATAAAGTTAAATTATTTTTTTTAGAGAAAAGGTTAAATTATTTTCATACAAATTATGATATGTTATGGAGGAGCTTGCAAAAAAAAAATGTCATTGACCTAATAAAAACTGTATTTTTTGTAAAAAAAAAATCAAGTTTTTTTTAGGTGGCTAACATAATTCTTGATTTTTTCTTGTTTATGTAGTTGGATTAATCACGTAATTCTATTGACACATAGTTCTATAACACCCATATGTAACAAATTCTTCACATGCCGCGAACTCGTACAGATTACCAATGCGAATTGCGAATTATGTGACTAATAATTGGGTTTGGAGAAAGCAATGAGGGACTGATATGCAAAATGCGAGTTTAAATGGATTATTAAATCATGTCCATGTTTAGTTGGATCTTCTTGGTGTTACTAACGAGTTTTATGGCTTATGTTCTGATAGCCTTTGCCTCAGTTAAAAAGTAAAAACAGTCTTTTGAGATTCAATGTGGCATTCTATGTGCATGTAATCATGTATCTAAACATATAGTATATACTCCACTCTACCCTTGTTTTGTTGACACTTTTTTGAATTTTCAGGCACCCCGTGTATCACAAAAATATCGTGTAGCTCTGAAGTAGATTTTATGTAACGTGTTTTGATTGTATGGGATGTGTTTATAAGAAATCAAAATATGATCATAAGTAAAATCATTAATAGTTTCTTTGTCTGTCATTGCTTGCTATTGGACCTAAATGCATGACCCATGAACTGGGTTTCTGCATTGCAGATTCCTAGCATGCCAATAATGTACATCACCAATCACAAGTACTCAATGGAGACGTTGCATGAAGCAACAATTGGTGGAGGTATATATTGAATCATACAGTGATATTTATATTTATTATTTTAGTTGCTATGGAAGGTTCAGTTACTACCAAGAAAACGTTTAGCCACTAACTAGGAATCTCAGCTCAGTTTATTAGTCTAATTCTAAACAATCTTATATTTCTCATTTGATTGACAATGTTTATTTGTACAAACAAACATCGTTTTGCCACCTGCATATAGACATACTTCTTATACCCATGTGAATTTGGAAGATGTGAACAATTTTCTGATGTAATTTCAATAACCCTGGTCAATGTGATCCTTCTTTAGTGATAGAAGAAAATTACAAATACAAATTCTCAAAATTGTTTTTAACAAAAAGGTTTTAGCTGATTTAAATTTAAAGTCAATTTTTATAATAAAGCTAAACAAAACTTCTTTTGCACCTTAACTCAGTCCAGTTCATTGCCCCTCCCAGCTAAAGGGTTACTTTTAAGTTGTTGGTCAATTGTCCCATTACTTAGTTAATGATTGAAATTTGTGGCTATGTAATCAGCTTACAGTTGATATTTACATATACTTTTAAAAAGTTTATTTTACATTCAATTGAAATTATTTGATGAAGTATAAAATAGTTTTGATCAACTAACACCCATATGATTTTTAATGCAACACCTGGAATTTGATGCGGTTAAACTGGCAAAGTTGTCCATACCAAAAATCTCGACACCATTTCTTGGTCTTGACACTGATATGCAAATCTTCAATAGTTGGATATATACATGAAACTCCTAATGCAATTTGGTTATCTTTTGGGGGTTGTTAAACATTTTGTTCCCTCTTGTTGCCTCACTAATGTATGGAGATGAGACGAACCTTGAATAGTGCCTAAACTAATAATATGATTTTGTCATATTCATAGCTTTGGCCTCGTAAGTATCTTGAAATAAAATAAAATTAAAGAGAAGGGTAAGGGAAGGGAAAGGTACTATAAGGCAATGAATTGTTTTAACTTGAGGGTTTTTCATATATCATTGATGAATCAGAAATAGTCTTCTCTTTCACTAGTTTTGTTATGGATATATATTTTCTCTAGTAGTTTTGGGATACAACATTGCTAGGTCTATCAAGCGAAGAAAGGCATCACTGAAAAAGAAACGACTAATTATAAATTTGGATCGAGTGAAATTCAAGGGAAGTTAAGGGAATAGATGGAAGTAACAAAAAAACATTGTCCACTTCACTGTGTATTCGCGGATTGTCCTTTGGTGACATTAGTTTTTAGTGATATCGGTGACATTGTTTTTATCTCTCTCAAAATCAAATATTTTCTTTCGTTTAAATAATTTATTTTAATCATTCATTTACAATTCTCTCTCGTCTAAAATGAACTAATGTCATCAAAAACTAATGTCATCCAAGTATTTTTCGTATTCGCGAGACTCCATTAGTTGTATGTGTTTTATTTCGAATTTTAATTGTTTCAATGCTGTAGTACATTATTTGTAATTTAATTTTAAATTTGCATGTAGAAAGTAATAAAAAAAATGTCACTTCGATAATTAAAATGCAGAACAGAAAGTTGAAATAAGATATATTAAAACTATGTTTGGTTTGGTAAAGAGTGAGGAATGTCATATGGTAGCGGATGACGAATAAGGTTGATGACGAATCAACTTTCTTCTTTAGTTGATGGCTCTTTAACTATTGTTGTTTAATCTACTAAATTAAAAAATGCATGAAACGAAATCTAAAGGTAGAAAGATAATGAAATAAAAATGTGTAGATTAGCTTGTTTGATTGATTGTATGTGAATAAAAAAGTTACAAATTCAATAAACTAATTCTACCGGCCAAAATGGCATGGCCTTAAAAGATTATCCCGGCTCAGCTATGGGCGGAGGTAATGCGTAAATCCTATTGTTGTTGGGGATATGTGGTGTCCTACGTTTAGCTTAATTCCACCATTTTGCTGGCATTTTCCGTTGCTCTTATTCATGTGTGTTCAACTTTCTCAAAACATGTCTTCTCAATTTTAACTTTCTTTGGTTAGAGACGCCATAAACATGAAGCACAGAGTAATTTGTCTAGTTGTAAAGTTCTACTTAGTTGTGACTAATTTAACATTTTCCACAACCTTCATAGATCTTAGTAAACTAAAGAAAGATTTGACTAACTCTTAATCGATTGTATTTGTATTCTCCTAACCTATGTAAATTTCTTCATAGACCCCCCTCCCCCC
>Ga0228710_1003811_pt1 | contig 23922 bp, 16 predicted proteins | sample MedpolnodulmetaG_FD_177995 | JGI IMG/M metagenome (GOLD analysis project Ga0228710, IMG submission 177995) | Root nodule microbial communities from Medicago polymorpha collected in Santa Monica, California, United States - pink nodules | ecosystem: Host-associated > Plants > Roots > Nodule...
AAAAAAAGCAAAAAAAAAAAAAAAAAAAAAAAAAAAAAAAAATTAAAATTTTGTTTAAAAAAAAAAAAAAAAAAAAAAAAAAAAACAAGAATTCAATGACGGCTAACAATGTAAAATAATTTCACCTAAGAAAAAATAATGTAAAATAGATTTACACCGTCTGTAATAATAACACATTGATTCCTTAAAATAAAATAACACATTTATTTGTCATTCAGATTTATTGTGTTTGTTTTTTTTGTCCAGACTAAATATTTTTTTAGGAAATTGTCTAAACTAAATAAATATTCTTTACGCGTTACTGCAAATCTAAATCATCGAATCGAATATGATCATAATAGATGATAAAACTTCATCTCAAAAGATTTAACATTGTTATATTTTTAAAGTTGAATTTAAATCTACTTTATTTTTTGAAGAAATTGAGGATTGCATTTACATATTGTAGAAAAATATATTAGACATTGGACCATCAATCTTATTAATGTGTCTTTCTCTCTGTTTTTTTTTTGTTGTTGTAAAGAATATGTCTTTCTCTTTTATAAATGGACAATTTGAAGAATGCAGAAAGTCTTGAGGGCAGCAAGTATATCCATTATTATTAATCCACCTTACATTCAATCAATACATCCATGTCATATAAAATCTATTTATAGATTAAAATAAATCCAACAAAAAAAATTGCTTATAATTTTTCATAATATGGATAGATCACAATTTGTCTACTTATTTTTAATCAACTCAAAAAATAATATAAACCCATTAGGTAAAATATAAAAAATTTATTTGACCTAAAAAATATAAACAGTTTATTTATAAATTAAGTAGACACCAATATCTATTTTGATAATCTTGTGTGAAATTCTGTTTTCTTGTTATTTATGGTGAATAAATACAATTTAATTTCCTTTAAAAAATAAAATACATATTATTTTCTTTCGCATAAACTACCACTGAGTTACTCATTTGCTAAATCGTGTGTTATGGCGCCCGATGCTGCAGCCGCCGCCGGTGGAAAGAAGAGAAAACGCTATCTTCCTCACAACGTATCTTCTCCTTCACCTCTTCTTTCAATTTCAATCTTTCTATCATTTTATTTATTTTCTGAATCTGTTAATTTTTTGCAGAAACCAGTGAAAAAGGGTTCGTATCCATTACACCCTGGTGTGCAAGGTATTTTCATCACTTGTGATGGTGGAAGAGAACACCAAGCCACTCGCGAAGCTCTCAATATTCTCGATAACGTATCATTTCATCCTTCCTCTCTCTCTCTCTCATAACCGCTTTCCATGAATTTTTGCTCTTTTTTTTTATTTTTTTTATTTAGTTGATTTTGAATTAATTGGTCACGGTTAAAATTGAGTTGAAAGTAAAGTGATTATGTTTGGATATATTCATGAAAAAGTGATTTCAATAATAAATTTGAGTGTAAAACTCAATTATAGAATCAAAATTTCCAATTTATAGCTTAAAGTTAGGATCAATTCTGGAGGCAAAATCAATTCTACTTGTGAACAACCAAACATGTTAAATCAATTTTATATTTTTATAATCAATTTTGGCACCTCCAAAAGTGGAACCAAACATACACTTATTGAACTATCCCAATTGAAATAAGTTCATGATGCTTTATTTATAGGAAAACGAACATCCTCATAATTTATGTATGTTAATGGAGAAGTTAAATGAGTGCTTTAGAAAAAAACTTAGAGGTAGAAGTTGAGTTTAACTAATAGTAAAATATGATGTTTAAAAATTTATTGTTACTGTAAGATTAATTAAAAGAGGTTTTTTTTAGTAGTTTAGTGAAGTTTATCATATTCTCTTTGATGGAAAGGAAGGAGACAATATTATCCCATAAGGCATGCAGAAAGGATGAAGTACTTTACTACATTTGAAATTTTGAATACACTGTGGATCTGCTTACAGTGTATCGATATCTTGAGAGTTTGATCTGTGAAGTTTAAGTGTTAGTTTGGCATTAACTTAAAGATAGCAATGAAAAGAAATTTAGAGATGAACTTTATTCAACGAGTTGAGTTCTATGAAAAATATACGCCTTGACTTTAATAAGATTCAACATAATTCTTTATGATGTCCATTTATCAATATATACAAGTGAATTTCCCATTAATGTGTATCGCTTTTTTGTTCCTTTATTGTTTCTATTATTAGTGAGATGATTTTTGTCCCGCAAATTGATATCATGCCATTGTTTCAATTTGTTTTGCAGTTTTACGAAGAGCTAATTGATGGCGCACATCCAAGTGTGACGAAGTTGTCCGATAAACCTTTAAATAAAAAAATCACGTTTGCAGATTCTGACTCTTCCGGTAGTGACGATGATGAGGAAGAAGAGGAGAAGGCACAAGTGCCAGAAGGAAGTGAGGAAAAGGAGGACAAAAAGCCTAAACTGGATGTTTCCAATAGCGACAATACTAGCCATGACAATGAAACAGGTGAAAAATCAGATCCTCCTAAAATTGATGGTCTGCATGCTCAGGCTGGGGATAAAGCTAATGATGATAAAGGAGATGTTGACAGTCCCAAGACCATAGAAAAGATAGCTGATGAGCTACCAGCTGTGAAAGAGTGCTGCAAAACAACTGCGCCAACGAGTGATTTGGGTGAAAAAAAAGTGGAAGAAAAGTCCATTGATAAGTTAATTGAAGATGAACTCGTAGAACTGAGAGACAAGAGTAAGGTGATTTGACGAGACTTCCATTCTGTATAATATTCTATTCTGTTTATGTTAAAAGTTTCTTCAAGTAACATATCATATGAATTTTTTTTTAATAATTTCTGGCTTTGCTCAAACTTTTATGTGGCTATCCAATATTAATAGTTTCTCTCGTAATTCTCTACAATATAGTATATTCAAGATAGACCATTATGGCATAATTTGATCCATTTAGCCGACTGCACTTAGTGGGATAAGGCTTGGTTGTTGTATATCATCTTCAAGGTTATATACATATTTATGCAACATATGCTAAGATTTTTAGTCATGCTAAATGTTGATTCTCTTTATTCCTTGTTTCTTATGTTTCAATGACATTGCCCTATATATTTCTTTTCTAGGCCGTCTCCTAACTTTCTGAGTCTTCTTTCACTTGTCTATCTTTATGACTCCTGAGATTGGAAATTTAGTATGATATTGGAAATATTATCCTTCAGAGTTCAAAATCGTTCTGAAACATAATCATTCTTTGTTGACTTCTTAGTGAAGGATACTTCTACTTCAAGGGCTAATATTGACTTTCATCTGATTATAAATATTTGCTTTTGATGGCTTTTGTTAATTAAGTAGTGGCAGGATCAGGTTTTATATTTATCATTTTGTTCTCAGAAGATTTTGATTTTTGGGTGAAGAGTAAATTTTGTTTTGTAGAAAAACAAATACCTAATTCTTCAGTTCCTTGTGCATTGGAGTATAACTTTGGGGCACTGGGGCTGACGCGTGCCTAAGGATTTGTTTCCCATTTCCTTTTCATTTGTGAATAGGTGTGTGTTTTGCTAAGAGGCTGTCTTTTTTTCTAAATTGTTTTACACAGAAACGCTTTGCCAAGCTTGAATCAGGTTGTAATGGTGTGGTATTTATTCAAATGCGGAAGAAAGACGGAGACAAAAGCCCCAACGAAATTGTTAACCGGATCGTGACATCAGCAGCATCGACTAGGAAACATATGTCGAGGTAAACTTTTAGTTTCTATTCTAAGAAGAATGACCATACGCAGAAGAAACGCTGATACAGTGTTGTCTACTTCTAGGTTTATCTTGAGAATTTTGCCTATTGAAGTCTCATGTTATGCCTCAAAGGAGGAAATTTCAAAAGCAATCCAGCCTCTTGTGGAGCAGTACTTTCCCGTGGAAACTCAAAATCCACAGAAGGTAATATTGTGCATCAGTTTCGCTCCACATGTATTAGATTATTTTTTCTTTTATTGCACCATCTTTACACAATGAGACTCATTAGCTTGCAAAGCATGAGAGCAATCATGAAAGGTAGCTTTACTATTGTAAAAATTATTGAAACTATACTTAAATGTGTCTTTCATTGAATTCGCCATTAGATAATTTGTTGTCACTGCATTAAAAAATACATGTTTACTTAAACATCACGAACAAGTCATGCTAAGAACTCTTTTTATATTTGGTTTTGGGTGGGAAATGTTATTTCATTTTCGATGTATTATGAATGAAATAACCAAGGCTCCATTGAAACTTCGTTGCTTCTTGATTCAAATTAGAAATTAGTAAATTGGTCCATCAAACTGTAAATTTTAATGTTCGTGATGACTATATTTCTGGGAAATTTAGTTGTTAATGTAGATTTGTTCATTTGTAATCTTATTTCTTATTTTCCCTACAAGACACAAATGTTGTTGACAAAGTTCATGCTCATGTCTCTCTATGACTTGATCCATTTGTCTACAGCTTGACCAGTATTTTTGTATGTGTAGTTTGCTGTGATGTATGAAGCCCGGGCAAATACTGGTGTTGACAGGATGGAAATAATTGATGCTGTGGCAAAGTTGATTCCTGCACCTCATAAAGTTGATCTCAGTAATCCTGATAAAACCATAATAGTTGAAATTGCCAGGGTAAGTAAGGCTGAATTTCAATTAAAGTATGTTGCATGCATGTATATTATACCTATATTGCCATGTATTTCCCCAGAGCAGCAGCCATTTTTTGAAGTTTTATCTTGCTGTGCCAGATTATTTCCATTCTTTTCAAATCGACTGCTATTACATTTTCGTGTTCACTTTTGCCCCCGACAAATCATCCACCCAGTGATTATATGAAATTATGCATTTTCATGGCTTTTCAATTTTTTCAATTATAAAATCCCTATTGGAAAGAAACCTATTTGTCAAAAAGTATGTTTTACTGCTTCAACTCTTGCCTTGGCTGGAGAATCGCTAACTTCTTGTTTCTCTTCAATGGTAGACTTTGTCATTTTTCCTTTTTTGCCAACTTAAATTGCTAACACAGTTAGGCCACATAAGCTAAAATGCTGAATTGAAAAATTATTATGAAGTTTAAACTCTGACTTGTTTTGCTATACCATCTTTCTGTGAGAAATGCTCAGCTGTACAAAACTGTTCTTACATGAATGAGTTTCAATCTGTTGTATAATTTGTATCAGTTTGGTATAGAACTAATGCATGATGTTTGTTTGGCAGACTGTTTGCTTGATCGGGGTCGTTGAGAAGTACAAGGAGTTGTCCAAGTACAATATTAGGCAGTTAACCTCAAGTAAAGCATGAGCCTTTCAGACAATCTGTATGCTTCTAGTTGTGGCAAAATTAATACCTAGGCATATTTGTACTTGCAGCAAGTGCTAGATTTAGCAAGTCCTTTAAATGTAATCCAGTTCTCACAAATCAAACTAGAAATTTACATGCAGCAACACTAGGTTCAACTGCCGTTAAGAATATTACTTTCAAATCTTTTAGAATCCGTGGCATCTGTGGCTTTCATGCTTTGATGCTGTTTTTTTCGTTGATGACTTTTAAACCGCATTTAAACATAATATCGTATTGGTCCTCACCTTCTGGGCAAGTCATCGCTCTAATCCTTCCTCTGATGACATCATTTATGGCAAAGTGGAGAAATTTGCGTTGTGGCTTTCTTTGCCTGCGAGTTTAGGACAAGGGCTTTGGACTAGTTTCTGTGAAATGTATGTGTGCAGTATTTGTTAGATGCGGGGAGTCCAATTTGGATAATTTGCTAGTAGTTTGAGAAAAATATATTTCTGTTCTCTTCCCTGTTTGGGTATTGGGAAATTGACCGAAAGTGAAATAGTGTGGATAAATGATAATTAGAATTCGAAAATAGCTTAGAAAAAATTAATCCCAAAGTCATTCGTTATCAACCTCTCACTTCTAAAGCTTGTAAAAGAAAAATCTCAACTGCTAAATCTTATAAAATAAACTTTAATTGGGTACAATAAGCATGCTTTTTCATTCCAGGCAAATATATTATTGTGTTTTGTCCTTGTAAAAATATTTTATGTTTTTACTTGCAAATATATCATTTTTATTAATGGTCAGGTGATTTGTTTTAATCCCTACAAAATTTGTTTATATTTAATTTGGTCCTTGTAATATTATTTATTTTAGTCCTTATTTTGGAAAGCTAAAATTTAAATATACTACATATCTATTTTGCAAAAACAATATCTTACAAATTAAAAGCCAAATGGACCAATTATTTTAGTCCATATATTTTTCTTAAAAAAAAAAAATGTTGTGTGAAATAAAATTACAAAGACCAAAAGCAACTCCCCATGAGCCTAGCTAGCTGGCGCCGAACTGAGACAATGCAACATGGAGAGTTGAGATTTGAACCTCGGATTTTCCACTTACTCAATGAATTTTTAGCCACTAACAAAAATTTATAAAATTTCCCTTAATTTTTTTTTACATGAAATGACTAAACAAAAATAATAATATATTAAGTTTTAACCAAGAACAAAAACATAAATAAACTATAAAAAAAAACTTATTAGAAGCGTCAGCTTTTAAATTGGAAAGAATCACTACGGAGAACCAGGTTTGATTGGAATAATTATTGGGCAAACTATACTTACCTCAAAGCCGAATCTCTGAGAATCATAGAGTTAACAAAAAAAATAATAGAAAGAGTTATACTAATGTTAAATATGAGACTCGTGAGAGTAAGACGTACAAATAAGAGAATGTGTGTGGAACACGGGGAAAAGGGAAGTGATATATATATTTTCTTTAGTTACTCCTCTTTTGTATTTTTCTTACAACACATTACGAATTGAAAGTATTTAGAGGAGCAAATCGAGTCATAGTTGAATGACTGAGATTCTTTGACTGCAAAAAATTTAATTTCAATTCCAACAAAAATCATTGTGGAGATCTCAGTGTTGATTCACCTAAAACGTTGATTTGGAGTTAGACAACCTAAATCGTCATTTTTTTTTTTTAAGAAAACCTAAATCGTCATTTGTTTTATGATTAGTCATGATTTGTTGATTATTATATTTTTCTTTAACCAAATTTAAAATGAAGATTATGATTAGTCATGATTTGTTGATTATTATTTATGAAGATTATGATTTGTTGGTTTATAGAAATACACGACAGATTATCCACATCTGTATAAACCAAGGTATGGCAACATTTTCTTTCACAAATTTTTTTTTTTTGGTAACATTGACAATACACAGAATGGACACAACAAAGTTCTTGGCATGGATAAATGAATACCAATGGACAGAATAATGAATACCAAGTGTTGTGGTGTAAATAAATGAGTACAAAGTAAAAAGTAGAATAAAAGGAAAACAAAATTGATTGTTGAATCAAATAATCTTGCACAAAGTAATTTGATTGTTGAATCTCATAATCTTGTACAAAGTACCCCCAAAGCTCCAAAGAAGAATAAAATAATCTATGACAATGTTTAAACTTTTAACTAATTCTCAACAAAAGAGAGAAACAATCATGTATGGAAAATTCCAAAGCCCCATTATAAAATTGAAAAGGAAAGGATGAATCAGGCTTTAAAAATTCCATCCCTTCTCTTTTCCAAAGCAGATCACAACCAGACATAGAGAAGAGAAATCAATGAACTCCGAGATCAAAGTTAAGCAGCAGGATCTTTGTACAACTTCTCCACCATCTTCCTGTACTCTGTAGAAAGTAGAACATAGCAAAATCAGTTCATCATTCACGAGTTGTACATATTTACAAATCTTCTGCAAAATGTCAATAATGTTTATTTACCTTCTTGATTGCTCCAAAGCTGTGCTGCTTGTGGATTTAGCGGCGAGCTAATGTTTGGTTCTAAATTATGAAAGAAGTTAAAATACAATTAACAAACAGGGAAGAACAAAATAAAAGTGTTATATTATTGATTCAGGTTTCAAATTTACCTCCTAGCAGGCTTTGAATTGACAAAAGAATTGTTCTAACATCATAAGCAGATGACCATTTATCCTATAAAACAAAGATTACTCAGTTAATTAATCATATCATAGAACATCAATATGCAATAGTTGTATTGAAAATGACACTACATAACAAGATGTCGCCATCATCACATGCTACTGACACAACATTCAATACCTGTAGAATGTCCAAGCAAATATTGCCATGCAAATCAACATTGGGGTGGAAGCATGTGGTGTCAAATTTGACCTTTGGAGCCTTAAAAGGATATTCATTGGGAAATGAAAGTGACAATTTGTATTCTGTTCCTTCAAAGACAGTGTCTTTGCTTCCTGCTATTGTTCCTTTCCAGCACAATATATTGTCTTCTTCAGGAAAAGCAGATATACCAGAATCTCCACTCATCTGCCAAATAATCACATTAATGAATTAATCACTTTTCCCCAACTGATTTCATATAAACTAAGTGCTCAAATTACATTGCATACACACACAAGAATAAAAAATAAATGAGCCCAAATAATCACATTAATGAATTAATCACTTTTCCAAATAATCCCATTACCATCTAATTACTTGTTTTAAGTCCTCAAATTACATTTAGACAAAAATAATTGATAAACCAACACAAAATTAGATCATAGAAAGTGAAAAAGAGAGATCCAATTTCTTACCATCAAAGCCATTAATTCAGACTGCAACCTGCAAAATTGCAACAGCCCACAAAGCAAAAGAAATTGAGTTAGTTAGATTCGGAGAAACAAACTGAAAACCCTAGCAATGTTTTAAATTAAATAAATTAAAAAGAAAAGCAAAAACCCTAAATTTAATTTAATCAACAAAAACCCATCAATTCCCAAAATTAAGTAAATTCAAAAGTTAAGTAAAAACCCTAAATTTAAATCAATAAACAAAAACCAATAGATCCACAAAATTAAGTAAATTAAAAAAAACCAAAATTTTAATTGAATCAACAAAAACCATTAATCCCCAAAATCATCCGAAGGGTTTGATTTCTTCATTTTTCTTGGCATAGAACGTTCCCAATTTCCAATCGAAAGACAAAACAAGATTCAAAAAACTGTAATACTGAATTGAAAAAACGAACCTTTTGAGAACAGATTGAGTGTCAACGGATTTTGGCGGAGGAAGGGGTTGCATTGAAGGAGCAATGTTGCTTTGAGAAGCTTCGGTTTGAACGTTAGCGCTAGCCATTGAAAGAGAAAGAGAGAAATTAGTGATTGATTTTTGATTTAGGGTTAGGGTTTTTGTTGAAGGAAGAAGAAGCAATTGAATTGAGAGAAGAGAAGAGAAAGTGATGACAGTGTTGTTGATTTTAAACGAAAAGTGCCTTTCACGAAACGACGTCGAATTTAAGGTCGGTTCAAGAATTCGAACGTTGAGAAACCAAAATTAATCACAACGGCTAGTAATCTTGGATAAATGGAAATAAACCACAATTTAGTACTCTATTAAATCAAAATGATGTATTATTCTTTCTTTTTTTTATTCCTTAAAAATTTCGTCAAAATGTTAAATATTTTCTAAAACATTATTTGAGTAAAATCATAAAATCACCTTACATTGGTTTCAACGAACATAATTAACACAAGTAATAAATTCATTAACCATTTAGTTTTGGATTTGATTTAGATTTATGACTAATGCATATTGAAAAACATTTATTGGAAGAGGTTAACCCTTAAATTAATCTCATTAATCTTTTAGATGATTTATCTATACAGTTATACGTGAAACATATATTGTATTTACAAAAATAAAAGGTGATGGGTTGGTTAGAGTGGACAACTAAACATAATTTGAGGCCTAAACAATATTTTTTATCTTGAATTTTATATTCTCATTACACTAAATTTAAATTTTGTTGTCCGTGTATAATCGTGCAATTTGAAGAAGAAAAAAAAGACATTGGTACAAACTTGACCACTTTTAATCGTATTCACTTTTTTTATTATCAATTTTAATTGCACTCGTAACTAAGTTAGAGATGATTTATATTTAGAGATATCATATATATATATGTATATATATATATATACAAGATCGGAGTTCGAATTTTGAATTTCGCATTTATTCATCTTAGGTAGGGCTAGACAATGGTCGGTTTCGGACCCAATATGTGAAACCGAACTAAACCACGACTTGAAAATCCACACCCATTTCCGACCAGAAACAACTTCGGTTTAATCGGATTAAGCGGTAGAACGGGTGGGTTATTTCGGTTAAACCGGTTTATTCAATTCCTGACTTTATTGAACATTGGAGAATCCTTGAATAATTTCCTTTAGAAAGAAAAATAAAAGGTGAGAAAAAATCGGATTTGTTGATTTATGAGCTATCAAGCAAGAAAGGAAGGAAACAAAATACTAATCCATAATTACCAACCAAAAAAAAAACTAATCCATAAAACAAATGATGTTATTTGCATACAATATCGAGCAACAGTATCAAGCAGTTAGCCATTCAAAATAAAAAGTATTGGGCATATATGTTGATTTTTTTTAATTTTGTTTGATGTTTTTCTGGAAAATAGAAGGAAACAAACGATGGACTATTTGGGTTTTTGGATGATGTTTGAAGGAAAGGAACGATTTTGGTTTGGACTTGAAGGAAATAAAGGATTTGGGTTTCTCTTGGGAACAATAGTACAGCGGCATGACAAAGAAATAAGAAAAGAATGATCAATGAAACCGAAATTGAGTTAGAAGCAAAGGAACAAGTTTGAAAGATGAAGATGAATGAAGGAATGTGTTTGTGACCTTCTGTTCTGAGAAACAAACTAAACAGCAGCCAACAACAAGGAATTGATAACTAGGGTTTCTCCTTAACTTAAGCTTATATACTATGGGCCAGACTGCACTTCAACTCTATTTGGGCTGGACTCTGAACTAATAGTTTGTACACATGTATGGGCGGCGAAAACGGATTTCGATGGGCCATTAATTCCCACCCGAAACCGTCCAACACAAACCAAAGGAACCCACACCATTTCACCAGTCTAACCCGGTTACCCGTGAAACACCGACCCGACGTGTTTCGGGCCACGCGGGCGGATGGTTTGGGCCGATTTTCCCAATCTTTGTCCAGCCCTAATCTTAGGCACCAAATTAATTGAAAAAATGATTTGGTAAAAGAAAGTTAGAAATAATTTTCCCATTTAATGAGACTCCCACGGTTCTTTTTTTGACAAAGTAGTCTAGTGGCTAAAAATTCACTTTTTTTAAGATGAATAAATGAGGTGTATGGGGTTCGAACCTCGGCCCTACCTATATAAAACAATGTCTCTACCAACTAAGTTAAAAGTTCACGAAGACGACTCTCATCGTCATTTATTATAAGTTCATTTGACAAATTTTCATAAAATGTTATCATTAAGAAGTCTTAAGGAGATCTCGGGGACACTAGTTAACATTTTCCTAATTATATATGAGACATTTTTTTAGTGGTATAAAGGTTTGATAGTTTATTACAAGAATTATGCAGTCTTGTAGCATCCCAGACTGCTTTCAGGATTGTCGATTGACCCCACAAACTAACACGAATCTTTTTAACGTGTTTTGTCCTCACTCACACGCTTTTCGGGAGACTTCTCAGAAGGTCACCCATCCCAAAATTGCTCCAAGTCAAGCATCCCGTCCCAAAGTTCTTATGGAATGTGCTACTGAAAAGAAGATGCATCTTGTTGATATATGTAGTGCCAAAAATTCTTATAAGTCTTCCTTCAACTATCCAGTCTCATGGATGCATGGCTTCAGGATCCCTCTCATTCCGATGTGATTCGATTTTTGCCTAGAAGATGTCAGGAGCCAGACCACTCTCCGCCATCATCAACCTTGAGCATTACAAGTCACACCTTAAATACTAAAATAACCCAACTTTAAACTAACACTATTTATTATTATTACACCCTTATGACAACAGAGTCAGATGCTCACACGGTTTATTATTTTAAACCAACACTTACATTTTTTTTTTACAGAAAACTAACACTTATATATTTATGCAATATGAGTATATTTATATGGTATTATTATTCTCACATAATTAGTTCATAACACTACAACAAATTATAACTTTAATGAGAATGGCAATGAATGTTAGTGGATGGTTTAAAGATAGGTTTAATTGCAGTTTTAGCCCCCTAACTTTCCCAAAGTTGCGATTTTGATCCCCTAAGAAAAAAACTATAAAACAACTCCTTATGTTTTGCAACTGTAGCAATTTTGGCCCTCAAGGCTGATATTGACTCGGTCTACGCTGATGTAGCACCCTAAGTGAGGTGCCACATGTTTTTCTTTTTTTTTGCCTTGGGGGGCCAAAACTGCTACAGTTGCAAAACTTAGGGGGCTGTTTTGTAGTTTTTTTTCTTAGGGAGCCAAAATCACAACTTTGAAAAAGTTAGGGGTCTAAAACTGCAATTAAGCCTAAAAGAAAATAACAACTTGCATTTTCTAGATGGATTTTTCTTTTATAAAATCTTTGACTCCACTTGTTAAAACTTATACATCCGTCCTACAAGTTATGATGATCAGTATTGCTAGTATAAATAACAATGTATTATACTTATACTTATACTCAACTTACCCGTTATTTTAAGAAGATAAACTAACCCCCTCAAATTGGCACCAGATAGAATCGAACCTGGGACCTTGAGGAGGAGCACACTCCCAAGTTCCAAGAAATACCACTGGGCCAACCCAAGTGGGCTTACTCAACTCACCCTTCCATCTCAATGCTACACCTACAAGTTATTACTACCCACGTACCTGAATATAAGCCCTTGTTAACTAGTAGTTAACAAACTAAGTACGTTTTTTTTTTTCTTGACAAAAACTAAGTAAGTTGATAAAAGTCATTAATAAATTGTTCAAAAAAGAAAAACATCGATAACTGATGCTATAACCTCATAAAAGATGCAAGTTCACATGATTCTCGTTGAATTTGCATACAAATTTTTTATCAGTAACTAACTATCCCAGTGTGAGATACCACCTTGCATTTTACATTTCTTTCTCTCTTTTAATTTTTCTTTTAGTTTCTTCGTCATGACCATCTCCTTTCTCTCTGTCGCGATCTATCTATCGCTCGCTCACACAGGCAGAGCACCACCGTTGTGGCCTCACTCTTACCACCGCAGCAGCCTCCATGGCTGCCTCGTTGAAACTAAATATACGTATGGAGAATTATATGGTATCATACTCAATATTAAAAAAAAACAAGTTGCTACTTGTAGACTCTAAAATACCATTTCATAAAATAGAATTGCAATTTCAGTATTTTTTATATACTTTAAAAAATATATTTCATACTCACTAATATATTTCCCTATTAATAATAACAAATTTTGAAAGCATTTCAATGTTAATTAGTTAGTTGATTCGTTCGTGTAAACCCAAAAACACAATTTTAGATTTTTGTTTTTAAATAAACCTCATTTTTAACATTTTGACATAAATTTTCTTTATTTTTCAACACAACTTAAAAAGCATGACCATTTTAGAACTAGTTATACAAAAATACATATAGTTTTTAGAGTAAATTATTTTTATTTACCTCTCAAACAAAATTATTTTTAAAATAAGTACGTAAGATACAATTAAATAAATAATATAGACTTTTTCCTGTCAATAATAATAATAATAGAGCTTTATGCAAAGACCGTTTTGGATTAACACCAATTATGTACGTACTAGTTTATATAAAAAAAAATAGTGTTTTAAAAAAAATTATAATCAAGTTTTTGAAATTTTAGAAAAATCAACTTGGTTGAACTTAATCGAATCAATTTACTCTCCATCGATTTGGTTTGGTTTGGATTTCGTAATAAATTTACTATTGCAAAAAAAAAAAAAAACTACAATGTTGAACTTAACAGAAGTTCACATTGCAATGAGTAAACACTGTATTGGTTGAAAAAATATCAATTGATGTATCACACTAATTATTTCATCTCGAGAGTGTGTATTCATTGATAGACCAAAGATTAGGTTAAGTGAGATTTGGCGAAAAAAAAACATGTTCAAATCTTCAACATTTTCAATAATGTTCAAATCTTCAATATCTTTTAATTCGTCACGTTAACTTGAATATTGAAAATAGAAGCTTGTTTTGAAATGCAATTCACAAAGTCTTTTACTTTCACGTTTAGAGATTGTAAATGTGACAATGTTGATGTTGACTTAACCACTTATTTTTTAAAGAACTCAAAAGTGGTGTAAAAGTGTTACAAAGGTTAGTTCTGTCAACAAACACTTGAAGACTATCATCAATCAAATACTTCAACTATCAACCTAAAAATGGAAGGACATATATTGTTTAGGTGATGGATCGATGAACTATTATATATATAGTAGTAGAGTTTCATGTAATTTGAATGACAGAACATTGATTATAATAGTTGAATATGATTTTACCATCAAATCTAAATGGAATTATTCAAACAATTTATGTTAAAAACAAACTTCTTAAAACATTGATCACTTTTATAATCATACTTGTTAGAAGAAAATATACTTTGTTGCAAATGATCTTTATAAACAATAATTAATAATAATTTATTTTTAAGCAATCTTTCAAAGATGTTTTAATACTCAAGTTTTAGCTCTTTAGGGACTAGATCAAAATAATAATGATGACATCTCATATAATCAAAACCAGATTATAGATGGTATCTCATAATTGATATTTTTTTAAAAATATTACCAATTCAAATGTGTTAGAGCATACCAATGAATTTAAACGAAAATCTCAAATAAAATTCAAATGCTTATATTTACCCAAAAAACGTGATCACAAAAATAGGTTATTAAAATTGTGATTACAAACAAATTTTATCTCAACAAGTAGAACAAAAAAATTTAATGCTTGATGTAGAAAAGATTAATTCTTTGGTTAACAATACTTGGACATTTTTTGTCGAAACAACTGCGTTCAAATTTGCACTGGTACAGACTCAATCCATTATTTTTCAAGAATAAAAAGATAGCTATAATTAAAGGGGTAAGCAGCTGGATAATCTCCAAACCTCTGATTGCATTATGTTTGAGAGGACTTTGGAATAAGAGTATAACCAGGTTTAAGCTCATGAGGAGATGTTTTGCTACTAAAAGTCTCGTGAAAATTGGGTCAAATATGGCAAGAGAAATGCAAAAAAAATATCATACTCAAGCAGTCATCAAAAGACTAATGAATAAAAATTCAAGAATTAATGTGGAGAATATATGGTGCACAGATGCAACCATTCTTGTGCATCCTTTCCAATCAAATGATCCTTGTAAAACCCCTGTTGTTTACAATTGGATAATATCCCATCTATTGGAGTTAATATGCATGATCAATTTGTTTTGCCTGTGAATACCGTAGAGGTTAAAGGTGCTATATTTTATATGCACTCCTACGAAGCCCTAGGACCCAATGGTTTCTAACCTACTTTTTTCAAAACTTATTGGCATATTGTGGGTAATGGTGTTTAGAAAATGGTGTCTAATGCTTTTACTTATGGTAGTATTGATCCTACTTTTGCAAAGACCTTGGTTGCTCCTATCCCAAAAATATATATTTCCCATGGTTTCAAAGATTTTCGTCCCATAATTTTATGTAATGTTTTGTTGAAGACTATCTCCAAAGTATTGGTTAAACACATCAGACCCTTGGTTGAGTTTATTGGACCTCTCCATGTTTCTTTCATTCCTCATAAACGGACTTCAGATAATGCCATTATTGCACAAGAGATTGTTCACCACATGCACAAGAAAAAAAAGTTAAGAAAGGTATTTTATTATTTAAGGCAGACTTTGAGAAGACACGTAATAAGGTGGATTGGTTCAAGATATGCAACAAATTTTTTGTGATGCTTCAGAATTGAAGATTATAAAGTCTAAGTTCCTAACATATTTAAATGTGACTCAGTCTAAGAAGCATAAATTTGAGTCTCTTCTTCAGTTTGACCATACCACTAAGCTTGGTAAGTACCTTGGATTTCCTATGTTGTCTAGTAGAGTTAAAATTTCTAATTCCATTATATTCTAGAGAGGACAAATGGTAGGCTGATGGTATGGAAAATGAACCTTTTGAGTATATCAAGTTGGGTCACTAAGTCGAGAGGAAGCATAAATTATAGATGAGAAATATTAACGAGTGTCTCCGGGACACTCTTTAAGACCTTTAAAAGGTAACTTTTTTGAAAAGTTATCTAATCAATGCATTGAAAATTGAAATATTTGAATTTTCTATGGAATAATTTCTCCTTTTGGAATGCTTAAAGAGTGCTCCGGAGGCACTCGTTAACAAGACCCATTGTAGATTACTTAAAAGACATCTTGATATTGACATCAGTGTTAAGTTAAATTGATCATGATTAAATATGATGCCTTGTCCCCGAGACATTCTTTCCAATAAACTGATACATGATGATGCATTCTCAATACAATAATACACCACTTGTATACACAAATCCAAAACTTCTAACTAATTATGATTACTTAATCACCAAGTAAACCTTATGATGAGTTAGTCTTTAACTAACTAACTCATCCTTATCTAACTATCTTTATAACTAGTAACAAACTTCTAACAAACTTGTGCTAATCTAAAGTATATACATCATAACAACTATAATAATTACTTCAAGTCCATACATAAAACCTCACAATGGTACCCAAATTTCACCAAATCTAAAACAATTGAAAATACACACGTTTAAGTAACAGAATATTTCAATTTCAGACCTGAGATAATTGAATAGTATGTGAGTCGTGAATATAATTAACACAAAGAGTAGTGGGCGAAGAGGAAGAAAAATAGCATACGTGAATCTATTTGTAAAAGTTAAACTTATAATTTTAAACATAATCTTAGTATTATGATTAAATTTTAGGTCAAATACATTTTTTTTTTCTTTTAAGTTTAACAAAAGTATCGAGTTAGTCGTTTAAGTTTTAAATAAGTCTTTTAAATTTTTCGAAGTTTCAAATAGATCTTTAAGTTGTTAATTTATTGCACATATTTGAAAATTTTTAAGTTTCAAATATGTTTTTAAAAGGGTAATGATGTATTAAATTAACAACGTAAGAAGACTATTTAAAACATAAAAAATTTAACCTGGTATTTTTCTCAAACTTTAAGTATCAAAATATGTATTTGGCCTAAATTTTAAATACATTTGGGTGTTTTTGGGTGTAAAATTTAATCATAATAATGAATGGAACCCAAATATAGTCTCTATCTCATGGAACCGATTTGACAAACCAATTCCCACTTTAAAAAATAACGTAACCTAAATTCAAAGAAAACATTAGCCACACTACATTGAAATATGACACAAATCACTATCCATGGATGCTACTATCATCTTTAAATACATGTAACAGATGTCAATATCAAAGTATGGTACTATCCTCTTAGAAAACATATTGTCCTGATCCTCATTCTCACTAAAGGTTTTGGCCATACCAAAGTCATTTAAGAATTTGATAGAGTTATCCACATTAAGAATTTCTTTATGCTTCCCTTTGGGAAGTCTTGAATATGAGGACATTGAGACAACCATTTATTAGACCAAAAGAAATTCAATCTTTTTTGCAGGCAATTCCATCAGTTATGGATTGTAGTGCCTTTGGTTTCAGATATTTTCCATTTGGAAGAAGTTTTAACTCCATATCCGGTCTCTTACAATACAGTGGCAAATCCATTCTAGCCTTCTCATTATCTTTTGTTTTACCAGAGACATTCATCACTGTGTGAACTATATTGTCACCAAAAAAAAATTCAATGTGCATAACATCAAGATTGTGTCTTAGTAAATTGTCTTTCCAGTAAGGAAGGTCCCAAAAAATACTTATTTTGGTCCAATTGTGGTCTACACTGTATCCTTCGTATCTGACTCTTTTGCCAACATCTGGAAATCTCCATAGATTACTGACTCTACGGAATACTTCATCTGATGTTATCTTTGGAGGTGGACCATCTTTTTCTGTTGTGTCTTTCGAACCGATTCCTCTTCCTCCGGAATTCATGATTACCTGGTAAGAACCTACGATGACAGTCAAACCACGAACTCTTTCCTCCATTTTTCAAGTTAAATTCCTTTGTTTCTTTCATACAATGAGGACAAGCTAATCTACCATGAGTCGACCATCCAGACAACATGCCATATGCAAGAAAGTCGTTAATAGTCCACATTAAAACTGCCCTCAATGTTTTCACATCTAACTGAAGCTTCTGGTTTTATATTGGCACTACAATCCATAACCGATGGAATTGCCTGCACAAAAGGTTAAATTTCTTAACAAAGAAACAGCATCTATAGATGTTAGTTTTGGGCAATTTGATTCTGAAGGGTGGAAAATTGAAGACTATTTCTCTTGCACATAAATATTCCAATGTATGCAAGCATATGACACTCTAAAGGGAAAGCCTTCAAACACTTTAGAGCGAGTCTAGTGACAAAACTTATGCATCTAACTTTACATTTGTTTGCTCCTAAATCTCAAATCCTGCACACTGAAGTTTGATAGATTCTCAAAGTGACCAGCAAAGAATCCGCTCTGACAATTAACGGGAAAGAGTAAGGTGCCGGTGTGTCCATCGGGCTTTCAATTTGAGTTATTAGTTCATCACTTGAATTTGACTATTGAATAAATCTAACTGAATGATCTTCATATTTCCCTTTAAATGGTGTGTGATTAAATATATTTGTGGAAATGCCAACTGACACTCTAACAAAAAAGCATGGTTTACCGTTGTTTATGCTACGAGGGTTGTTTAGATGTGTTTAATTGGAGAGAAAAGGAAGGGTTACCTCGAATTTTACATTATCCGTTCTGATCTGAATTCTTGGAATCAAATGCAGCAGTTAAGGCATGTTGTGTTCTTGGAACTGAAGCTCACACTCAAGTTATGTTGGACCGGTGACATGCTCAATCATACTCATACCACCAGTATGGCAGCAGAAAATCCAGAAGATGTATGAATCAAAGTTAAGTAGTATATGCTGGTTATACTCTGATGGCCATTGTTATGCAATCTAACTCTATATGGCATACAGTTTCTTGAAAATTATGTTTTCATTAAAGGAAGCCAATATCTTCTTTGCTTGAGTTCTGAAAATTGAACGTTAGCGCTCTTCTGAAAATTATGTTTAAATTATGTTTTCATTGTTATGCAATCTGAATGAAATGACTCACATGGATACACATTAAATGGCAATAAAAATTTAGACATTTCGAAACATGACTATATGAGGGACATGCAATGCAACAACAAAAAAAATGAATGTTAATTAAGCCTTTTTTTTAACAAGGTGTATTAAGCCTAATTTGATATGGCAAAGTCCCTAATTGGCCCTTTAAATCATGTGTTAGCCAGCTACATGCTAATATCAATGAGATTAGTGCAACTTACCTGAAAATATGTAGCAAAAACATTGATTTTGTATTTAAAAACTATCAACTAGAGTCAAGTAGTATATAGGGATATCATGCAATAACCAATAGTTTGTAACTGAATGCTTAGAATGTGTGAGCCGTATTGCATTTATATGTTTTTGATGCAAAAGCAAGTTTCTCGGAAACAATTAGAATACAAGGTTGTGTAATAAACACTTTTCCCTTCAAAGTATACATTGGTTGACAAAGATATAATGCTTCACTGTCAATGGAGGAAAGCATTCTGCAGAAATAAATGATTAAAATATGCATACTATCATAAGTCATGTAAATTAAATGGGAGGTTGGAGACTAGCTCGAGAAGCGTATGGATTTCGTCTGAGTAGGAGCGAGACATAGTATATTAATGTAGTTTTAGCAAAAGTGACGATGTTGTCTTGGATGTATGAGAAGACTTGTAGATTTTGTATTAAAGAGAGTAGATCATATGCAAAGTATTTAAATCACTAGAGACACATGAAGACCTAGAAAAACTATAAAAGAAACTACTAAGAAAGATCTAGAGATTAATGAGTTGGATAAAAATATAGTTTACGATAGAACGTTATGGCGTCGTGTGATCCATGTAGCCTAAGAACTTACGTGGCCATTACTTTTCTTACAAAAGTTCATCCATTTGCAATTTAACTTGTTTTATCTTTAATTTCATAAATACGAATGTTCTTAAATTTTGCTGAAATCAATTAAAAATTAAAATGGGTGAAAATTGGAGCTGGCTCACCATAAATCTGAGTGGTAACACTCCTATAACTTTGTAATTCTTTATATACCCATTATTACCATTGTGATATCTTTCAATGTTATCCTAACCTTCACAAAAATTGAGAATTCACTTGAAAGGAATTTTCAAACTCTTCTGTCATTCCATTTTTACATATTCAATAACAATTGAGAACACTGATTCACAAAGCTTACTAACCATCTTGGAAACTAAGGAATAAAGATTCATGTTTGACTTGAAACATATAGTCATCTTAGATACGAATGTTCTGAAATCAATTAAAATGGGTGAAATGGAGCTGGCTCACAATAAATCTGAGCCTGTATAATAGTTGGCAATACAAAGGATGCCATTGCAAGAGCCAACGAGGTCCATAGGAGAATTTCCACTGTTTGAATACTGAAACCGCGTCAAGGTGGTAGCTTTCTTTTTTCTTTTTCTTTTTCTTGTTCCTATGTTAAGGTAGTCTATCGGATAAGAATAACATTTAAATCTTGACAAAAAAAAATAAAGAGCATTTAAATCCTCTAAAAAAACATTTCAATGATTGTAAAAATTAAGTCTCATAGTCAATATTCAATAGTTAAAAATGAACCATGAATGTACACACAGTGATAGTAACCGTGCCAAAATTTTTGGAAATCATCATTGCACATTATTGCATTTTCCGTTTTTACACATCTATAAAGTAAACGTGAATTATATCCATTTAATAGAAAATTAATGTGAGGGTCACAAGTTTTATTTCTGCAAACTAGAAAAAAGAAGTAAAAATTGGAGTATTAGTGGTTTAATCAGAGCATGATATTCGAATGCTCTTTATTTATTTGTCAAGATTTAAATACTATTCTTATTAAAGTATAAGTATAACACTGTAATTGTTTGAAATGTACCAAAATAATGATTGAAACAATCAAAATCAATAAATATTAATAATGGTAATTTCAGGTTTCCTCGGCAATTAACTGCAGCCGTGTTTTTAATTCTTCGGCAGTTAACTGCCGCGGGGACATTTACGTCTTTTACTGGTGTTTTTTCAGCCTTCTCATATGTGTATACATCAATTTTCGTATGATTTTAACCTATAAGTATAAACTTATCCAGACTACTCAACCCTCCTCACAATTAGCGACCATGACTTTGAGGAGTCTACAAGTTAGAAAAATCTATACTTGCAGAAAATCTCAGTCGTGAACTAAACAAAATCTGATTAATTACTGTTTGAATATGCTTTCTTCCCACCAGTCATTTATAGTTGCGCAATTTACAATAACATTATGTAAAAAATTTGGGAGGGGAAGGTGTCAAGCTTGGTTGCTTCTCATTCAGTTTTATGAACTCTTCAAAGCTGATAATGCTTCCCTTGTTGCCATCGAGACAACAGCATCCGAAGCATTTGGCAAATAATAATACTTCCCTGCAGTATAAGTTTTTTTATGAACATAATTTTCTACTATTTCAAAACTAAACACATTCAGTAAAATAGCACTACACAAACCTTGAGCAACCCTAGCAATCTCCTTGGCGAAACCTGTTGAGACAAACTTGTTTTCGGTGTCAATGACAAGGAGAGACATTCCTGATTTATATATCTTCCCAGCCACCTCAAGAATTTCATCCTTCATTAAAACAAAGTTAATAGTTAGTACAGGCTGGGAGAAGTTGGAATTGAACATGCAATATGTAAAATCCAGTGAATTTATGCAGATTATGAAATGAAAGTAAGTTTTATTTAAAAATAAATAAAATGATAAGGATAAAACATAACACAATTTTTCCTCTCAGAAAAGGAGATTAAGAAGACAGCAAATGTGTAGCGTCAAACATGTTGAAAAACCTCTCAAAGTGGTAAAAATAGATATTAGAACCTCAAAGGAATGATGTTAATTGTACACTAATTGTATTGCTTCTCTTGAATTCAATATAAATGGGTTTCCACCCATAAATAGCTACCCACCATACATGAAATGAAAGTTATAGGTTTATATTTTCGTTTATTTGGTTACTAAGGAGATGGTTTAGGTCATTTGGACATCAAAATGTGTCTAACTACAAAGCTTAGCTGTACCTTCAATTCTTGTGATGTAGGTTTAGGGGCATCAGTAGCGGCAGCAGCTTCAGGGTCAGTTGACCTTTTTAATGATATGTTGGCTCGACCATCAGTGATTGCAACAATCATTATACGTCCAACATCGCCACTTTTCTCTGCATTTAATCCAACCCTAACAGCCTAGACATTTTCAGAAAAATAAGTTTAAGATTCAGCAAAAGAAATATTGAGGGACAAAGTCAACATCTGATTCATGAAAGACTAAACTGATTTTAACATTTCTTAATCAGAAAATACAATATAAGCAAAGATCTAAACTGACATTATCCATCTCTCTACTGCTTTGAGTTTACGGCCAATGTCATTTGCAAATAAGTGGTAATGTCAATTCCTTAAACATGTCAATAGTTGGAAATCATCATTAAAAATATCAAAAACAGGTTCAAAATAACATAGTTTTCTACATTTGACCTCAGTAGAACTTGTGTTTGTTTAAATTTTAAATTTAAATATATTACTATACTAAACATGAGATGCTAAAGATCTGTATACCGTGGTAAGACCATGGGCAAGGGGTGACCCTCCACCACACGGCAGCCTTTCAAGACGTTTCCTAGCCATTGCAATCGATCTAGAAGGTGGCAGGAGAACTTCAGCTGAATCTCCACGGAAAGGAATTATTGATACCTATTTAACCAGAATAGTAATTATTAGTAATAACATCATGAATCTTGCTTTATGTTTAGTCCAACAAATATCACCACTTAAAATCTGATGTGTTTAGGTTAGGTGTATATAATGAATCATATAAACAAATCAAACTTATTGCAATTGTTCTTTTCTAATACAGTGATTCTGGTTCGAGGATTTGCAATTATACAAATATACATATCCGTAACCTCTGAAAATAACAGATACCAACTTATGCACACCCAAGGAAGTAAAGAATAGTTATAATCTATAAACAGCTTGAGCTCTCGGGTGACAAAGTAACTGTTCTCCTTAGGTAAAGTGGATATATATGCCGTATTTGAATGATGAAAAATTTATTTTTTCAAGTTCTGTCTGATAATTCTAATACGTAACCCACATGGTGGATGGGCACGTGTAATTTCTGACATAATAATATAAAGGCTCATTTTGGTTAACCTTTAAATTATAAAGAGAAACACAGTGAATGTTAAAAAATATGTCGCATACAAACCTGATCCCTGCTTGTATAACTTTCTGCCAGAAGCTTAAGTGCTGCACCTTTTGCATTCTGCATCCTGTTCAATGCCATGCTTCCACTGGCATCAACCACAAAGATCACCTACAATAATTAAGGTTATGTTTTAAAAGATAATATAAAAGCTTGCTGACAAACAATTCAATATTTCTGTAGTAACTATTGTCAGAGCAAACTGGATATTTACATTATATTCCATACAAGCTAAGTAAAATAAAGGTCTTTGATGCAAAATTAATTAGTCAGGAAGAATATGGATGCAAAAACAGAATGGGTTAATTGCTAATAATAAATTGTATAAACAGTAAGACACTAAGAGTCTAAAACAAATATGGAGGCTATGCATAATGTCAACATAAACAATATTTTTTCAGTTTGATATAACAATTGCTAATTTTATATACATTTAAGACTTATGCAACCTTAAAAGTTTAGAAAAATAAAAGTGATCAAGACTGAGGGTAGAGATTATAGGAGAAGAATAAAAAAGGACGCTAAGGAAAGTTGAGAATATTTTAGAATAGATA
>Ga0228710_1003812_pt1 | contig 23916 bp, 11 predicted proteins | sample MedpolnodulmetaG_FD_177995 | JGI IMG/M metagenome (GOLD analysis project Ga0228710, IMG submission 177995) | Root nodule microbial communities from Medicago polymorpha collected in Santa Monica, California, United States - pink nodules | ecosystem: Host-associated > Plants > Roots > Nodule...
TATTCTTATAACAATTATTATTATTATTTTGTTATATTTTTTTTAACAACTTTTATTATTATATTATCTATAACTCTTATTTGTTACATCTAAAACCACTTCTACTACTACTTTGTTGATGTCAACGACCTTATTATTATTATTATCTTATTTTAATTAAACTTATTATTGCTTGTTGATCCTTTTTTTTAATGTTAATTCACCGGTTCATGTCTTGTTGTGGAAAATATATGAGCCAGTTTGAGATAAAATAAACAGCTTAGATGTGTGTTTGTCATTGGTTGGTCTCTGAAATTGTAAAATCAAGTGGTTTCTTTTATTTAATTAAGTTTAAGGGTAAAACAGTAAAATAATTTAAAAATCCATCCCCCTCCCCTCCCCTTGCGAACCAAACACGTTTTTAATTAAAATATCTCCCCTCCCCTCCCCTCCCTTCCGTTAAAATCCCTCCCCTTCCCTCCCCTCCCCTCCTAATTCTCGAACCAAACGGACCCTAAGAGAATATTGTACCAATAAAAAAACAAAGGATAAGTAAACACAAACAAACCACTGAATTAATGGTAAATCAATTGTTCCAACTGCTTAGTGAGAGGAAGTGAGTTGGTAGATCAAGTATCTATCAAAAATATGCATCACGTCATGCACCAAACACGCACATTAACACTTGCATCCAATAGACAAATATACTCATTTGCTTGAATTGAACCAAAATTGACAGTTGAGATTGAACTCGCATAGTGTATATGGACCCTCAGTCATTGAAAGCAGCAATAACAAAACGTTAGTACAAAATGTTTATCAGAAATCAGAAATCCTTACTACTTCCTAGACTTCTTTCTAGACTTGGATGAAGGCTTGGATGAAGGCTTGGTTTGCTCAGAAACTGCACTCTGAGTAGCACCTTTGGAGGAAGTTGCCTGGTTTGATTTTGGATTGGAATGACTGGAAGAAGCACCAGCTTCCTGCTTATCTCTAACTACAGCGCCCTGTGAGCCTCTAACTTGAGCAGCTCGTTTGTCCTTCCTCTTGGGCCTAAAGGTTGACCTCTCTCGCTTGGGAAGCCACCTTTCTGGATCTGGTGGAGGACCTGGGTTTGCAGGGTTAAACCCTTTAGGATACCTTGGCTTTCTCTTTCTCTTTTTCTTAGTTTTTGTCTTATTCTTTCCTTCATCGTTCGTTTCGGCAATACCTGCATGAAGAGGACCCTCAACTCGTTTAACTCCAGAAGTACGCTCCAAGCTGTCCACATCAATTCCCTTCAATCCAGGTAAGGTCGTTAGTTTCTTTTCATATAGCTCTGCCTTAATAACATCAAGACGGGCAACTGTTGTTATCAGCCCAACTAGCGCTTCTATGCTTCCCTGACTTTTAACGAGCTCCTCATAGAGTTTAGCAGCATCCTCTTCCCTTCCATGCCTTAACTTGAACGAGGCAGCCTCTTGCATTATAATATTAAGCTTATTGTCCTCAGTCATAGCATTAGACCACCACTTGGTTGCAGAATCAAGCACAACAGCTGCACCCTCAACGTCGTTGGCTCGTTCTTTTAAAGACACAAGGGTGGCAACAGTAGCCGGCATGTGTTGAATATCTGGTATCTTTGTTAGAGAGTCAGCTGCAATATGTGGGTGGCCAGCCGCCGCCGCAACCTGAGCCCTGGCTAAGTAAAGAACCTGTGACTTCTCAGGGAACTTTCCAGCAAACTGTGCCAGTATTTCCTCAGCCCTTCCAGCTTTGTTCTCTCTAACCAAGAGGGCAGCTTGCAGCAATATTGGTACAACACTTTCGGGAAACATGTCTGGTAATGCAGAAACAAGTTCTCGAGCCTACAGATTGTGATGTAACCATATCATTAACAGCATGCTCTGTAGCCAAATAATAATAATAATGATAATGATATATGACTGGTGATTTAAGGACAAGAAGACAGATAAAAGACCTGGTCGATCCTGTTAGCATGAAGAAGCAGAAGAACCCTATTTGCATATATTGCTTCCCTTTCTTTTGCTGAAAGTTTCAAGTCCAATCCATTAGCTAGGCGAAAGCTTTGTATCTCTTTCTCTTTTAGCCGATCAAGTTTCTTCAGACTATCAGAAACATCTTTTGGACCTTTCAGGGAAACAAGATTATTGACAGCAACTGCAATGGATGATTCATCAGCCATATCTCGTTTAATCATGTCCACATAAGCTTCAATAGCATCTTGTTTACGCCCAAGAAGCTGCCAATCAATGATTGATTAAAATTACAGACTCTTGAAATAAGTGGAATTTGCATAAGATAAATAATAGAGAAATCAGAACTCCTACCTGTTGAACATAGCCCAATTGTACAGCAATAGGAGACAATTCATTTTCTATATCTTCATCGGGCCAGTTATCTTCCATCAGGCTCTCTTGACCAATTCTGATAAAAAAAAATATAAATAATAAGTATATGCCATTCATGGATAACCTCCCAGGAAATAAGTTTATGACTTAATAGGTTAACTAATTGAAGCCAAAACAACTAACTGACAAACAACATTTGATTGTAGCAATTATAGCTCTGTCCATGTTTTACAATAAGGAACTTTTACTCAGACAATCACACTTAACTTGCAAACACAAAGCACCTATTACTAATTGTCAAATATAAAAATGAGTTTTTATCACGACTCATAAGTACAAAAAAAACTATAAACAAAGCTATAGAACTAAGCACATATTCGTGAAGTTTGGTAGATATCACATCTAGCAACTGATAAGACAGATACATGATATACTATTTTTGTGTGAATGATATATTGTATGCTCTATACACATCACAAATACTAAAATTGAATATTTGAATAGTGTTGGACTATAATAAATCGAATATTGCCAGACTATAATGTTATATGTTACCCATGAAAATATCTGAAGTAAAATTGGTCAATTTCATGATTCCCACAATCAAAATATCACATCATCTAGTTTTCAAAAAAAAAAAAATATCACATCACCTTCGGGCAGATAACAAGAGCTGCTCAGCTTCTGTGTACTTGTTCCTTTGAATTAAAGAACAAGCAGTATTGTATGCCAATTCAAAGCTGCTTGTTGCTTTAACCCGAAATGAATCCAGCCATCCTTGAACTTCAGATGATCTCCCTGCCATAACTAAGGCAGCAACAGAATTAATTTCCAACATATCAATCTTGGACTTTTGAAGCTTCCGGTAGATATCCAGGCAAGCATCCATTTTTCCAAGACGATACAAAATTTGAGATTCCAAAAGCATAGTTTCATCATTTCTCTCATGTTTTTGCAAAGAATCCAAAGCTTCATCCAACTTGTTTTGTTTGTATAAGCAGTATGCCTATTTAAAAACAACAAAGTAAAAAATAATCAATGGTCAGCATTTTCTCACTTATACCATAAACTCTAACAAAGTTTTCTATGAAATGCATGCAATGTTTCATTGCATATATGTATATACAGGGAATGAATTCCCCCGTGTTCAATTTTGGTCATGTTGAATCCCAACCCTTGATCTAATATTTTGGATGGTTAATATTATAAACATGACGCTCATGTTTTTTTCAACATGACAGAAACAACTTCCGTATATACAAATGATTTAAATGTTTAATTAATGCACTATCAGCGTAAAATATTTTTACAGTCAATTAATCACAAACATCAAATCATTAAAAACGTTTCACTTTAATCATAACTACTTTTAATGTCACACATGATTTGTTGTCATTCGTTGACAATGTAACATTTTTTTACACGGACAGTGTATCAAAATTGAACTCATATACAAAATTAGCTCATGCACATGGACCTAATATCTACTACTAGAGTTCAAAAACACTTCTCCCCATGCTTCCATTTCATAATTCGATGAATAAATAATCAATTTAGTCCCTAAACTATCACCCTCTCTCTCCAATTTAGTCCACCCATTTGTATAAGGCTTATTGTGAACTTATGCAAAGCAGCTTGTGCAAATAAATGAGCTTTTTTGTATTATTTATAAGCTTGTCAATATAGTTTATGAAAAAACGGGTTATGAAGATACAATTTTCGTTAGTTAAAACTTATAAATTAACATAAAAGCTTATTTTTTTGCGTAAGCTATTTTTAATAAGCTCTAAAATAATTCAATCCAAACGGGCCTTATATAAATATAATAAGCAATTCATCAAGTAAATATATTCGATCAATTTAGTACCTGCTATTAAAATGTTAGAGACTAATTTGACGGATTTTCAAATATTTCCAGGACTAAATTGACAAATTTCATATATATTATACCTACATAGTTTCGGGACTAAATTGATGGTTTTTTCATAATTCAATCCTTAACAATGCATTCTACAACTCATAGCAATTACCCTATCCTAGGCTGTAATTACGAATTTCACGAATCAATCAATCAGAAAACAACTAAACTCAGATTTAATTGACGAACCTTAAAAAAATGAAAATCCTCAGGAAAAGTCCGAGAAGATTGAATTGCTGAAACAGCGTCATCAAATCGATCATCTCTGATTAACGCAACGATCTTGCATCGGAGTGCGTCTTCATCGCCAGGTGCAATTGCGAGAACTGCGATGAGATAACGAGATTGTTAACACGATGATAAATCTAATAATTAATTGAAATTAAAAGGAGATTAAGAATTAACGCACTCTGATCTGTGAGTTTAACGGCATTGGTGAATGCGGAAGCTTGGATATGTTTGTTGAGAGTGGTGAATAGATCTTCGAGTGGAGGTGGAGCTGGAGGCTGCGACGGCGTCGGTTTGGGCTTCGGAGCCATTAGGTTTCAGCGGTGGAAATGAATCAGTAACAACGTAACAGTGGTTGTTGCTGAGGGTTTTCTTCAATCGTTTCGCATAAACGACGATTCAGGGGTTAGAAAAGAGAAACGCCGAAGTGAAAGATGTGTGGGTTTTTATGTTTTTTTTACTGACAAAAAGATAAATAAATTAAAGACAATTTTAATTATTATTTTTTTAAAAGATAACGGATAAGTTTAGTTGGCATAAATACGAGAGTTTGTACAACGAAAAAAAAACGCGGCAGTTTGGGACCAAGATTCGAACATCGGGTTTGCTATGAATTTTTTGCCACTGGGTTACTTGATCAACAAAACAAAGTTCCAATAGTTGTAATCCTTTTCTCTAATAAAGATCGTAAAATATTTGTATGCAATGACTTGTTTATTAATACGAGACTATTCACATGAAACGAGAAAAATTATAGATAGATAAAATGACAATAATCATTAAAAGTTCACAAACACACATACAAGAAGGACTTGGGATTCGTTCTCTGATTTGTTGGCACGTAGACTATTTGATGCCTTCGAGGAACTAAAAAAATAAGGAGAGTACCTGATCTTTAGTCTCACCTTCAAGCATCGCCATCTCATCATCTACTCACAAAAATGGTTTGTGCAAGTAGCCACAAAGGAAACTTACGAACAAAACATCATTTTGAGAATATAATTGAATATGAATAATTATACATTAAACACACGTAACAGTCAACAGTTATCACACAAGCAAATAATAATTATCACATGATGATAATAAATATGATACTCAAGATCATGACTTACGCAACATAACAATTTACTCTAACACATGAATCCATTCTACTCCGAGTTAATGCAAGCAGATAATCCACCTCTTGCCCAACGAAAAGAAGATTTTAGTCAATACACGTATCAGTAAAATGTACGGAACACCTTAGTGGTGCCTCACCTTTCTTGTTTATCTAGTAGGCCATTTGCAAAATAAAAATGAACTCATTTGTATGAAGTTTGATTATATTATTTATAGAAAAGGAAATAAATTAACACATATACGGTGCATGAATGTCAAATGTTTTCTGACTAACTTCAAAATTTTCTCTGCAAGTTTCTTCTAGATTTTTTTAATTATGAGCGCGAAAGGTTTCTTAAGTCTAAATGTTTCTCTAAAACTTCTTTTACACACTTTTGATATGGAGGTTATTTTGAGAAGTTTAGACGATTTGAATTTTCGAATGATTTTAAAAATACTTCTTTCATGTTTGTCTATACTGATTTTTCAAGATGGTCTTTGAATTCTTGCACTTGAGTAGGGCACCTTCGCTTTGAATGTTGATTTTTAAGGAAAGACTTATATGCTCTTCAACTCTAGAGAATAATTGAAGTCATTATCTTCCTTTTGGGTATATTCATTTATAGATATGAACAACTAACTTGAAATGTTCAATCAAAATTTGCATATAACAATAATATTATAATATTATAATGAATGAAATGCCATGAACTTTGTTTGAGTAAAAGAAAATTGAAATAAAAAAGTTTACGTGAGTTTGATCTTAGGAGCTCACTAGGGCCATATTTAGAGGATGCTAACAAAGTTGCTCATAAATTACTCATTATATATTGAGTCATCACATCTACAATAAGAGTTGAACTCACACCCTTCAAGAGGATTATATATGAATCAATTCTTGTCCTAAAATATCAACCTTAAGAAGCTTTTTTTTTGTTGACAAAATCTATGCTTAAGAAACTAAATACCCGACTTTAAATATTGTTCTATGTGGTGCAGTATCAAATATCAATGCATCCAACCATGGTCGATTTTAATATATGATTGATTTGTCAACTATTTTTTTACATGCTTATACACTCACAAAGATTAGTTCCTATTTTTTTTTTACGGTGGTCGCATATGTTTATGCATTGCCCATAACAACTGAGTTAAACTGAAGGTTATTTTCTATAATAGAGGTTGATAATTTTATTTATAGAGATAAAACTATTAATTGTTTTTTTGACAGAATAAAATTATTAATTGTTCTCTTAAAAAATTATTAATTGTTCTCTTAAAAAATTATTAATTGTTGACATGCTTTATATTTAAATTTGTTATCATTATTCATTAATAATCATATTCTCGTGATATAAAGTAAAACAATGCTATTCTCATGGCTTGTACGTAAGTTTAGAACATTTTTTGCGGGGAAGTTTAAAACATTATTTGTAAGAAAAAAGTTTAGAACATTATTCTCAGCCTACACATCTACAAGCATGCACCTTTCCATGAATCTCTTGCGATTTCTGGAAAAGTTACTCGTATATTTCGAAAATAATTTCACAATTATAAATTTCTCATTTTTCAATTTTTTACTATTATATATTATTTTTTATATTTGTATTCAATATCTCCCTTTTTCCTTTTTATTTTTAAAATTTATCGTCTACACGATTTCATTCTTCTTTTTTATTTTTTCTTTTATTAACTTTTTATATAATACTTTAAAAATCATAAATCATCTTATTTCTTTGTATAAAAAAAAAAAAGAGAGAAAAGCTTGGGGTTCTGAATTGTAAAAAGAGTGGGGAGAGAGGATGATAATGGATTTTTTTTACCGAGTATACCTAATATCGTTTATTTAGTGCAAGTTTGTAATCATAGTGAGTTTGTTGAAATTACAACACTATGATTTTGAATAAACTACAAAGTGTGATTTTTACTAAATTATGGGTCGAAGGTACTTCGAATACAAACATGCACTTATGAGGTGTGAGTGTGACTTCATTTTTGCGGTATGATATCTTAGAAATTATGGTCGGAGCTAACACATGCAACTCCACAAAACCGGCATGTAAGGTGATGGTTTCCATACTTATAAATATATTGTCAGACAATCTCCTATCTGATGTGAACTTAACATGATACACGAATATGCATTTGGTTGGGAATGGTCATGGTTATCCTAAGAGGTTTGTTTTCTTCTATTAGTGTTTGATCCTTCGGTGGAATGTCTTCTAAGAGGTTTGTTTTCTTCCAATGGTTATATGGTGCGGTGCTTGTGTTTGCAGCAAGATGTGGTATGATTCAAGCGATCTTTGAGGTTGTCGGAAAAAAAAGTGATCTTTGAGGATATGGTATAATTGGCTTGGTGAAATATTATGTATTTTGTTTGATTTGATGTACATTGGGTGTGTTAGACAACATTGCATTTTCTTTCCTAAAAGAAAAAACATTGCATTTTCTAGACGTGACTGTTTCAAAGTGAATTTTGCAAAGGGTGGTATATCGTTGATATTTTCTTGCGGTTGATTTTGAGTCTATTAATAATATATTTTGCCGTTGTTGGTTTGGAAGCTACAAGTCACAGCATAAAATATTTTAAATTTCCAAAAATACTATATAATTAAATGTAATTTTATTTCGTGAGAAATAGAAAAATTAGATGTGTTTAGCTCTATAGGGTCACGAAAATGAATTTTTTATTGAATCAATTTCAACTAAAAGCGAGTATAAAGTAAAATGATTTCTAATAGATATATTCTTGTGAAAATGAGTTGAATAATAATAATCTGTTGTTTTTTTTAGGGAATAATAACGGTCTCTGTTGTATTTTATAAAAGAAGGATTTTGTTCACCAGTGCTCTAACGGCAATGGTTAAGGAATTCATTAGTAAAAAATTTGTCTTAAAAATAAAAGTTTTTATTTTTATCTTAGCAATAATTACACAACTTTTTGTTTTAAAGTCACTTATTTTAGTACTTTAATTAATACCTCAAGGACACTCATTAGCATATTCTCCATAAAAGAATGTGATTAGATACTAAATAATTTAGTTTTTTTTAAAGACAAAAATCTATAATACGGAGTTCCATATTGAATAGTAGACTATACTACTGTTCAAGCAGTTTATAATTAATGCAAGTTGATTTTTTCTGGGTCAAGTTTTAATTTGTATTTTGGTCAAATTGCAAGTTGATTTATTGAAACAACTAATTAATTAATCGTGTTCAGCAAGTAATTTAGAAATGTATGAACAAATTGAGATAGGCAACCAATCAACTTCTGATGATGTAATTAGAGTTTTAAGAGGATGCAACGGACTAATCTATAGATACTTCGTATACGTATTACATATAATTATTGACGTACTGTCATGTGAAATTGGTGTTGGTTAGAGTTGACTTGCACATGTAAAAAAAAAAAAGACTTTCACAAGCTTTTTTTAATTTAATTTATACACACTGTTATCGTAAAAAAGTTTTGCACACGTTTGAAATAATGTGTTATCACATCACTTAGCGAGGTATGACAAGACCTGTGTTTTTAATTCGTAAAATGATGTGACAATACATCATTAGATGCATGTGTAAAACTATTTTACATTGACGATGTATATAGTTTAAACTTTTTTTTAAAACAACACACTACTGGTCTTTGTTTTGTTTTGATTTTTGAGGCAACACATATGTGGGATGTATGTGTAGAATAAACCATGAATTTAGCTCTTAAATTATCATTATGTTCAATTTATTCTCTAAACTATATAAATTTAGCTCTTTTGTTCACTAGTTGCTTGTATTTTGCAAATGCAAGGGATTGACTTTTTACTTTATAAGCTATTAGTGTTTTTTTTTTGTTGACAAATTGTAAGCTATAGTTGTGACGGCCTCTTTGTGGCTTGTATATGCTAATTGGAATACCTTGTGCCTGTAACATTTTTTTTTTTTATGGAAAGATAAAACAGAGCTGTTTCTTGTATCACAAGAAAACAAAATGTGATCCATAGTAGAGAAAGGAAATTATGTACCAAGAGTGGATGACAAAGATCCAAAGTCAACTGAAAAGAAGGAATTTGAAGAAGACTAGACCAAAGACGAATCTGACACGGTATTCCTAAACTCTGAAGTTCAAATATTATTTCTAATATGTGCATTAAGCAGGGAAGAAAATGATTGAATACTTGAGTGTTAAACTGCTACAGAATTTAGGGATGATTTACAAACTTATTATGAAGGAACTAACCATGTGAAAGAAACAAGAATAGTAGCTTCTGTGGCCTTCATATATGGTCTTTGCCTCTATGAAACTTTGGCTTGCTGCTACTGTTTGTGGATTTTGTATGCTTTGGTCCTGTTTTCTGGTTTAGGAACTGTTGTCCTATATGTATAGCTTTATTCTTTTGGCTTGTAGGCAAGTCTGCCTTTTGCCATTTTGTTTTTGGGCGGCTATTTTTGGTGGGGGTCTGCTTCTTTCAATTTTATTGAACCTTGTAATCTCATTTCATTACCAAAGTTTTGTTCAACATTGCTATATGTTACCATAATGTGAAACTATATGATAACAAAAATGCTATTTCTCACGAATAGAAACTTCAAGAATTAATAGCGACTGTGTATTTTGGTCCACACCTTATGTTTGACTTTGCCTTTTCTCCCACAACCCCCCTGATTTCCGGCAAAAACCTTACTGTTGATTGGTTAGTTTGTATTTCGGGATAAATTCTTGATAATTTATTCGCTATATATAGCATGGCTGATATGATAAACCTTCACCGGAACCAAACAACTTTAAGTTTTGTCGTGTTGATTTGAGTTTGATCTAAGTACAAAAAAATCTGAACCTAACACTTCAAACTGGATTGAACATTGTAACCTCATTTCATAACCAAAGTTTTGTTCAACATTGTTATATATTAACATATTTTTATGCCTTAAGAGAAGCTTTCACAGATTCGCAGGTTTGAAATTATATGATAAACACCGGAGCCAAACCACTTTAAGTTTTGTCGAGTTGATTTGTGTTTGATCCAAAGTAAAAAATAAAATAAAATCTGAACCTAAGACTTCAAACTGATTGAGTTGAGTATTTAGATTAATTGAGTTGACTTGTATAGTAAACACCTAGAATTAAAAGTATCATATAACTGCTAAATGAAAATTTCATACAAATAATGCTTAATTAAGTACTACATCTTAATTTTAGCAAGATGCAAAGAAACATTTGTTTGAGTTAGAGCCTATTAGCTACATCATATCAAACAATACTCGGATTAAGAGAGGCATATTGAAGGAGCTCCACTTCTCGTTCAAATCTAACCATGTCACTCTCTTTCATATTCACAATAGCTTCAATTCCATCTCCATTTCTTGTATCCATCAAAACTATTGCATTCTTCACAGGACAAGTGCTCGTTGTCACCCATATCGGTTTTCCCCATCCAAAATCAGCTTCATACATTGGAAACTTACACCAACTAGCAGAAACAATCAAACTCTGATTATAATCACTCTCCGAAACTGGTGTAGTAACTTGCTTTAAGCATTCAAAAATAAATGGCAAGTCCTTTTCTTTCCCTCCGAATTTCTTTGGATAAACCTCGCAAAACTCACACAACCCTTGTCTAATTTTGTATACCAAGTCATGTAGTTCCGGGTTGATAACAAACAAGAACCAAACTATGTTCCCTACACACTTATCAGACAATGGAGGAACCATTCTTCTACGAAGATCCACAGCCATGCGAAGTGATGTTGTTTTGAAATTTAATTCCAATGCAGAAACCACACACTTGTAAATCATTGCAGTGACAACTTCTACACGCGTGGGATTTTTCACCTCATGTGAATCCGGATTTACCATCATGGTCTTAAGTAACTTTATCTTAGAAGCTTCAAACACAAATCTTTTGGACACTATTGTTTTGTCTATTACAAACTCACATTCTGGGAAATTTGGCAAACTCCCTTGTGGGAATATTGTATCTCCTGCATAAAGTAAATTGTATGGTAATGATAACGTCGACTTTGAGTTTGATTCTCCTTCGCTATTCAATTTGGCCCAATCATTCATGAAGCTGAAAGCCGTTGCAGCGTCTATAATTTTGTGACATGCACACACGCTTATTACAATTCCTCCACATTCAAAACAATTGATTTGAATGACTAAAATACTTTCATTCAAATCCATGTTCTTCCATTGTAATTCCTCAGGGAACAAAGGGTTAAGCAAATTATCGGTGGGCTTTTTGAGGATTGTTGATAGTTTTGTTCCTGCGATATTTGCGACTAGAAATGACGCACCTTGATCGTTACATTCGATGGAAAGTTGATCTTTGAACCTGCCTGCAAAGGGGTAGTATATGGATAGAATTTGAGATAAAGAATTCTTGAGGTGTGAGATTTTGGATATTTGGTCACAAACTTTGGTATCATCGTAAAAGAAAAGCAGGGGCACATAGTTACGGAAAGAAATGTGATCTATGAAAGAGATAGGAAAATTTCTTAGGTGGGGTGGAGTTGGTGATGAGGGTTTGATGAATTCTCTTGATATTATTTCCATTTCCATATCTCACTAGGTTTCTGTTCCTTTGTTTTTTTTAAGCAATCTCACTCTGCTTCCAATCCTTTCTTCCTAACCAGTATTCTAACACTTGATATATAGTAGTGCAACTGAATTTTGTTTACAATATTTTGTAGACAACAATTGGGAAAAATAGAAAAATAATATTGATGAAGTTAGGTTCATTAAAAAAATTGCTTAGTTTGTGTTTGGAGTTTTTCTTTATACTCTCGTTGATAAAATCAACTATTTGTTTGCAAACATCACACTCTAGGACACACATTTTATAACATATTAGTCTACTTAAATTTATATCATACGAAACTCACATGATTAGTGAGACTTATGTCAAATTTAACCAATAATGAGGTATCTCCATCATTATCTATGTAATCACTATTTATTTTAGTTTTTTAAACAATAAACACTTATTAACATTTTTCATTAAGGAACAAGTGGGTTAAATGATGGAGATACCTCCACCGAACATGAGAGAAAAAAAAGACAAGAGGAAATCCTTTCCCGTGTGTGTACATCTGTACGATGATATCATGGTAGCACTCTTCAGTCTTCATTATTCGATCATTGATTAAGTCAATTTTTTTTTTTCTAGATAAGTCAATTGATTAAAAAAACTAAGCTCCTTGGATTTAATAATACATTCATTCATATAGAGCATATCCAAAATCGACCATCGGCCGATTAAACGATTAGAGCAAAATTTATTTTACTTAATATTTATCGTTGAACACGTCAAAACAATGTTATCTTACCCCATACATTTTTTTTTAGAGATCTTACCCCACACATTGTTTATTGATAATAAGAGGACTAGTCCTACTAATAAGGTTGAAAATGAGTCGAGTCGAGTCGAGATTCAGCCAAACTCATATTCATCTCAGCTGGACCTGATAAAAATTAGATCGGCTCGAAACTCGACTCAAGTTCAAGCTTACCTACAACTCGGTTCGACTGGATAGCTCAAGTCAAATGAACCAAAACACAAGAAAATAAAGATTTTTTTATCTACTTTGTTATTATTTATAAACAAAAAACCTGATGTAGGGAAAAAGCTCCATGTATCAAAACTGTTTTAGTTTTAATTGACTATTAAAAATTATCGGACGATCTTCTTTGTACATAGTGTTTGTGGTGTATTTCTAAAAGAAACTTTAATATAGTTTTTTGTTTGGTGGTCGGGGTTTGATCCCTGACCTTACATATATTATACATTGTCCCTATCAACTGAGTTAAGCTCACCAGGACTAATTATAGTTATTGATCCAAGTTTATAATGAACACAAGTTGGTTATTTTCGTTGAAAAAAACAAGTAGGTATTATTGAAACAACCAATTAATTAACGTCCAATTGTATCTACGTAAATTGATTTGACATATTGAGTAATTTAGAAATGTATAAACAAACTAAGATAGGCAGGAAACCCAATCAGCATCTTGAAGATCTTTAATTTAGAGTTTTAATGAGCTGGACGAGGATTTGACATTTGCACCATGACTACAAATTATTATTTTTTCTATTTTATGGTCAAAGTGGCTAGATGGAAATCATTTGGTTTAGAAATAACATGAGTTTTTATGCGGTAGCTGTCATGTGAAACTACATAAAAACTCAATTTAAGAATTGGTTTAGTTTGTAAGTTGTTACTTGTGATGAACAGTTTTTAGTTTGTAAGTTGTTACTTGTGATGAACACAATTTGGTTTATATACTATTTGAAATAGGTTGTAATAACCAGTAAATTAATCAACTACAATAAACAAATTGAAAGTAAAATCAAAGGAGAAAGGAAAATCACACGAGGTCTTAAGTTTGAAGTTCGTAATAGATTGATCTTTTTAGTTATTTTGGTGACACATAAGTCTTTTAAGTTTGAGATTTGTAATAGATTGGTCCTTTAAATTACTTTTGTCACACATAAGTCCTTTAATTTTGTAAAAGTTTTCAATTTAGTCCTTCTGTTAACCAAAAAGATGACGTTGCAGAAGTACTAAATTGAAAACTTTTACAAACTTAAAGGACTTATGTGTGATAAAAATAATTTAAAGGATCAATTTGTTACATATCTCAAACTTAAAGGACTTATGTGTGACCAAAATAACTTAAAAACTAATCTGTTACAAACCTCAAACTTAAAGAACCCCGTGTGTAATTTAGCAAATGAAATATGTAAAACGGTACATGTATCAAAGTCTCAACAGCCATGTATCAATCTTGAGAGAAATTCACTAAATCAAGCCAATTTAAAAGATTTTTTTAAGAAACAGAAAATCTTACATGATTGAATATTTCAATTATCTTTTAACACATTCAAAATTCAATCCTTATTGAAAATCACTTATCCACACAAACACATTATTATTTATATAGATCCACATAGTCATCATGTTAAACATTGGTTGGATTAAGAGAGGCATATTGAAGAAGCTCCACTTCATGCTCAAACTTGGTCATATCATTCTCTTCCATATTCACAACCGCTTCAATCCCATTCCCATCTCTCGTATCCATCAAAATCATCCCATTCCTCAGGTAACAAGCACTAGTTGTCACCCATATTGGTTTTCCCCACCCAAAATCAGCTTCATACATTGGAAACCTACACCAACTACTAAAACTAAACAAATTTCCATTCTCAGAATAAGACTCGGTAACTTGTTTCAAGCATTCAGATATCTTTGACAAATTATCATTCTTTTTCCCTCCAAATATTTTTGGATAAACATCACAACACTCAGATAACCCTTCTTTTATTTTGCATACCAGCTCCTTTAGTTCCATTTCCTTCTTATCTGCAAACATAGACGAGAACCAAAATATGTTCCCTACACATTTTTCAGACAACGGAGGAACCATTCTTTTGCGAAGATCAACAGCCATAGTAAACAACGATGTCTTGAAATTTAATCCCGTTATTGAAACCGCACATTTGTAAATCCATGCAGTCACAACTTGCACACGTGTGGGCGAATGCATGGAACTAGAAGTTACCATTGCCTTGAGGAATTTAATCATTGAGGGTTGAAACACAAATCTTTTACACACCACATTGTTTTCTCTCTTAAGAAGGAGTTCCCGAAAAATAGGTAAATCTCTTTGTGGAAACATTGAAGCTCCTCCATCAAGAGAATGAAAGGGTAATACTAATAACCCTTTTTCTCCTTCTTTTTCTTTTGGTAAATTTTCGTTGATAATGGACCAATCATTCATGAAGTTGAAAAGAGTCGAACCATCACCAATTTTGTGACTCATGCAAATACTTATTGCTATTCCTCCACATGCAAAACAGTTGATTTGAATGGCTATTAAAGTTTCACTCCAATCCATGTCTTTCCATTGCAATTCATCAGGGAACAAAGGGTTCAACAATTTTTCTGTAGGGTTTTGGAGGGTTTCTGATAGTTTGTTTTTGATATTTGTGACTAGAAACGGCACACCTTGATCATTACATTCGACGGTAATTTTATCTTTCAACCTTCCAGCAAAAGGATAATATTTAGATAGAAGTTGAGATAATGATTTTCGTAATTGTGAAATTTTGACATTTTGGTCACTATCTTTGTTTGGTTTGTAAAAGTAAACTAATGGCACATAGTTACGCATCAAAATGTTGTCTATGAAAGAAAGTGGGTATGTTTTGAGGCGAGAAGGAGTTGGTGATGAAGGTTTGATGGTTTCTCTAGAAATTAATTCAATTTCCATGGTAATAAAATGCCTCTCCAGCTGATATCCTCACTAGTGTTTAAGCTATCAAGAATGCATATGCATTGCCTTGACATTAGCACAAGTGTTTATATAGTGTGGATGAATTTGCTTGTGAACGCTTTAATAAGCTATTGCAATAAACAATAGTATGAAGCTGCGTTTCCTCCAAAAAAAATAGTATGAATCTATGAACACGCGTATACCGCATTTCACCAACGTGTTAGTATTTTGAAGAAAAAAGATACATTAAACAAACTAATAGATACATTCAACTTTAGTGTGCGTTAGTTCATATTTATTTGATTTATTTATTACAATGCTTTAGAAACATGCATATATTATATTATTAGAATTTATTTTCACATGTTCTATTCATTCTTGATATCTTAAGCATAAGTGATGCTAAAGGGAAGGGCCAAATCTGATAATACAAGGAAATGTTAAAAGGCCAAGTTAATAGAAAGAATAAGTGATTAAAACTTTTGCCAGCAACATCTTCAAAAGCATTAACTGCATCTTCATATAGGCAACCTGTTAAGAGTCCCTGTACAAACATTGAGAGGATGCTTCTATTTCAGATTTTGGTTGCTAGCTTACTGCACGATAAATAAATAAATCCAAAAAAACAAAAGGCCACCAACATGAACATAACATGGTCAATATATAAAAATAAAATCCTTGTAAAATAAACATTTTAAACTTATATTTACAATCAGTTTCTAAACTAAACGCAGGACAATGTCACGCGCTCTTGTGATTTTGGGCAAATTTCATCGTTTAAAGGGTTAAAATGACAGTTTTTAATTTCTATCAGAATTTCTCAAGTAATCTATGTTTGGGGATATTACAAATAAGGTACAAGGGACTAGTTTTTAGTTTGTAAGTTGTTTTTTTTAACAAGTAGTTTGTAAGTTGTTACCTTGTCACATTGTGGTTTATATTGAATTTGACTTTCAAAAGAAAAATTAAACAATATAATTAATTAACAAAAATGAATAGATTGAAAAGAAAGGAAATAGACCGAAAGATAATAATCCATTTGTTCATAAATACATGTCGTAATTTAATCATGTACACTATTCACATAATCTACTTTTATCATAGTTTTTTATTAATATATAAAGATAAATGTTAATATATAAAATGTTTTTTGATTTGTCTCGATGAATATTTTTAAAATATTAACTTTTTATAAATTTTTTTATTATAAATAATTAAATATATTAATAGTCAAATTGACATGTATTTAAAACAAATGAAGTAACTTTATTAAAAGAAAAGTGTTGGGAGCACATGTATCAAAGCCCATCTTACAGGAGAAATTTCACTGAATCAAGCGCCTAATTAAAAGAACTTTTTGAGAAACAGAAATAAAATATTACATGCTTGAATTTCAAATATCTTACAAATCTTTCAACATATTTGAAATTCAATGCTTGTTGATTTTTTTCTATTATTCACGCAAACACGTTAAATAGGTTCATTGAGAAGGAATTTGAGAGAAGGTGAAAAGAGAGCATATAGTCATGCATCAACGATGCTTGGATTAAGAGAGGCATATTGAAGAAGCTCCACATCCTGCTCAAACCTAGCCATGTTGCTCTCTTCCATGTTCACATATGCTTCAATCCCTTTCCCATCTCTTGTATCCATCAGAAATATTATATTTCTATGAGAACAACCAAACGTGGTGACCCATGTTGGTTTTCCCCACCCAAAATTCGTTTCATATATTGGAAACCAACACCAGCTACTAAACATTAACAAATTATTATCCTCGGTAAAAGGTTCATTAATTTGTTTCAAACAATTTGAAATGAATGAAAAACTGTCCTTCTCTTTCCATCCAAATTTTTTCGGATAAACATCACAAACCTAGACAACCCTTCTTTTATTTTGCATACCAAATCCTGCATTTCCATTTCCTTCTTATCTGCGATCAAAGACGAGAACCAAATTATGTTCCCTACACACTTTTCAGATACCGGAGGAATCATTCTTTTGCGAAGATCCACAAGCAAGAAAAACGACGTTGTCTTGAAATTTAATCCCATTGTTGAAACTGCACGTTTGTAAATCCATGCAGTTACAACTTATACACGTGAGGGGGGATGCGTGGAATTTGTTACCATTGCCTTGAGGGACTTAATCATCGAGGCGTGAAACACAAACCTTTTACACACCACATTGTTTCCTTTCCAAAGTGCAAGTTCTGGGAAAATAGGTATGTCCCTTTGTGGAAAAATCGATGCTCCGCCATCAAGTAACGAAAGGGGTACTAATAACCCTTCTTTTTCTACTTCTATTTCTTCTTCTTTCTTGTTGATGATTGCCCAATCATTCATGAAGTTGAAAAGGGTGGAAGCATCACCAAGTTTGTGACACATGCAAATACTTATTGCCATTCCTCCACATGAAAAACAATTGATTTGAATGAATACTAGAGTTGAACTCAAATCCACGTCTTTCCATTGTAACTCATTGGGGAACAAAGGGTTTAGCAATTTTTCTGTGGGGTTTTGGAGGACTTCTGATAATTTGTTTTTGATCTTTGCTACAAGAAATGACACACCTTGATCATTACATTTGATAGTAATTTTATCTTTCAGATTGCCAGCAAAATGATAATATTTGGACAAAACTTGAGATAAAGATTTTCGGAGTTGTGATATTTTGGAATTTTGGTCACTACCCCCGTTGGGATTGTAAAAGAAAAGTGCTGGCACATACTTATCTAAAAAAATGTTGTCAATGAAAGAAAGTGGATAGATTCTAAGGTGAGGAGGAGTTGGTGACGATGGTTTGATAGTTTCTCTAGAAAGTAATTCAATTTCCATGGGAATTGAATGAATTGCCTCTGCAAATGGTATAGATACGTTCAATTAATATCCTCACTAGTACCTTTATGCTATCATGAGTGCATTTCCATGACTATGGCATAAGTGTTTATATAGTGTATGAATTATGAATGCTATTGCAAGATCAACATTAGTATGAAGTATGATCGCCAACTTGTTTTTTTTAAGGAATCACCAACTTTTTTTGAAGGAATCGCCAACAACTTGTTTGTTTCTTTATAAAAAAAATCCGTATACGTATGCGTAATGCGTTTCATCAATTTGAATATATTCTATTCCATTTTAAATTATCGATTTTTTGAAGAAAAAATGTTCATTTTTATTTTTATCTTTACAGTTTTAAGTAATAAAATTTATTTCTTACAAAAACAGTAATATAATTTATTATTTTGTCTAAAATTATCCCTAACTATTTATTATAGAGGGAGAAAAATACAAATTGAGATAATAGTTAAGACTTAAGAGTATTGTATAAAAAAAATATAAATGAAATTAGGAGATGATCAATACATGTCCTATCAAATTTAGAGTACTGGCTTGTTCACCTTATGCTAAAAGTAACAAATTTTAGTGCTCTCTCTTTTAAATTATAAGTCGTTTTGACCATTTCACAAGTATTAAAAAATATAATTAATTTTGTATAAGAAAAAGAAATTATGAATTGTTTTACAAAATTATCCTTAGTAAATGATATGAGAAAATTAAATTAAAGAATTGAAGCAAGATGGAGTAATAAATAGCTAAAAGTATAATATGAAAAACAACGTTAACATTTTATTGATATTTTTTTTTTGAGGAAACATTTTATTGATATTGTAAAGTGACTTTTAATATAATGTATATAATTATAAAAATAAATAAATAATATAAGGTGTGAAATTATGAAGGCGCTACCACAAAAATTTAAAAAAAAAAACCAGCAATACTATAAATCTATGATAGGTCGGGAGATCCGGGAAGAGGGGGGAAAAAATAATCAACCACGTTGCGCACGGTGTCGGTGGTATCTTGTTTGACCGTTTCGGTATCATCCAGCTTTGTTTTGTTCATTTTTTAATTGATAATGACACTGAAATGTATCATAATCCTAAGAGCTATGTTATTTGTGTATCTAAAATTGGACAACTAATCCAACAACCTTTAATTTTTTGTGGAGCTCGTAAATCAAAATCAAGCAAAATATCATTAAAAATAGCAAATAAGTTGTTGGTTGTACAATTTAGTTGTTCATATATCATCCCTCTAATCCTAATCTTACTCCTAATTATAAGATATATAAAGGAAGTACTAATAGCCTAACGGGTTAAGTCACCACAAATGACAATAAATACAAAATAAATTCTATTTGTTTTCAGCTACCAATAAGATTGTAGCTTAATTTTGTCTAGGAGATGTTGCAGTGATTCTTCTTTTGACGAAAGACCCGAGCATTTCTTCAAACCAAATCACTCACACAGTTATTAACCAAATGAGTTGAAAAGTAGAGTGGATGTTATTTGAAAGTCCGCCTAAATATTCAAATTGATGAAAGTGATCTACAACATGCGCATGGTGTATTGTATTGAAACCAAGCCAATGAGAAATATCGAGTCAGATTTTCTGGAAAAATTCACAAGTGAGAAAAAGATTATCAATATCCTCCATTAAACCACAACCTCCTATACATAATTGGGGATAACACTTGTGTACCATAATGGTATATACCATTGTCCAATTAGAATGTGCCACATGACACACATTTTAAAAAAATATATTAAATAAAACATTTATAAAGTAACATAGCACACTCTAATTGGTTAATGTATATATCATTGGTACCTTAATGGTACACAAGTGGAATCCCATAATTGGGCATTTGATTGAAAAATGTGCCTCATGATCAAATTATCTGTTGTTTGTAGATGATTACAAAGCAGAAGTCATGCTTTGTTTAAAAGTCATTGATTTGAGAAGTTCAAGCCTTGGTATGAATAAAAATGAAGCTAGGGTTTGAAAATTGAGAAAAAATGGTGTGAAAGGACGAGGAAGATAAAATTAAACACGTTAGATCCCCGAAATGCAGCGTTTTAGCAATACTATAAATCAATAATAGATCCTGAGATCCGGGAAAGAAAAAAAAAATTAAGATCAAATATGTATATAAATTGCAACTCACTTCTTAATATCAATATAGAATGACTTTCTACCCAAAAAAAATCAATATAGAATGACTAGTTTAAGATAATAGTACGTGGCTTTTTAATCAAAATTAAGATAATAGAATATGACTTTTTAATTAAAATCAAATGAATGTAAATTGCAACTCACTTCTTAATATTTTTTTAAATTGAAGTAAAATATATATATTTTTTGAAGTGTGAAGGCGTGTATATCGCGTTTAATAAACAAATAAATAGATCTGGATTTTATAAATTAAAAAAGAATTTTTCTATTCACACTCCATGTATTTCTGGTTACACCCAAATTTTCTTAAAAGTTTTGATAATACCAAAATTGCCCTTTTATATAAATTCTCTTAAAACCTTGATTTCATTCATTGTCACTCTCTTTCACCAACAAACGATCAAACAATCCTAATGCTCAATCAATCTTTGTGAAGGATTAAAGAGTGAATCAAAACATTTTTCATCCATACTCGATTGTATATAAGTGAATTTATTCTTCTTTTTCAATAATGCTAGTTTCAATTTTTTCTTCTTCTTGTTCAACTGCAATGTACGACAGTTTCAATTTAGATGTTGAGGTTAACTTAAATTCAGTTTAAATAGGTTCATGTAAACTTAGTTTACATAACCTACTTAAACTGAGTTTACATGACCTACTTAAACCAAGTTTACATGTACATACTTAAACTGAGATTACGTAGAATCATTGAACAAACTTTTAGATATACACTTAAACTAAGTTTACATGACTTACTTAAATTGAGTTTAAGTATGCATACTTAAACTCAGTTTACATGACCTACTTAAACTAAGTTTACATGACTTACTTAAACTGAGTTTAAATACGTACACTTAACCTCAATTTACATGACCTACTTAAACTAAGTTTACATGAACCTACTTAAACTGAGTTTAAGTATGTAAACTTAAACTCAATTTACATGGCCTACTTAAATTGAGTTTAAGATTAAATTACAGTAGAATCCATAAACAAGAAAAACACAAATTGAACCTAGAAAAAGCTTAGAATTAGAAAACCCATGACAAGAAAAACATAATCGATCGAAGAACACAACTTGCTAACCTTATTTGCTTTGAATTTTCTTTGAAATCTTGCATAGAAGGGATAAATCTGCTTGAAGAAGGAAAGACGCAATATGGGTTTTGGGGTATAACTAAGAAAGAAGGAAGAGGGTTTTTGAAAATTAAATTTTATATAAGGATAATTTTGTCATTATGGGGTGTAACCAGGATTATACATGGTGTAATTAGAAAAACTCAATAAGAAAAGGGTCATGCTAACTTGTGCCCTTATGACACATGTTAAACAATTTAAAAAGAGCAACTTTGCATTGGAAAACATGATATCTCAACTTTTAAGATGTTGAATGCACAACTTTTGATACATATATTTTTATAATGAGTTTCTTAACACGTGTCTTTGAGGATACAAGTTAAGCATTTGCCATAAAAAAATAGGGTTAATAGGTCTTTATCCCCCTATAATATAGGTCATTTTCGGTTTTCCTCCCTGTAAAATATTTTTTTTTGATTTACCCCCTGTAAAATATTTTTGTTTTGATTTACCCCCCTAATAGGTCAAACAAAAACGAAAAATTCTTGAAAAATAAAATAAAATTGGTTTTTGTTTGGTGTATTAGGGGGTAAATCAAAACAAAAATGTTTTATAGGGAGTAAATCAAAAAAGATATTTTACAGGAGGCAAAATCAGAAATGACCTATATTACAGGGGTAAAGATCTATTAACCCAAAAAAATACCCGAATGAATGAATGAATATGCACAACACAAATCTAGAAAATTAGTCATTCAGCTTCGTGCGTGTGCATTAATTCAGCCTTGTTCTAAAATAATTGAATTAAATATACGAAGGTCAATATTTACACACACTAAGGTAGTGTTTAGCTTCCCTAAAAAAAAGTAGTACTTCCTCCGTCCTATAATAACTGAGTTATTTGTAAAAAAAAAATATTATCTCAACAGTTTTAACCTATTTCATTTTTCAATACAACATTAATTACATCTTTCAATTATAACTATAATTAATACCACTTTCACCACTCCTAATTCAATATACTCTACTTTACATTTATGATAAAGAAGAATGAACCAATACTTGATAAAGACACTCAAAACTATTTCTCTCTCTTTTTCATTTATACCTTTTCTTAATCTGTGTGAAATGATCAACTAACTCCGTTAAACTGGAACGGTGGGAGTAGTGTTTAGCTTCCGTAATTTTTTTTAGCTTGTCTTCTCTTTGATGGTAGAAGATGGGCCAAACATATTTTTGTAGAAGCTTGTAAAATGAAAATAATCTTTTTTTTAAGGAAAAATGAAAATAAGCTTAATAATTACACTAAAAAAAATGACACAAAGGAGCTTTAAGATTAGTTTTGGTATCGTTTGGCCTGGTATTTTTATAGTCTAAAAGCTACTTGTAAAACAAAGTTAACAGTGAAGATTATAGGAAAGAAGTTAAAATTGTTTAGTATTCTTTATCTTTTATTGGTTTTAAAGCTATTCTTAAATTAAGAGTTGTTTGGCAAAATATTGTAAAAAGGTTTGAATTTATTATAAATTAACATAATAAATAAAAATTTCATAAATATCATTATTTGTAATTTATATGCATTAGCGTAATAAAAAGAACAAACGGATGGACATGGAGTGACTGTCTTAACGGTACAATATATAGGGTTTAGGGTTTTGGCGAAAATTAAATGGAAATAAAATTAGATTAAATTAGATTTCACAATACTAATGTAGAGGTGCCCAACGTGAATAAAATTAAATAAAAGCAAAAAAAAATTGAAATATGATATTAAAAAATAAAAAAAGGTGTCACTTGTTACAATTATCTTGAGATCACCAAAATGACGTGTAGTGTCCATATATATTTTAATGTCCCATCTTTTGAAATGCTTTATTCAAATTCACCTTATGAGGAAGAATACTGATATTTTCCTTTTGCAGCCTACTCAAGTAGAGTCGATATTTCTGCAGAGCAAAATTTTATTATTAGG
>Ga0228710_1003813_pt1 | contig 23915 bp, 11 predicted proteins | sample MedpolnodulmetaG_FD_177995 | JGI IMG/M metagenome (GOLD analysis project Ga0228710, IMG submission 177995) | Root nodule microbial communities from Medicago polymorpha collected in Santa Monica, California, United States - pink nodules | ecosystem: Host-associated > Plants > Roots > Nodule...
CCCCCTTCAGCTTGTGTGGACCTTCACCATTCCCAGACTGGGCCTCTAAAGAAATGAGCCCATCAGCATCACTCCACCCTTTTTCTCTCTCCGCCTGGCCCCCACCTGCGTCCTTCTCTCTCTCCTCCTGGTCCCCACCATCCTCCAACCCCACTCCCTCTTGGCGCGTGTGAGCTTCACCCCAAGATAGCTCCTGCGCCTCCAAACAAGGCTCCTCTATGTCCCCTCCAAGCCTGCAACAAAGGTCAACCTCATCCTCTCTCTCCACACTAGCCTCACCCATTATAGCCACTTGTCCACCAATTATTGGTTCATTCAAAAAATCTTAATGGATAGAGTAGTCTAACCTAGGATTGCACCCTTCCCCATCAGAAAAAAGCCTCCCCTCATCAGCTGCCACGTCACCATCTATAGAAGCCTGTGAGATGACATCATCCAACTCCTTACCCCTCTCCTCCGATGAACACCTCCCTCCTCCACCACCCATAGGCTGAAACACGCCCCACAACCACCAACTCCACCACATCATTAATCAAAACCATCTTCTCTGTTGAGACCTTAATTCTTGAAAAATCCAACCTTTTTCTTGCAATAGTTTCCTCATCAAAGTCCACAAAATCTCCAAACAAATTGCCAATCTTTTTGAAAAGATGTTCATCCCATACATGAATAGGAATACCCCACACTTTTACCCAAACATGCCTCCTAAAAGGAAATTTTTGAGGAACCCATAAGGTAACTTTGGTAAACATTGCTTCCCACCAATCTTCATGTTTCCTCTTCACTAAATCCAAATCCATGTTTTCAGCAATCTTCAGCAGCACCCTCGTCACCCCTAATGTTGTGACTTTGAACATGTTCAAGCCTTCCATGAAGAACCTCTGTTGTACCTCCCTTGCTTCTAAATCCTGGTGCATCTCTCCCACATAGGCCCCTTCCGAAAAACTCAGCATCTCTTCTAAAGGTTGGACCTCCAAGCTCATCCCCTCCTTCCTCGGAACCGCCTTTGTCCCAGCTAACACATTTAGAAAAGTATTATCCGGAACTACCTCTAGATCGCCTCCCTTGACCACCTCCGAACACCTCCCTTTCACCTCCAAAGCTTGTTACTTCTCCCTCCCAAACCTGGCTCTATTAACCTTTAGTTTTGATTTCCATAGCCACAGTTCCTCCAACTTCAACCCGAGCTTCACTTCATCCTCAACCTCCTTGTATTTGACAAACCCAAACTTCCTCCCCCATTTGTCCCATTCTTTTGGCACAAAGACTTCCTCCACTTGACCAAACCTGGCGAACAGCCTCCATAGATCCGTGTTTTTTGCATGCTCCGGGAACCCGGTGAAGAAAAATGGGGTTGTTGTGTTATCTAAGTGTTGGAAAATCACTTTCTTCCCTTTGGCCACCGTCGGACCACCTTGTTTGTTACACTCTCTCTCATTTGTCCCTGTGGGTCCTTCCCCGCAAGAGCCTCTCTCTAGTTTCTCACTCATCCTTTTACAGATAAGTCGGACACTAAATACAAGTATTGCTCCCAATCATATTTCTAACATTGATAAAGTGTGTGATTTTATTTGAGGCACGTCGAACAGTGATTTGAGGTCCATTGGAAACTAAGTATGTTTTAAGAATCTAACTTCGTCCGTTAGATTCAACCTCATTAGTGCAAGAACTTTTTTAAACAAAATTTTCGTTTAATTAATAATATATGTTGAAAATAATATTTAATATATACATAGTACATTATTTATCAATTGTTAAACCTTCAAATAGAAAAAATAAAATTGAATTCTAACACAAATATAAATTATATTTTTACTTTAGCATATTTTGGTTTCATACAACCTGTATTAATATATTTCCAACAACTAACAACATATAAATAGAATTTGAAATAAAATAAAAAAAAGAATTTAAGATACATATAACTAATAAAATATCTACCTTTGAGGTCAAATTTGCAACATAAACTACAACTACACAACTCTCTATTTAACTACCAATTGAGTTAAGCACAAAAATGTTTAAAGAATTTGACTACTGAAAATATATTTAAAGTGAAAAATATTTTAGGGACTAATATGATGCCCAAAAAATTGGGGGCCTAAAGCCCTTGCTTTAGTGGCAACCCCCTTCGGGTCCGTTTGGTTCGAGAATTAGGAGGGGATGAGAGGGATGTGGAGGGATTTTAACAGAGGAGAGGGGAGATATTTTAATTAAAAATGTATTTGGTTCGCAAGGGGAGGGAGAGGAATTTTAAAATTATTTTATTGTTTTACCCTTAAACTTAATTAAACAAAGATAATAACATAACGAAACAATAACTATGCAATTGATAACTACACGATGTAAACGATGGAAAAATGGATTAGTAATAGGGTTGTTACAAGTAGTAATAAAAGTTGTTACAAGGAAAATTTGTTAATAATATGGAATAAAAGTTTTTTTATTTTGAAGAAGTTAAAATGAAATTTATTCAAAACACAAAGAATCTTAGCTAGCACAAGAAATGCTAAGCTAGGAGACTTAAATAGCAACATAGTCCTATGCGGAACACTCAAACAAACACCCATACATCAAATACAAACGTCTACAAACAAACCAAAAATACCCTCCACTAAGGGTCCCCGAAACCAATAAAAACTAAACACCAAAACCACAAAGTCATCTCCTAAAACCAAAGTCTAAACGCCCTCCAAAAGAACCATTAAACCTACCAAAAATCCGTGCAACCGCGCCTTGCTTCTCTTCTGCAATTGGCGAAACTAAGCACATGCAAAATCACCACGGGCATCACCACCAATATCCACGACCACCCCATCCTAAACGACACAACTATAACCACCACCAACCACCACACTAACTTACACCTCCACTACCTCCACCAACCTTCTCGCATCACAGCTACCACCACCACAACAACAAACAAGTACAACAAACACTATCTGCGACCATCGTGTGAGTCGTAATCATGTCCACCTAGCCACCACACAACCACCACAAAAAGCTAATGTGACAACCACGAAAACAGACGGAGAAAACGGCAAACCTCCAACAACCACCTTTCACCACCAATCAGCAACAAATCACCGCACCAACAACCCTGTGCACCACCATTACCGTTGTCACCGCCGACGACACTCTATCATCACCTGCAAACCACTACTGCATCACCACCACCACACAAAGACCTCCACCCAAACCACCACCACATCACCACCAAATTCGTGAACAACATCTCCACCACCAAAGCAAACCACCACAACATCACCACATCCACCTCCTTTCACCGCCAAAATCGTGATCTACACTACCACAACACACCAACATGAAACTACCAAATCCGAATTGAGTAGGTCCACAGAAAAACCCAAAATGAAACAACAAAAAAAACAAGAACTAAAAACGAACAAAAAAACACAACGGTTGAAGATGAAAACGCCGTCGCCGTCGCCGTTGCGAAGACAAGAAAAACCACCAGCAAAATGCACAAGATCATCGGAAACCAGCAACCTAAACACCGGCGCCAACAGATCTGACGAAAAGAGGTGGTGCGGAGGACATGAGTCGCTCGTCGCACCACCACATTGACCAGCTACATCTTGAAAAATGACAGATTGGCTTGGATTGGGGTGGAAGAAGGTAAAGCGGATGGGTTCAGATTTAAGAGAAGTGGCGGGGTTCTTTAGGGTTGGGGAGCGTACGAACCTCTGGTTGATTAAAATTTAAAACTGAAATAAGCTTTTGTCTATGGAATAAAAGTTGTTATAAGGATAATAAAACCTAATAATAATAAAAGTTGTTACAAGCTAATATAGGTTACAACCTAATAATAATAAAAGTTGTTACAAGCTAATATAGGTTATAACCTAATAATAATAAAAGTTGTTACAAGATAATATAGGTTATAACCTAATAATAATTAAAAGTTATTTCAGGGATAATATAACCTAATATTAATAATAAATGTTGTTATAAGGAGAATACTGAGATTTTAAATTAATCTAAAGATAATTTTGGCAGTGCAATAAAACTTGCTCCCCTCCCATTCTAAAAATTGAACCAAACACGTAAAATTAAAAAACATTCCCTCCCCTCCAAAACTCTCGAACCAAACATACCCTTAGACCAGGCATGTGCACATTTATAATCGAGCTCAAAATCCACTTGATCTGACTACAAATCATGAACCCACTTCACAACAGAGATAATAAGACCTAAAGGTTCACTTTGTCAACATCAAGTATAAGAGAAAATCACTTCATTTTAAAAGGATACAAAAGTCATAACGATACAAGAAGAGCTAAGATTGAAAAGATACAAAAAGTCTTGAAAAAAGTTTATAAACATAACAACACATCCAATCCATCAAAAGACAAATCAAATTCCAAGAGTAGTAACACCTAAACATCTAAACGGTTGGGTACTCCATTGATAAAAATCGTAGGAGAAACCCTTAGCTTTAGATTTAATCCAAGATCAAACGAAAAAACTTCATTAAATCAACGAAAATACTTAAATGAAGTCAGCTTAGCTAAAGTTTTGTTTTGATGTTGATAGGCATTCTTAAATGTTGTTTTTCTTTGTATAGTTTAGCTTAGACTTTGTTAAAGCACCTAGCAAAACTGTGTTTCATCATACTTTGCGATTCCTCTTTGTTCTACTTTGCTTGCGTCCCAAGTAACTTCATTTATGCTGTCAAAACTGGTTTTCTGTACATTTGAATCGAGTCACTTTTTCTTGAACCGTATCACCCAAAGTCTCTAACTTGGGATGAATCATTTCATGTTATTTTGAATCGTATCACATCTAAATCGATTCAAACTTGCTTGAATCGTATCATAAAATATTTTTGACGTGCTTTGAATCGATTCAAAATAGTTTGAATCATTTCAATCTTCATCTTGGGCTTTGCGAATCGATTCAAATCATGTGTGATACATATCAATCTTCATAGTATCTTCATTATCTTCAAATTTGTCTTTTAGCTATCTGAATTGATTCATACATTTAGTGAATCGACCCACCTTGTTGTTTTTGGGCGAAAATTTTCACTTGCTCTCCTTTTCTATATATTATCACTTCCTCATTACTCCCATTTATCGAATCAGGTTCTTCTATTCTCTCTAGAGTCTCTCAAACCTCATTGTACATACATTCTTCAAGATGAAACACTTTTTCTTAGAATCATTTTGTTCTTTGAGTCATAGATTGCTAGAGTTCTATAAGGAATGTAAGTTGGTTCATTCAAGGAAATTGATTGGGTAAATCAAGGTTCTAAAGTGAAGTGAATAATCTCTTTCCACCTCCAAAGTGAAGGTGAGAAAAACACAAGAAGGAGGGTTGAATTGTGTTAGCTTTTTCTTCTTTTTAAAACTAAGTCCAATGTTCAGAGTCTGATAGAGTTCAGAGTCTGGAACAGAGTTAAGAGTCTTGTGCAGCGGATAATCGAGAGAGAGAGAGAGAGAGAGAGAGAGAGAGAGGAGAGAGACAAACCAATTATACAGGTTCCTTCCACAATTCGGAAATAGTCTTGTCCCCCTTGTACTTTCAAGGAGAGTTCACTAAAATCAATATCTGATTACAATTGCTCAGGCACAAAAACAAGAGACTTCAAACTACTCAAGCACAAAAGCAAGAGGTTTCCTATGCTTAAGCACACACGCAAGAGACTTTCTAACCTCAAGCACAAAAGCAAGTGACTTCTAATCAAACAAAATTACACAGAAAATTGTTTGAGATTTGGACACTTGATATACAATCAGTGGTGTTCACAATACAAATAAGATACAGACTCTTTAAGACTCTAGAATTTCTAAGATATGAAAGTTGTTAAGAAATTCTAAGTGAACTTGATGTGAAAACAATTCAGCAGAGTTTTGACACTTGTAAGTTGTTCTTGAGTCTCTTACAATCTTCAAGTCTTCACTCCTTTATATAGAGGTGTGAAAGAGACATTGTTGATTGCCAACACATCAAAAGAGTCGTTGCGAAGCTTGATCATCATCAATGATCTGTTGATTGATATGGTTATTGTCCTAGGAAGAGACAGTTTCAAATTCATTCCTTGAATAGAGAATAACCAGCGTAGACACAACTGTTATCTTGTACTATTGCAGACATGAAGAGTGGAGTAGTGGTTGTACAATTGTACTATGTCCTTTTTCCTGCGCTCTTCAGTGGATAAGCATTTAATGCCTTCTAATTCCTCTGAAATAGTCGTTGCTCCAAGCTTATGTTCCTTCTGCAATGATGTGTCTTCAGAATAACAAACTTTAACTAACTGTTGATTCCAGTCTTCAGACTCTGATGAACTTCAGCTTTTGATGATCTTCAGACTCTCTGATGACGTCAGGTTCTGGCAGTCAGCTTCTGATGGTCTTCAGACTCTCTTAGTCTTCAGACTCTGTCTTGCAACATAAGCTTCCTTTGTAAATTCCATTGCTCTCTTTTGTTCTTTCAGAACCAATATTAGAATTTAAGGCTTATAAAATTTTAGTCTATGGTCCTCCACACTTGAACAAATATTAGCATATTCAATTGACATTTTAATACCTTGTTATCATCAAAACATAAAGGCGATAATGTTAAACATATTTTGTTCCAACACAAAGGTCTTGGGGGTTCTTTCTAAAGTTCTTGTGTTCAAGGGGATCTAATTGACGGACAGAGCATCAAAGAGTTTAAGTGAAGAACTTCAAGGGTTGTCCGGGAGATTGAAAATTCGAAGACATCAAGAAGCACCAATTTCAAAGGTTATTTAAAGATTGGGGGAGTGATTGCATATGAATTGAAGAACTAGGGTAGTTTCAAGGAATTCTTGTAATCTCATTGTAATCAAACATTCAATATTCTATTGGAAGTCCTTGGCGGAGAAGTTTTCCATCAAGAAGAGTGGAGGTAGCACGAAGCGAGGACGAAAGAGCGAACCACTATAAATCTCGGTGTCTTCTCTCTTCTCTATCCTCTTTAATTTTGATTAATTGTGTATTTGAAGCTTGCTAAATTGGTAGCGTAGAAATGAGATGTGATCTAGGTTTAAACTTTTAAACTTAATTTTGATTTGTCTCACATTACTATAAGATGACACTTAGTTTTAATTGATTGTCAATTTATCAAACACTTACACAACTGTGTTTATCAGTATAATTGATTAAACTGTTCTTAGATTTAGTTTGAGATTATACTTGTTTTGTAACTTATGTAAATTTCGTTAATATTAAATTGTGTCAAGATTACTTAAAATCTCACAATTTAAAGTTAATCTTAACTTTGAACATAGTCTTATTATTTTTTATTGTTGTTATTGAACCAAGAAATAAGGGTATTAATGTGATGAGAAAGAAGTCACTATTAGCATCTCAACTTCACAAGAGAGAGCAAGGCATTAAAGAAAAATGATTGCGCCGACAAGGACAATATAGGCATTACATGTAGATATAAAAACCGGTCTGTCGGTTAACGTGTCGCTTCACTTATGTTGTGTTCAACTCAACTAACGTCCCTTACCATACTTGCAAACAAACACACAAACCACCACCCATCAAAACCATATAGCATTAGACATAAGCTAAGGAACAAACAAACCACTATTAGTTTTTTAATAATAACTCACCACCATCTTCCTCAACCATTCTCTTCTTCTTTTTCTTAACATAACATTATATTGAAGTGCAAAATTTGATTAATAAGTAAAAAAGATTTAATGACGTGGAAAAGTAGAGGAGAATTTTCATCAAGAAGTGTAATATCTCAAAAATGGGCACTTTTTCTTTGTCTTGGTAGTTTCTGTGCTGGAATGCTCTTCACTAACAGGTTCATATCATTTTCTCTGTTTTTTGTTTTGTTCAAATTCTCAATTTGGTGTTTTAAGATCTTTATGAGACATTGTTTGGCTAATTAATTTGATTGATTAGTGATTTTTAAGTGTTTTAATTGATTGATTTGTTTATAATTGTACTATTTCGCTTATGTATTATGAAATAAGTGGATTTAGATCTGGGATTATGAATTCAATTGACATGAATTGATTCTGAATAATGCCAATTTTTTGTTTATGTTGACTCTTTTGATAAGTCAACTCTAGTGTTTGTTTTGGTTTATGATGAGAATTTTGATTTCTGATTTAGTTCTCATTATTGATCTTTTTGTATGAATCTATAATCAGCAAGTTTAATTGCTGTTTTTGAAGTAAGAGAGGGAAAAATAATTGCTGTTTATGTTAATTGGCACTCACATGATCATAATCATTGCTTTATGATTTATCCTTTGGTAATTATCACTTATGCACTAATTAGATTCATTTTAGCTGTTAAAACTTTACAAGCTTTTCTTTTTAAAAAAGGGAAAAGGGGATATTATTATTATTAATTTAAGTGATACTAATGTCCATTTTATAATTTTCTCCGAGAGAATTAGAACTCCGTCCCTTAAAGTTACAAAGTCAAACTCTTACTTCTGAGTCATGGACAAAACCTTAGAAATTAATTCCAGTTATTTGCAGATCTGCCTTCTTATTTATTGGGGAGGGTGGAGTGTTTTTGTAAGAGTTTAATTTTGATGCATTGTGAGAGTAAAAAAGTTTTAAACTGTCAACAAATTACAATCATATGTATCATTTAGAAGTAGTTATAATTCTTGGTTATGATTAAAGTCAAACTTTTTTAATGATATGACGATTATGATTGATTGACAGTGTAAAAAATCTTCACACCGGCGGTGTATATATGACTTAAATTGTTTTTTAAATGTGCTTATATCTTGTCATTGTATTAGATTAACTGTTGAAGATATTGTTTTGGCAACCAATTCGATAGTTGTGGTACTTTTCTGATGAGAAATGTTAATATCATAACAGGATATGGAGTATTCCTGAACAAAATGGACTTGCAAGACCGACAGCTTCAGAAACTGGTAAATTGAATGTAGTTTCCGAGGGTTGTAATTCGAAAATTGTAAGCGTCGGTTTCATTTTCCTTGCTTGATAAAAAAGTATATTTTTAAGTCTATAATCTGATTTTTCTATGTTCTTTTCTTGTGTCTGTTGGCCTCCAATTTAGTTGCAAGATTTGGAAATGAGGCGCGAAACTAGAGATATGTATGGTGAAGATTTCAAGGGTCATAATTCCAAACAGTAAGTTATATGCAGTGCTGTGCCATGATGCAATTGCAAGTCTAATTATTTGGTATGCCAAACTAATGCGAATGTATTGCATTGAATGTAGAGCTTTGGATAAAACTATTTCAAATTTAGAGATGGACTTGGCTGCTGCAAGGGCTGCTCAAGAGTCGGTACGAAATGGTGCTCCTGTTTCAGATGATATAAGGACGACTGAGTCAACGGGCAAGAGAAAGTACCTTATGGTCGTTGGTATTAATACTGCATTTAGCAGTAGGAAAAGAAGGGACTCAGTTCGAGCTACCTGGTTGCCACAAGGTTCATAATCTTCTATGGTTTTTATGCTGATCTTTCTATTTTACTAGTTATGGTTTGTAATGATTTGTTCTTTTGATAACATGGATAATAGGTGACAAAAGAAAGAAGCTAGAGGAAGAGAAAGGCATTGTCATGCGCTTTGTGATTGGACACAGGTAGCTATCTAATCTCTCTCAACGATTTTGTTGCATAATTGGTTTCTACATCCTGCTTTTGAGGCTCAACAACAATTCAAAATGCTTTAATAAAGGATTACACTAATTACTTTTCCATGTCATAAAGCTGTATTTTAGTCTTCCGGATTATTTTTTGCTAGTTGCATTTTAATTGATAAGAGTTATTGTGTAAATGTCCATCTATTTATCAGTCATAAGTCATAACTCAACTATATTGGAAAAACGTAGAATTTTTTTTTTGACGAATGGAAAAAGAAAAAGAAAAAAAGCGTAAAATTGATATGGTTTTCTATTTTTTAACTAGTGCTACATCAGGAGGTATCCTAGATAGAGCTATTGAAGCAGAGGACAGAAAGCATGGTGATTTCTTGAGGCTGGTAATTTGACATATTATCATTTTTGTTTCGTTGTTATCAACCTCCCCCATTTTCCTTTTCTCATCTTTTACTTGACATCTTTTGTAATACATTGACACTGTCATTGCTTTTAAAGGAAAAATCGAAAAAAATACCACCAGTTTTAAAAAATGTATACTTTGTTTATGCAGAATCATGTTGAAGGATACCTTGAATTGTCAGCAAAGACAAAGACATACTTTGCCACTGCTGTGAGCTTATGGGATGCTGATTTTTATGTCAAAGTTGATGACGATGTTCATGTAAATATAGGTATTGTAGTTTTAAAACTCTGATCATTGCTAACTGTATATACATAAGCATGACAAGTTGGGATTTAGTGATTATCTAAAGCTTTTGAATGTTTAGAATGATATTTTCCTAACAATATAATAGTATAAATATTCCGTTAAAAGATATGTACCTTTTGTCTTAAAATCCTACTCAATCTTTTTCAGCAACATTGGGAGAAACTCTAGTTAGACACCGATCAAAACAACGGATATACATTGGGTGCATGAAATCTGGACCGGTCCTGTCTCAAAAGTGAGAAATACTTTCTATTGTGAATTGGGGAGTTAAGATTTTTTCACTATTAGCTTCTTACCTTCTTACTTTGTTGGACAGAGGGGTAAGGTACCATGAACCCGAGCATTGGAAGTTTGGCGAGTCTGGAAACAAGTACTTCCGCCATGCCACAGGGCAATTGTATGCTATTTCCAATGATTTGGCAACATACATATCTATAAACCAGTAGGTCCTACTACATCAAAGAATAAATTATTAAACAAAACCAAATCAATGGACTAAAAGGTTCTAATCTTATGATCTTGCTTGTATTTGTTCATATCAGGAATGTTCTTCATAAGTATGCCAATGAGGATGTGTCAATAGGAGCTTGGTTTATTGGACTTGACGTGGAGCATATTGATGATCGAAGACTTTGCTGTGGCACTCCTCCAGGTGAATATATAAATTATATTGACCATTTCAAACGATGATTTAGGGTCTATTTGGATTAACTTATTTGAACTTATCTATTGATATAAACATTTGTGAAAATTTTTGTTGGAAAAAGTTTGACATATCCATAAGTTTTCAACTTACTTCCATTAGCTCTCCAGCAAAACTTATGAAAACAACTTATAGTTTATATGAAAACAATTTGACTTTCTCTTGGCTTTTGTTATAGAAATAGCTTAGACATAAGCACTTAATTAACATCTTATAGGCCATCATTATCAGTTCAGGTTTGTATAATGATTATTAGTTAACACTTTCAAATTATTGGGTTGGTTTTGTTTTCAGATTGCGAATGGAAGGCGCAAGCAGGCAACATTTGTGTTGCTTCATTTGATTGGAGCTGCAGTGGAATTTGTAGGTCTGCTGATAGGATTAAAGAAGTACATAGAAGGTGTGGAGAAGGTGAAAATGCTTTGTGGAGTGCTTCTTTCTAAGACGAAAAACCTTTGATGAGTTCTTCCTAACTCAGGAAGATTATTACCACTCCAGAAAGAAACCAAGCCGGCAAGATTTTTCTTTTTTCCTTTTCTATATATTTTTGTCCAGTATATATAGAGAGAGAAATATCATTTTATACACGAGAAAAAGCTGGAGTGAGAGTGTGAAAGAGAGAATGCTTGCTCCATGGACCTTCTACATTTTAAGAAGAGATTGTTCATGGTTTGCAGCTAGATAAGGACACACAAGATAGTACATTACATCTATTCTTTGTTGCTTGAAAGGGCCATTCTGTTTGTTAATAGTTCCAATGGCTAGCTATCAAGCTCCTAATAAATTGATATAATTTGGTGGCTGTTGCTGCCTTTCCTTTTGCCAATAATTGATTATTTATGTTTTGGTTTGAAAAGTTGAAATGACTCTTCATGATCTCTTATATCTTCTTAGTGGACATTTCTGTTGCCTAAGCAATCCCACTGGGAAGAACCAGCATTTTTTTATCGAAGACTTATTCGGTGTTTGACACCGATACATGCGATTATATTCAATTATGTCATTCTATCAAAGTATTGCTGGTGTTGACATTGTCGTGATCGGTGTTTGCACGTCATACATTAATATCCAATTCAATGAGCTCTAAATACAATGACATAACAATATAATAAAAAAGAAAGTGTTCTTTTGCCAAACACCAATTAAGCTTAAGCAACATGATCCTCTTTTTTTTTTTTTTACAAAAAAATAAAAAAAAAATTAATTTAAATCACACAGATAATCATCTTTGGCATGTTAAATCAAATGAAAATATGGGTGGTGTGATTTGAATAGAACAGTGCTTCTCAGGACAATATATAAGCAAGTGAAAGACAACTTCTGGATCTTTACGAAAAATAGTAAAAGACATGTTAAATCAAGTCAACTAATCCTGCTCCATTGGGTTTTCAACAAGAAAGCAAACATGCTCCAAAGTTTCTAAGAAAGGAATGCTTTTTAAGTTCAACGAGTGAGACCCTTTTCATTGGAAGATGGGGAATTGAGGACAACTTGTGTACTCCCTACTCTTATAATAAGTAAAATCTCATTGTTTAGATGCGATGAATAATTGATGTATTTGATATTTGATATATAATATAGGATCAGATACATAAGTTATTTGATGAGTTTAAAAAGTGAAATTTTGTTTATAATAGTGACCGGATGAAGTAGTTAGAAGTTGGTTATAATTAGATGGAAGTTAGTCTACCTTATTTTTTATTGGAGTGCATTGTTCTTCACAAGTTAAAAATGTTACTCCCTCCGTCTCGTCATTTGTAAAAAAATATTGTCCTAAGAATATTGACTACTTTTACTTTTCAATACAACATTAATTACTTTTTTTTCCTTCCAATTATAACTCTAATTAATACTACTTTTACCACTCCCAAATCGATTTACATTTATGATAAAGAAGAATGCACAAATCCTTGATAAAGACACTCAAAATCATTGTTCTCTCTCTTTCATTTATACATTTTTCTTAATCTATGTGAAATGGTCAACTGACTCAGTTAAACTGAGACTGAGAGAGTAATCTATATTTTCAACTTGCGGGGCCTCTTAAACTATACAATCGAACATTGAAGTTTAAACAAAATCACAATGTCAATATTTTTGTAGAATTCATAGTGAATCCAGACATGTACTAAATAGGTAGTTGGGGTAGGTGAGTTAACATGTGAAATGACAAAGATTCCTTCTTAACATAATGCTAACAATAGTAACTATTAAAAAAAATACTATTTATCGAATCAAAAGCAAGAAGTGTGAGAAATGATAAAGAAGATGTTGCAAGTTGAACTATATCAATTTCCAAATCAAAACTAGAAATAAGACAAAGGGTATGGGTACTAAGAAGGTACAAAAATGGCAATTGTAGAACTGTTTTCCATTTATTGTTCTTGGTATAAATTCATTGCAGCAAGTAGCAGAAAAAAATGTTCAGAGACCGTTATTAAATAATACTAATAATGTTGCTTGAGTATTGTACTCATATTGTACTCATAGTTTTGTTTTAGAATAAGAAAAAAAAACTATAATCATGACATATAATATATCTTTTTAGCAAATTTCAGTTGTGTCCCACTCTCATCAGGAACTCATGCAACAATTTGCCAAATAGAGGTAAATTTAGGTTAAATAAGGTAAAGTGTAAGTAATTATTTTCTTATATTTGTAAACTGATTCACAGCATAAGTAAACAAATAAGTGATATATTGTATTTTTGATATTGTTTTAAACTTACAAATAATGAGCATATTTCCCTTTTCAAATAAGTGATATTGTTTTTACTTTTCAAATAATAATAATAAAATATTAATAATGATAATGATAATCTATTGTTCTATTGCTCTTTCTCATATAAGGTATATGATCTCTTATCTATGCTTGGTAGAGTTTTGGTATATCTTCAATGATATATAAATTGGATGATTGAAGTGATTTCATTGCACAAACCAAAATTGTTTCTTAGAGAAGATTTGTTTTAAGGGGGGGGAAGAAGGTTACCTTTCAATTAACCTTTTTGTTTGTAGGAAAAAACCTAAATTACATGTAGAACCTAAAGACTAGCCAGAAAAAGTAATTTCTGAAAAATTCAATTAGAATGTTAAAAATATGAATTGATTGATCCCTAAAAAAGGATATGAATTGATTTTGGTCATAAAGTTATAGCTCAGCTTTTGCCTACAACGTTTGAACTTCAAGTTTGATTGGGTCGATTTTATAAGGATAAATTGGAATCAATATAAAAAACTTTAAGACTATACAATGTGATAAAACTATATGCGATGATGTAACTATAATTGTTTGGGAACTTGAAACAAAATGAACATCAAATTGATAATTAACATGTTTGTTCTTTTCTATTAATAGTATTGCCATCATATCTATGAAGGTGGCTCTGTTTTAATAACTCTTTTGTTAGTCACATTCAAGCAATGGACTCATCAAATTTCTTTGGTGGGGCTAGAAAATAATCTATATATTTTGACTGAAGAAAAATATTACAAACTATTACAAAATAAATAAATCTAGGGACAATAAACTCAAAATACATAAAAAAAAACCTTCTATAAATAACAATTGTCCTCTACAAGTTTTTATATTATAAAAATGTTCAATGATTTTTTTATTAACAACATTATCAAACATGCCACTCTCTATAAATCTCGTTTGTCTAGTAAATTTTATGAGGACTAAAAAAAATATATAATAGCATTATTAAATGAAATTATTAGTCTTGTGAGGGCATAAGCCCCAATGTAACAATTATGCATCCATCTCTGCATTCAATCATGTACTTGTGTTTGTGTATATAAAAAAAATAAAATAGGAGAATGTTAAACAGTGTCCTAGAAGCATTTGTTAAACAGTTAAAGATAGTCAAATTTTATTAAAATGTGGTGCAATAATTACTTGATAAAAAATAATTGCTTATATTTTTAAGATAAAATTTCTACTTTTAGATTTTTTAATCAGTGTCCTAGACACCGGTTAACAAGCCTCAGAAGAATGATATCATGTGTAAAACGAAACATTGATGTATAAAAAAGCAGAGAACAATTCTTCCAAGTCCAAAAAAAGAGAAAAAGAGGCACAAACAATGGCACAAAAAATGCTTCAACAAACGCACAAGGCTTTCAATGTTCAACTCCGCATCAAGCTTTTATGCTCCACATGCATCATTGGCATAAACTATTTCTTGATTCATAACATTCAAAAGAATAATAAAAAGATAATTATTCCAAATAAAGTACATGGTATAAATAAAATAGGGTATGCAAAAGATATATCAAAATAGAAGTAAGAATAAAATAAAAGAGTATAATGAAGAGAATAACCTTACCTAATTGAAGCCAAAAACGCAATAAGAAGAATCACTTTTGATAAGACGGTTTGAGGGTGCGGAGAGGACGTGATATTGGCACGGCTCAATCAAAAAGAAAGGCACGACATTTTGTGTCTTACTTTCTTATTGAACCGGACCAATATCCCGTTTGAACCGGTTCCCTGTACCCGTCATTGCCACCATGATTCGGATTAAACTTCTTCTTTTGCATCCATCTGCCATAACACAATAACAAGTAAGTAATAAAAAATAATTGCAATTGCATGTTTTTTTTTTCCTTTTTGGAATTGGAGAATGCTAATAGTACAACTATATATAATATGTAATATTCACATATATTATAAGTTTATGTGACTAAAGTAGTTTTTGAATGGAGAAGAAACACAACATTGAGAGAGATGGAAAGAGAGAAAGAATAAAGATAGATGGTACTCTCATTTGAAATTTTAAAGAAGGTAGTGACCAACAAGAACATAAGAAAAGCACAAAAATAATGTTAGAGTAGTGATGATAGCATTGAAGAAGTTGCATTAAATTTTCAACCACCAAGCAACTAAGGAAGTTGGAATATTAATTTAAAGAGGGTACAAGAATCGTGAAAAAAGCATAGAGGAGACAAATCTGTAGCTTTAAATGTGATGGCATTTATGGACTATGGTGTGGAAGGATAGAGGATGTTGGTTTCTGTTCAATCAGCATTTATGTATCAAACAGTAAAAAAAAAAATGAACCATTTTGCTTAATGTGTTTAATTTTTTTAGGGTAGCTTTTTTTGATGAATATAGCATTATACCAAAATTTCTCATAAGGCACTTCGTAGGTTCAGTGATTCTCACTATAAATATGCAATTGATGTATGCATTGTCACATGGTTAGATGCCTTTGATTTCTTTGCTAGAAATATAAGGTAAGGTAGTGATTAATATTAAGATATGGGCATGGAAACTAGTTGTACCAAAACTAGCTAAGCAATTTAAGATCTTTTTTGGTTTTGAAGTTTACTTTTAGTTATGGCTTTGTTAGTTTTAATTTGGGAAATATAATTGATGTAAGCAATACTTATAAATTATTATTGGTGGGTGTTTGGTACCCGACTAGTTATTTTCCTACAACAGAATCACTAAAACTTTGGAGAGAAAAAAAGTTATTTCAAATGTATTGCATAAACAAATATTAAGAAAATGATATGTGAAAATTGTGGGCATTGAAATTGGGATAGACCTGGATCCTCTTTAATTTTTTTACAAGAGGAAAACTAATTCCTATAATTGAAAATCAAGTTATTAATACATGTTGAAACATCATAAAGATGAGAACAGACAATATGAATGGTCGTCTTTGCAGGGCATTGAGCAACTATATTAACATGTCTCGTAGAAAACTTTACATGAGAGTTGTAAAAAACTCATTTGAAACCTACAATTAGTAACAATGATGTTTGCTTTTGTGTTATCTTGAGAGTGTCGATTAAATTTGTCTACAACCAATTTGTAGTTCATCGAAAAAATAATCCGATTGAGCGTAAACTCCACAATCTATTCCAATGCAACAATAGGCTTTTTTTTTTTTTTTTTGGGAAAGGAATTCATTGTTTTTCATTAGCTATCAAATCACGGATACATGACGGTACATCATCATAAAGAGCTAGCATGAGATGGGGCTACCCTAGCTAATTCATGAGTGACCCCATTGGCTTGCCTCCTATTGAACTCGACATGAGAGTTCTGAAAATTACAATCAAACAACTGCCTACAAGCCTGAATAATACAACCTAGTTCACTACTATCAACTAGGTTTGAATTAAAACGTTCAATAACAGACTTGGAATCCAAAACAAAATCAACATGGTCATAGTGAAGATCAGCCACCCATTGTAGCGTCGTGTGGAGTCCAATAGCCTTGCCGACATCAACATCACAAAGAGGAGAAAAACAATTCGTCTTGGCCATAACAAACTCACCTTGATCATCACGGATACATATGCCAATACCTACCATATTCAAAGAGTCAGAAAAAGATGCATCAATATTACATTTGTACCTACCATATGCCAGCTTCGTCCACTCAATGACATGACCATGAATAACACTGTTCGGCTGAGCATGGTTGTCAGTAGCTTTATGCGATCTGACTTCTTGGGCGGTTCTCCAATCATCTAAGAGGTGCCGAGCCCGTTCAACAACCTGCATACAAGTTTCATTTTGTTGTTGCCACAATTTTAAATTTCTACGCTTCCACAAGCTCCACATGATCGTCACAAATAACTCTTTATGCATAGAAGGCAGCTGGTCAAGAAGAGAAAATATCAAAGCATCAATGTTATAATTTTGACGGAGAGTTCTATTAATAATTTCCCATAAGTTAACCTCCCGCCATGCTTGCATCGCACCTGGGCATTCTAATAAGACATGAATGCTATCTTCATAATTAGTTCCACACATAACACAAACATTAGGACAGTGAATACCACGACTAAGCAGGCGTGCACGTGTAGGAAAACAGCCCCGACACACCCGCAACAATAGACTTGTTAAAAAGCCTTAACATGCCTGCTTGCCTGTTTAACCAAGAAGTATAGTCTGACATGTAGACCGGTCTGACGTAGTTCCACCCTACTCATAATATCACAATCCCCTCACCTTAAATTTTTATTAGGAAAAAAAAAAGCAAATTTAAGGATCAAAATTCTAGGACGGATTAATTTGATTGATTGCCCCATCAGTTAATCCGAGTCATGGAAAATAATAATACATTATTTCGACTAAACTACCTATTAACAGACCATATTGTCCACATTAGTATTTCGAATGGGGTAAAAATTCATCTACTCTTTTTGACATAATCAACTTACAAAACACCCATGTTTTCATCTAGTCAGCTTTTACGTTTTCACTCTACAAACACACTTTAAATTTCATCCAGAAATCCAGGGAAGTGGTTACATAAGATTTTGACTTTTGTAGTCTCTTGTTTCTCATATTTCTAAGAATAGATAATGAGAAAATGCTAAAGAATTTGTTAATGAAATTAAAATAGAAATATTGTTTTGGAAATTGGCGAAAAAATGTATATCAACTTTTTTAGATGTTTAAAAATTGTTCGGTACTAAGATGTTTGAAATTGTTGATTTCAATGCAAAGTTTTAAATTTTTAGACACTTATTAATATGACCTTATATATGAGTAGATCAAAATCTCCTATCTTTAAAGCGGAAAAGATATAGTGCATCTCTCCCTCCCTCCCTTCCCTCTCTTTCATTCATACACACACATAACATACACTAAAGTCACAGTGACTTTCCCACAATAAAAGTTAATAAATTCGTTTTCCTATATAAATTTGGTAATATTGTTCAATTGCCGGTCAATATTGGTTTAACCGATCATAAATTATAAGTTTAGTTCAGCCGATCAAGATTCAATTGATCGACAAATTTGTCCACTTTAGTTGATTGATCGATATAATAATCAAGAAAATAATTTAATTAATAGTATTTATAACTTCTATTGAGAGTAGATTAAAACTTATGAGAAACTAGCTTATCCAATAGTTTAGATGCAGAAATTCATGTCTTTATAGTTGAAATTAAACTCGGTTGGGAGGTTGGTTATAAGAAATTGGTTTGTGTTGAGATAAAAAAATGGTTTGTTTTTCGGATTTTCTTCATATAGTACATTTGATATCAAATGAATTATTGAGACTTCACCACTATGTAAACCTCTTAGAGCTTATTCAAAGTTATTTGGTTAAGGACTGAGATACATCCATAAATCACATTCTCCGGGAAGATTTTTTTTGTACTGATGCGCTCTCCAAACTATGCTAATCTTTTAAATTATAAAAAAAAAATGGTTATATGGTGATTACTATCAACCTTTTATAATTTATCAAAAGTTACAACTCATTTATTCATAGAAATCCAGTTTTTCTTGTACAGAATTCATTAGAGTCCATTATGTATAAAGACCAGACTTGTACCATGTTGAGTAAAATTTCCAGTTAATTAGTGATTACTTTATATAAATTGTAAAAAAGAATTACTTTATATGTATTTTTGCCTAGATGCATATTTTCATTGTTATCACATATCTTCCTTCCATGAAATTCCATAGCATCAGCATATATTAATGAGAACAAGGACAATACACAGTGAGCCTTTATGTTTGATATATATATGCTTTGGATCCACTTATAATATATGGGAGATTTGACTAATACCACACCATTAATTAAATAGTCCTGCTACCTCTTGATGAATACACATATATACACGTGAATGAGAGAGGGGAATAAAAATTTCCACAATTAAATCTGTATGTTGACAAAGTACTAGTAAGTAGGCAATTCAAAACATATACCCTACACTCTTTTAAGTACCAATAACTCTTGTTTTTTTCAAAGAAAGGTACAGTAGTGTGAGGCAATTCAAAACATACCCTACACCCTTTTAATTACCAATAATAATAATAATAATAAGACAGAAACACTAATATTGTTTCATCAATATGGATACATACTTTCACACAAAGAGTTTCATGATCCTTTGATTAAGATTGAACAGTTCAGATTTCAAGCTGAATAATTTTAGTTTTTAAAGAAGATTAAAATTTGTTTATTTTTTGGATCATTCCATCAAGATAAGACGGTCACAATGATTGCTTAAATGTGTGTGCTTTGTTGTTTCATCTTCTTCAATTGTTATTGATTGACGCTGAACCATTTCCATTGATCTCAGAAGTTTTTAAATTAATATATCCCTATATTTTTAAACGAAATAATCACCATTTTTTTAGTTTAAATTAAACTCCAGCATGTCCGATAAATTTAGCTCGATTGATAAACTCTATGAACATTGGTAAATAGGAACTGCGGAACGCTGAATTCTCCACTTTTTCACACTTATAGTGTGGGAGTCCTTTTTTGGTTACAATGCTAAAAGGAAAGGAAAGGAAAAAAAAACTGGAGAAACTAGAGACTACTCTCTAGAATAAGAAGTTCCAGCTGCGTCCATATAAAGGAGAGGCAGAAGATTTTTCGGAGGGGAGGCATGGAGAAGCAACTCATTATCCGAAGAGGCTCCAAGCTTAGCAAAAAATATGCACATTAATTTCCCTCTCTAAGAGTGTGGCAGATAGTGACAGTGTATTCCTCAATCAAATCCCTTACATCTTGAATCACAACCGCATAAACATGGAACCTCATAGTGTGGGACCTTTGAGAAGGTTTATACAAAGCAGAGAGTCAAAATAGCAAACTAACTCAGTTATATCCAAGTTTTTTTTATCCAAAATAAGACCCTGGTAGATAGCGTAAAGCTCAGCATACAAGATGTCAGATGAATCATGAATATAACTAGAAAATCCTGACAAATAAAAACTTGCATAATTTCGAATAACTCCACCATAGCCAACTCTTACCAGGATGCCCAAACAACTTCCATCAACGTTGAGGATAGCGCAATAATGATTATCACCGTTCCACTTAATGAATCTATCATTGAGGATAGTGTGGGAGTCAGAGAATCGAACCTGAGACCTTGAGGAGGAGCACACTCCCAGGTCCCAAACCAATGCCACCAGACCAACCCAAGTGAGTTACTCCAATGTGATATTGATTACTACATATAATTATTAATAACTTAAAATAGTTCTAAAATAAAAAAAAATATCAAATAAATTCTTTTGTATGAAATTAATATACTTCTGAAATTATCTGACTGAAACTAATTAACTTAAAAAAACAATCAAATTTAATGATACTTTTACATTATTAGTTTCATAAACTAATTAAATTGAGAATGTCCTATAATTTATAAACTAAATTTTGCAATTCAATTATTGTTGTTAGCTCACCTTTGTGTTGCTTGTAGGCTCTTCAAGGGATGGGTCAGAACTATTTATGTTTGTCTCTAACCCCAGCCTTACAAATTATTTTAATCGAATTTTAAATTCAAATTTAGTCCCAGACTTGAGTAAATGTGATTTAGTAATAGTTCAATTAAAAAGGGTTATTACCAAAACAACTCTGATGATCAAATAAACTTTTACACTAAAATATCCACAATAAGCTCGTTGTTTAGCTTTGCCAAACAGAGTCATTATATTCAAGAAAAAAGTTCAGTACAATCCGCAAAAGGCAAATTCAATCAAGACCAGAGTCGTCATAAAAAAGGGCAAAGGGCAACCCGGTGTACTAAAGCTCCCGCATACGCAGAGTCTGGGAAGGGGTCCCACCATTTGGTGTATTGTACGCAGCCTTACCCTGTTTTTACACAAGAGGTTGTTTCCAGGTCTTGAACCTGTGACCTTTCAATCACATGACAACAACTTTACCAGTTGTGCCAAGGTTACCCCTCAAGACCAGAGTCGTCATATACAAGAAAAAAGTTCCGTACAATCCACAAAAGCCAAATTCAATTAAGAACGATTATTACCAAAACAACTCCATATCAATCAAAGAAACTTTTACACTAAGATATCCGCAATAAGCTCGTGGTTTAGTTTTGTCAAACATAGTCGTCATATACAAGAAAAAAGTTCAATACAATCCGCAAAAACCAAAACGAGTTAACAATGCATAGGTAACCAAGTGACAACATAAAATTCAAGAGCTTGTTTGGTTTAAATTTTGGGCAATGAATTCTGATCAAGTACTAACATTATTACACCATCTATTGCTTTAACATAAACACAAACACAAACAACGTGAGGCTTTCCCGAGAGTTTGTGACTGATAATGCAGTGATCACCATGCAAAATAAGCCATTCTACAACACATGTGCTCATCATCAATGATGGTAAACTGTAACCACTAAGCTTCTATGCAATGCCTCTCACATACTGGTCCAACGTTGTATTGAACAGCTCAGACCTATGAAAATCCATCAAACCATTGAAAAACCTTTATTTCTTTCCACATGAACTCTCAAGACAAAAAATATAATCCACAAACCCATCAACATTGAAGAAGAAAAAAATGAATACAGTTGTTTAGCAACACATAAAAATTGAATCAAGAATATGAGTGTCCAGCATAATAACATGAAGCAGCTATAAAAAACAGCAAAAGCACGCCGAGATCCAACAAAAGAAAGAAGGTACTCGCCAAATTTCGTCATCAACAGGAATATTTTGAACAGTCTTTATATCCCCTTTCATTCAACAAGCATATAATGAACAGCCTTTATCACACTTTTGAAGTTCAATACCCAGAAACAATTAAAAATCTTCAATTCCCTACCTTTGGTATGCTAATTTTATCATTTTCATTAATGACTAGAAAAAGCAAGACAAAAAATGAGGAAAAGAAAGGGGGGAAAAGACCCATTTAGATGTGGGGAAAAAATAAAACATTGAAAAATGAGAAAAAACGAAAAATTCTTATATTTTCCAAAGGAAATTGCAATTTCCCCATGGATGATAAATATGAGAAAAAAATGCAAAGGGCAAGAATGCCCTTCTTCTTATTTGTTATTGGACTAGTATGTCACTTAAACAGAAGTAAAAAATTATGTTACCTGATAGGAGATCCAGGTGTATAGAGTGGATTCTTGACAACATATTCAACATACAAATTGTAGATGTACTTTAAGGAGTCCCGAAGATCACCAGTTCTAGGATGAGTTACCAAGATAATCTGCATGGAGTCATGGCAGTGTCACAATACAATTAGTAGTATAAGGAACAATATATGAATATTGCTTTTCTGAAAGCCCAATATGACAATTTCTGTGACTTCTTGTTGTAACATACCTGTTCGATTTTAAAATAGTTCCCAATTTAAATAGTAATGCCTCTTTACTTCACATAACTTTTTAAATAAAGCTCACAGAAAATTTCAGTGATATTTACGTCACTCAATGATCAACTATCATTGTGTTGGCAAACCCATGCCAGACAAAGAGTTCACAGCATCATAAAAGCATGAAAGTAAATCAGAAGCTCACAACTACATACGGAAGAACTGAGAAAACAAAAAAAAAAAAAAAATTCAGTCATTAGACTACTTTACTCAGTTCAAGCTTTAGGATGGGCTTACACATCGCCTCCACTCATTATAATATTTTCACTTACCCTACTTATCATTCCCCATCAGCACCATAATTAACTCAAATAGCAGCATGGTAAATCTTATTCGAATCACTCTCCAGCCATCTCAGTTTTTCTTCTATCATACATCTGTCATTCTTTATATTTTTGTTTCTGTTATTGTTCATATTACTCCTCGTATAAACGTTCCTTAAATTAGGTTTATTCGAGTACCCTATATACGGTTTTCAGTATTCGCCATCGGCTTCCGAATCTTTAAATGAGCTTAGGGGAAAAAAAAATAGAGTATTGCCAGTTTGCCAAGGTTTCCCCTTGTTCCACATTAGAAGCGAGTAGGATTTTGTTATCGGATGGCGTAAGAGAAGATTACTCAAATTCTATAACCACTTCAGACTCACAAACGTTGGATAACATTGTTTGACATGAATAATAAAGTAATAGACAAAAAAATTATAACTAAAAATGTTTTTTTTAATGGAATATATATATATATATATATATATAACAAAAAAAAAA
>Ga0228710_1003816_pt1 | contig 23909 bp, 14 predicted proteins | sample MedpolnodulmetaG_FD_177995 | JGI IMG/M metagenome (GOLD analysis project Ga0228710, IMG submission 177995) | Root nodule microbial communities from Medicago polymorpha collected in Santa Monica, California, United States - pink nodules | ecosystem: Host-associated > Plants > Roots > Nodule...
CTCTAAACCGTAGTAAATTATACAGACAGCACAGTAGAAGAATCATATATTTTGGTAAATGGAAGAATCTTATATTTTCATATTTCTTTTACCGAATTATCGATAGGATTACCGAATTTTCTTTTATAATATTTTCAGATTTTATACATTTTATAAAGTATTTTATTTTACCTACTATAATTATCACCTGTTCTTTTTTTCACTGTTACCAATTATATATTGCATTTTATTATTCGTATGTCAATCCCTTAACAATAAACTCGTGCGACGCACGGGTCGACAATCTAGTACTTTTTTAAAGTTGTGAGTTATATTCTTAATAATTCTTTCATTTTTTTAACAAGTTTTGCGGTTAAAAAAAAATCACCAATTAATGATCTTGTTGGCAAAAATTAAATACGCACTGATACGTAATCAGAATTCTGAAACAGCGAAAGCATGTTAACAAATGGCTACTCAAAAAACATAATGGTTGGTTTTGGGTTGTTTGTTTTATTCACTGAACTCTTATAGAGTAAGGTAAAAATCAAAGTTAGGTTTAAGTGGAGGAAGATTGCATCGACACTGAAATGGCATTGGCAGATTTGTTTTGTTGTTATTAACCAATCACAAGTCGTGGCGTATGTATAGCCAGAAATAGAGATAGAGAAATACAAACAGAGACAGAGTTATAACACAACACAGTTAGGATTGAAAATAATATCTATTAAATATCACTGATCACGGGTGGACATTTTAGAAATATTTAAGAATTCTGCTCTTCTCCCCGCTATTTTTGTTCGCGTCCAGCTCTTTGGACAATTATACCCCTGCGTGAGTTAAGTCACGCATCGTGACTTAACTCACGCACGTTATAAGCTCTGCGTGACCTAAGTCACGCACCATTGGCATGTGTGCGAGTTAACTCACGCACGTTGGCCGGTGGTCAGAACTGAAGAACAAACATTTTTTGGTCTTTGATCAGTTTTTCAGCATTCAATCCACACGTTTTTTTACTAAATTTTACACGTTTTTTGACCACATTAATGATATTTATAACATATACTACCATTCTCATCTATAAATACCCCTCCATACTTCCCTAATTCCTCACACCATATCACTTTCTTCCCCTCCTCACTCTCTCCCTCTATTTCTCTTCTTTTCTTTTTCAATAGTCTCTTTTGGGGCAAAAGTGATCAAACTTCTTTCGGGGTAAAATAGTGAGTAACCGACTTGGGGAAGTGATCAACCATTGGGGTAGTTTTAAATTTGCCTCTTTTTACCCCCAGAAACTTTTTACCGTGGGTAAAATGAATCTTCTTGGGTTATAAAAAAAACCAGATTTAAATTTAGCCCAATGATTGATGATGTATTATCCCCAAGAAGACTCACTATTTTACCCCAAGAAGATTAGTCACTTTTTACCCCAAGAGGGTAAAAAGAAAATAAGAAAATAAGTAGATTTAGTGAATTCGAATAAATTATTGTATCGATTATTGTATTGTATGAATTCTATTAATAAAATGAGATGTTGTTATATGCCTCAATTTTGTTCATTCCTTTTTATTTATATTTGCTTTTATTTTCTAATTTTGTATTTAATGAATAAATATTAATTTAGTTCATTTCCTTTTATTTATATTTGTACTTATTTAATAAATAAATTCGAATCAATATTTATTTTAAGTTCATAAATAAATTAGAATAAAGTAAATACATAAATAAATGAATTTTAATAAACTAAATAAATTAGAATAAAGTGAACAAATAATTTAGAAAATAAATAAATTAGAATAAAGTGAAAAAATAAATTAGAATAAAGTAAAAATAAATAAATTAGAATAAAGTAAATAAAATAATTTGAATATAGTAAATAAAATAATTTGAATATAGTAAATAAATAAAAAAAAAGTGAGAAGTCACTATGTGTGAAGCGACACTTAACATGCACACATTTTTACACTTGTATTAGTTAACTAACGTAGGGGTAGTTTGGGTATTTCAATTGGACGCGAGCGAAACTTGCTGCGTGAAGGGCAGAAATCTGAAGGAAAAAAGTACGGCATATAGAAACTGAACCAAACAAAGGCTTAATTAGGAGCCAAGGAGATGCTACTCGCATCCCTTTTTTTCATGATACAGCACGAACGAGTCAAAAAGTGGATTAACTAAAAACCCATGTATGAATGTCTATTTGCACAAAAATAATGCAATTGCATGCTACTAAGTGGAATACAGTAAAAGGAAATAGTGAAGTCAAACTCAATGGAATAGGGTAATCCATAAATGTAACAAAGTTGTACATCATAAAGGTTTTTTTACACAATTTTGACACCAGATACCCGTATAAATATACACTTTTGGTTTTTTATTTATATTTACTCTATTTTTGGATGATAATAAAAAAAGACGGTAGTAATCTACTTGGATTGGTTTTGTGATGTTAGTTTGATACTCCGAAGTGTGTTCCTCAATCTCAGGTAAAGAGTGTCAACTTTTGGTACCCAAACAACAGTTATGAGTACATATACATCTCTTTGCAAGAAACTCATTAATAATTTTAAAAACTAAACTACCTAATGTAATACCATTCAAATGACAAACCAACTTACTATTATGAATTTGAGACTTAAAATCATATCAATAAACTTAGATGTATGTAGCAAGTATCAATGACAACAAAATAACCTAAACTGTCATAAACAACAACATATCTAGATCAATCTAGCAACCAAGTGTAAAGTAAAACCACAATCAAACAAAAGAACAACAAGAAAAAGAGAATAGAGAACAATACACCAAGAATTTGTTTACTCAGTTCGGCTCAACAATGGCCTACATCAAGAGGAGAGAGAGATCTCCACTTCACTTTCAATGAGTTTCTTATAAAGATATATAAAAGAGTTGTAAGAAATTAACTTCAATAAACTCTCCAAGAACAACCCTAATTTCTATCATTTTTCCAAAAAAATTTCCATGACCAAGAAACTTAATGATTTCCCTACCCATGATGTTTACAAATTGTTTTTAAACTCTAGAATCTAACCCAAAAGGAACCAACCACCGGCCTTTATTTTTTCAAGGATATCCTTTTTTCGTTTCCAAAGATTCACCTAAGTTGCTCATAAAGACTAAACCTCTCCTAAACTATGAATCTCTCCCTAAAAGGCATCAACCCTTTATCTAGAGCCCCCTTCTTTTGGTTCTCCAAGATTCACATCTTTGAAGTGTGAATCTCACCGAAATACCCTTAACATTTAGCCTCTAAGTTCCCTAAAAATTCCCTCATTTGGTTTCACGAGATTCCCCAACAAATGGGTTAAAAAAATGCTTATATAATGTACATGCACGATTTGTTCAGAGCACACCATAATTTCAAGTCGTACACAATACAACTACATCCAACAGTCAAAATCGTGCCACAATTTTAACATTCAATTTTGAGTCACTTCTAACATTTACAAAATACAAAACCAAATTTACTAACAAAGTATATATATATATATATATATATATATATATATATATATATATATATATTTTGTAATTTTAATATATTCGAGGACTAAACAACAACTTTAGTTACATTTAAGTTTCAAAGACCAACATGATCATGTCTTGTGAATGGATTAGTCTCCTACAATATGGTAAACTAAAGTTGTATCTCAACTAAAAGAGGTGTCCACATTTGATATTCGACAATGTCTCAAATAGATTACTTCTGACGAACGAAATTTGTGACAACCAAAGTAAGTTTAAAATTTAAAATGGCTATACACTCATTTTTAATTTGAAATCATTCACAAGATAATGCAGTATGCTCTCTTCCAACTACGACGTTGAGCATTGTTCATTTTCAGAACGACACCAGACGATCAGTTGGTTAGTTTTACTGTACTATATATTGACTACTAAGTTGGTATGACAACAGGGTGGTGTGAAGAGCATATTTTGCCTCCCCCATCATAACACCCCGCAGAGAATCCACACATGCACCTGTTTTCCTCTAGGGTTAAAATTTAAATCCCCGCCCCCACCTTCGATATAAATTATATTTTCTATACAGTGGAGATTAAATTTATAATATATAATTATATATTAATAAAACGAATAAATATATGTATATAAGAAAGTAAAATGCCTTTTCACTAACCACTACTAGAAACCATCGTTTTTCCTGCGGATTTCCCAGCGGAAATTATTCCAAAGAAATTCCTGAGGATTTTGCTGCCATTTTATTTACTCTAGCTAAATTTCCTGCAGATAAATTTACAATAGTAATATCCGCAGGAAACTAATACTCTTCCTGCGGTTCTACTTGCGATACGTCTTACTTGGAAATTCCGCAGGAAATCAGTACTTTTCCAGCGGATCTACATATTGACTTTCCTGCGGATTTGTTTTAATTTTTTTTTCTTTCCAAATTTTAAAATTTTTAGTTTCTTCATTTTTGTAATAAATGTAATAGATATTGAATATGGCCGCTTCGGTTTGTCCGGTGGTTAAAGGGTAAAGATCCTCTCAATTTATAATTTTTTCCATTTGTTCTATTTAGAGAGATAGAGACACATAAAAAGTAAAAAATAATTAATGATGGTGGAACCCATTTAATGGTAGAACTCACTATCTATTTTTTGGGGCGAAGATCCTCTCCATTTCCTAAATAAATGGAGATTGTCAATTACTATAGTTTTGAAGTAAATATGTGATATTAATGTTTTCAATTCTTGAAATATGTGCATTTATATCATATATTTACTTCAAAACTATAGTAATTGACAATCTCCATTTATTTAGAAAATGGAGAGGATCTTCACCCTATTTTTTGTGTCTATCTCTTTTCAAATTGCATCTTCCATTTATTTTTATAAATCGAGAGGATATTTACCTGTGGTTAAATGTATATCCGCAGGAAACCTGATTGCAGGCAAGAAATTTCCTTAAACACTGATTGAATGTTACCAGCGGATTTTTTCATATTTGCTGTGGATATACCTTTCCTGCGGATCCTAAAATCCTCAGCAAACAATTACCCACGAAGGTATTACATGGGAACTTAAATCCTTGGCGAAATCCGCAGGAAAATCGAGAGTTTCTTGTTGTGAACGAGGCAGGTCCAGGGACGGAACATATATCAACTTCTCCAGCCCGCCACCGATTTTGAATATAAGAGAAAACCCAAGACTTCAATCAGTCAAAGCAATGTTTTGCCGTTAAAATTGAGGCAGATTCAATGGTGGGTTTGAACGGTTTGCCATGCCTACTACTAAGTAGAAAGGTTAGGTCTTGCTCATTCATTTAAAATATGTTCTTCATGTACAACTAGTTGAAGGGTACACTGCATTATCCTCTTCAACCAACTTCAATTATTGACAAATTAATATTTGAGCATTTACTTTTATATAATAAGAATTAGTTTTTACAATTGCATACAAGTAATATATTAATTTGCAAAAAACTACAATAAGTATTTAAAAGTTTTCACGCGTTGTTCTAGATTTTAAAACTATTAACAGTTTCAGTCACTACATAATAAGTAATAACCCTTGTTTTTTAACAGTTTCAATGTTATCTTTAAAAAAATAAAAATGTATTTGACATAGAATCATTGATAAGGAGTAGTTCTACTAGTGCTTTGAGCTAGGATTAATTAAATGAGTTGAAGGATTTAACGAATCGCTAGATTCAAACTACTAATATAACGATCAATATACTAACATTTACATATTTTTTTCTTCTATAGTAGTAAGGTTCCATTGCTATGCAATTGTGTGATGAAAATACTATAGAAAGTTTTGGTTGGTATGAGCACAAGATAAATGAGTTCAACACTAAAGTACATTGCTGAAGTTAGTCCTTAGTTTGTCAATTGAAGGATCCCACATATAGTACAAGAGAGAACATGTCTCCTTATTGATAGAAAATAGAACATGTCAATTGTACCAAGTTTCAGTTTCGGAGTTTGCATTAGTTTAGCAATCCTTTCAAGTGTACTTGCAATTTTGGATTCATTTCTCTGTCTGCTAGAAGTAATTGGACGATGGCTGTGGTGACAAGGTGTATATATATCTACCACATTATCTTTAACATAATTTCAATTAGAAAAATGGCAAGGTGTCGTTTTTTGATCAATTTGAAAAGTGGCAAGGTGTATCTATTTCTACCACATTTTTTTTTGAATTTTCGCTTAATAAAAGCCGCGTCAAGCAAAGTGGCCAAATATGAGAAAATGTGTTCTGACAATCAACATGCTTTTATACCATTTGCTTTCGACACTTTCGATTTCCTAGCACCAGAGGTTGTTGACCTTCTACGTAGAGTTCAAATGGTCATGCATAACAATGTTATGTCTCCTAGGTCCATGAATATTGTGTTTACGAGGATTGATTTTGCCATCCAAAAGAGGCCTAATGACGCAACTTGTTGTCCGCTTACCTTCTATTTATGTGTAAGTAATCCTTGATATATATATATATATATATATATATATATATATTAAGTAGTGTATTTAATTTTTTTAAAAGTTTAATAATATGACATTAACCATCATTTTACAATTATTTTGCCTTGTTAAAAAAAATTATCATTTTACAATCGTTTCAGATGAAATTTAAACTATGTACCTTGAAGCTATAAGACTAGTTTTTATCGCTAAACTACCACCTCAAATGTTATATCTACCACATTATCTTTTAACATAATGTGTGTAGACTTTGGGTCACATAAACTTGGTGATCAATAAGAGAGTTTTTCATGTATATGGGTCGCACAAAGTTAGTCCTTAGTTTGTCAATTGAAGAATCCCACACATATCTTAAAAGATAGAATATGTCTCCTTATAGGTAGAAAATAGATATCTAAGATCCAAATAGAGGATGAAATTGCCAAGTTTCACTTTAGGAGTTTAATTATTTTAGCAATCCTTTCAAATGTACTAACAGTTTTGGATTCATTTCTCTGGCTGCCTGAAGTAAATTGGAAGGCTGTGTTTTCAAGGGGTATATATCTACCACATATTTTCATTTAGAAAAGTGGCAAGGTGTCGCTTTTTGATTGGATCCATTGGTCATGTGAATTTAAATTTTAGATGAATTTGTCTTATGAGTACTGCTATTCATCTTGTTTTTTTTCTTCCATAAAATAAATAAAAAAGTTTGGATTGAAAGACTAGGTTTTCAATTCAACCAATAAAATTGTCCGATTTACAAAATTACGAGTAACAAATAGATCAACTAATTTTATTTATTTTACTTTCTATTATAAGCTATGATGCAATGTTTATGAAATACACTTTACAAATTTAAGGTAGGTGAACAATGTGAGTTACTTTGAGTCATAACGTACATGTATTGTTTTTCTTTTTGGTTTCTTAAAGTTTCATCCGTCAAAGGTAATTCTACTGTGATGTGTTAAATATTAAATGTGAATTTTTCTTAATGTTAAAATTTGAATATTGAATCCCTTTAAAAATAAATTTAAATATAGATTTGTCACGTTGTAATAGTATATATTTTTTTTCCACTGGACCAAATTAATGTTAATGGATTGGTTAAACATATGTTGATAGATTAAACTTTAAATCTTGTGATTGTTTCGGAACCAAAAACATATTTAAACCTTGCAAATATACTGCCTTTTACTTTTGCTCACCGTTGGTTTTGTTTTAGTCCATGTAAAACTCCACATTATTGAAATTAGTCTCTCTCTCTTTTAAGGTGAAAATAGTCTCTTTAATATTGTGTTTTATATTGATTTTAGTTTTTATGCAACCCACATTCGAGGGACTATACAACCAAATATTGTACATATTAAAATGATAAATTTCAATATGAAAAAATATTTGAGACATAACAAAAAATAAAGATTAATTATAGGAGTTGTCTAATATGGACATGATCAAGGTGGGTTACACTATTTTTAATTAATTTTAATAAAATATTATCTTGTTCTCTATTTTTTCTATTATTATAAAACTTAATTTTTACTAAAAATGGCAAATGTTCACATATAAACCATTTTTGAGAGGTCTATATTACACCCTTAATTAAAACTAATAAGTGGCATATTTACAAGAGCTAAAAACAAATAAATTTTTTATAGAGACTAAAAGTAAAAAGTAATATATTTATAAAGACAGAAACAAATGAATAGACAAGTTGATCCTCAAAGTCGTAAGCATCAATCAAAATATTGATTTTTCGATTGGCAAAAACTCATCCATAAACTTATATAGTGTTGATGTGAGATCAACATGAAAGTGCGTATGCATTTAGCATGTCAAGTTATAGTCCCAAACATGAAAAAAAAATGACAGAGAGATTATTTTGACTAATACCTTACAATTTTAAAAATGTATCTTACAATCTAAAAAAATCAAAACCCATTTAGGTTGATTTAGTGAGGTTGGTTTAAAACTTTGAAGTGTGTTTTTCTTAAGGTCTTAGGTTCGATACTCTCGGGTATCAATTTTAATGAATTAATTTGACTTCTTAGAAAGAAAAAAAATACAAAAATCAAAAGACCAATGCATACCGTTTCAAAAATAAATTTTCCTATTAACCCCGACAGAAAGATATTTATATAATTATTAGAAAAAAAATAATTATATTATCAATTCAAATGGTATACTCACCAATACACCATCAAATCAAACACACATTCATCACTTTGCACTCATTAGTCGATAACCTTTACTTAACCTACCAATCAAACAAGAACTTTTAACTCATACCGTCATTATTGAAAATCAAGAAGAAAAAGAACCCATAAGATGAGAGGAAAAAAAAAAACTTGTCGAAATATGAGTGGGAGATGCTAACTTTATTATCATTACTTTGGCTCACTTTTTTCTTACTTCTTCTATTAATGTTTTCTATAAGAGAAACCTAGATATCCCCACTTTATCACCACCTTCCTTAAGATCTTTCATTGTTTGCTCTTTGTACTCTCCGAATGTAAATTTTCTATAGCGTGGCGGCGTGGCATAGCTCTCTATCACTGCATCAATGGAAGGGCCATAGAAATATCCCAAAGAAAACCTCTCCACTTTCTCAGCAGCTACCACTCGATGTCTAACACTCGTGTACACTCCATTGCTTAGTGCCTGCAGCATAAAATGGCAGCCACTTAATCACTTATCTAGAAAGTTAATTATTAAATTTTTTTGGTTAATTTCCAAGTTATAATGGCATGGGTCATGCTAATTTGTGTCTTTAGGGCACATGTTAAGGATTCCATAAATGGTAAATATTTATTACAAAACATTAATTTTCAACCTCTAAAGAAATAAATTGGCACAATTTCCTAGATAAAATTTTCACATTTGGTTCCTTAACATGTGCCATGAGGGTAAAAGTTAGCATTTCACTTGATGAGCTTATTGCTAATTACTTTTCTTGAGGCAATTATAGCCTTAGAGTAGTTGAACTCTAGGTGGTGGGTTTGTCTAATATGAATACTTAATTGACTAAATTTTTATAATATAAAATTAGGTCAAGAGAGACTAGTATAAGAGTCGGTCAATATAAACGATCCCGTGTACTTTATTATGTTGACCGACTCTTCTACCACTCTCACCGTTGGCTTACATAGCTCATACAAAGGACCCAATTGAAGAAAAATGCCACCAAACAATACAACAAAAAGAAAATTCTATTAGGTGGAGTGGTAGAAGAGTCCACCAAAATAATAAAATACATAGGTCAACATCTCAATTAGCGGTGGAATAAGTTGAGCCGACTTAGACTTTGCAAGACTTAAGTCTGATGGCTTTGTAGTATGTCATTGACTTATTTTTTTATCCGGTTCTGACATTTCGAAAGCCTTATATGATTTGTTTAAAAACATATTTCATATGAACATGTTTAAATAAGTGATATGGTCTATGTTTAAAATACCAACGAACTAATATATCAATGAGATTAAACTCTCATTGAATATCTAAAGAGAATTGGACTATATATGATATCATATTTCTATTCTAGTTTATAATGCAAAAAATAATGTAGACTAATAAGGTTAAATTACTGAAAAAAAGTTAACAAATTTATAATTAATCTAGAGTAAAAATATTAAATATAATAATATTAATAAAAAAATAGCATTCATACTTACTTAAATAGATAGGCGTGGCAAGCCTAAAAGACTTTTTAATGATATAAGATTTGATCATTTTAGATAAACAGACTTTTAAGAAAACATAAGCATTCTATTCTATGTTAAAAAAAAACTAATATGGTCTGACTTGACATATGTTAGACCGTTGATCACTCTAGGCTGACATAACCTATTTCCAATCCCTAACTCCACTCATAAAAAAGGCATTTGAAAATTAGCACAAACTCAGATATCAATCCCAAAGCAGAAATGCTAGTGATGCAAAATTTGCATAATATTAAATATAATTTATTTTTTGAAAGGAATGCTAAATATAATATTTTTTGATCGGAAATATAATATTAATTAACTATTCTATTACTTGTATTTAATAATAAAATATAACCACTAATGACAAATAACAAGACTTTTATATTTTTTGTTGTAGATAGACTAAATAATAAAAATTAGTAGATAGGCGAAATGACAAAATCGTTATAAATAAACCCACACACATACAAGTGAAAGCGTTGGAGTTCAAACCCCAATCATAACATCTGATCTGACAATTTCGGCATTTTGCTAGTTGAGTTAGGATTTATGGATAACAAGGCTTTTATATGATCCTTTAAGAAAAAGATTTTATATACATATTTATTTCCCCCTCACACATGGAAAAAAATTATCTGGTTTAGAGTTTTAGATGCTAAATTACATCACAATCACAATTATGACCGTATCATCAGTATCAACTGCATCTTAAGTAAATTAGAAGAGTGGTAATAAGATCATTAATTACCTGGAATAAATCTCCAATGTTAACAATGAGAGCTTCAGAATTAGGTTTGATACTAATCCACTTTCCATCTTTCATGAGTTGCAATCCCCCAATATGATCTTGATGAACTATAGTAATGAAACTAGTATCAGCATGAGGTAAAAGGCCAATCACCTTTGAAGGAAATGGACATGGTGGATATCTATTCAAGCGAAGATAACTAGTCTTTGCTGAACAATTCTGTTGGAAATAGCTGAAGTTTATGTTCAGCTCTTGAGCTAGAATTTGCACCAAGTTCTCTGCCAGAGGGGTAACTACTCTTACAAAAGATTCAATACTTGATCTAAAATAAAAATAAAAAAAATTATTAGAGATTAACAAATATATAGATGTTACCTTAAAAATACAAAAGATTCACACATGATGATGACAATGCATTTTAAGAACTATTATAGAGATATATATCCACCTCAAACTTTTGTGTTGGTCCATCTTTTCTATATCAGGAAAAAACATGTGTAATGCTTCTGACCACATAAGTTGTTTTGGATTAATGGCAGAAGCATTGCCCCACCTATAAGTTATAGAGGGCAAGTTCAAAAAATTCTCTTGTGATTTAATTCCAAAAGGTGTTCGGAACACTTCCTTTTCTTCAAACTGCATGTTCTTTAGCACCTCTTGTGAAATTCCATGATTCACAACTTGGAAAAAACCCCATTTTCTAGCAGCTTCAGTGATTTCTTTCATGCATTCCTCTCTCTCAAGTTGGTCAAGTTTTAAACGTCTGAGATCAATTAGAGGTATCTCACGCTTCTCTACATCACTTAGGTCACCAATAAGATCATTGGTGTCTTGCAAAAGTCTCATGTAGGTTTGTAAAAAAGGTGGTTCATAATCCATGTGAGAGAGAGCAATAGAGGCTTTAGGATTGTCCTTTTGGAAAATAATAAACACACACAAATATATATATAGAGAGAGACACACACACTTTATATACTACTAGCGTCCAGACGGACACAAACTGTCTGCTCTTTTTATTACGCTAATGCGTATAAATTAAGAAAAGTATATTGACGATACAAGGTTCAATGTAATTATACCATGAATAATATTATAGTACTTTTTTTTTTTGACGAAATGATATTATAGTACATGTGTTTTTGTATGTGTGACAATCTTTATCTTCCAATAACATTTTTCAAATTTTAATCCTTTACAGTATCCCGATCTTACATTAATCTCTATCCATTTAAACAATGTACCTATCAATTAAAAAAAATAAAAATCTGAACTTCAAATAATTTTATTATGCTGGGTATTATATCCAATTAAACTTTTGGATAGAAAATTGTCATCTAAATTTAGGTGTTTCTAATACGAAAATGTTTATAGGTGAACCTTTAACATAAGTGAATTTGTAGTGACAAAAAAGAAAAGGAGGATTAAAATTTATTAAAAATAATAAAAAGGAATTCACCTATTGATCTTTTTAGAAGTTCTATATTAAATAAACCTTCTAAATTTTTATTTTCCTGTCTCTGAGTCCATTTTCTAAGCATATGGTGTAACGATGGCAGGTCTATCAAATGTTTACACAACACAAATTTAGCATGAGGTTAGCTGATTTTTTTCTTCTGAATAATAAATATATTTTTATTTTGAAAAAAATAAAATAAATATTAATAGTTAGATGTTAGATTTATTTACTTTTTCTTTTCAAGTTCAAACTAGTTAAACTAGTCAATCCTTTAACATAAAAATAATAATTAATTTTGACGTGTCAATCACATTATTATTAGACTATTATACTTTTTCCACTTTGTCTATTTCTTGCGTGTCCCTCTAAATTTTATAAAAATGTCAATGAGGTTTTCGGATTTTAAAATCCAAAATGATTTTTCACTAATTAGGATTTTATAATCCAAAATATGTGTATGTATAATCAACAATCAAAATAAAATAAAACTAATGTAAATTTTTTTCGTATTTTTCTGAGAATATGAAAAAATTTAAAAAAAATGAAAAATGGGTCTAAACGATGAAATTTTGGATTTTGAGGGACAAAGTCCCTTCTAAGGGAGTCTTGATCCTTGATTTTTTGTCTTCTGATTTTCTATGAAAATTTCAGAGCAATCAGATCAAATAGCTTGAATATCGTTTTTTTAACTAGGAACATCTAACAATGACCTAAAACAGGAGCATGATAGTTATGAAGATTAATATGGTCCTTAAATTAGTTATCCATGTAACAAAAAAGTTCAGAAATGGTACTGATACAGTTTAGATTATATAATCCGAACTGTTTTTCCCTTGAAATAAGGTGTTCGAGTTCTATAATCTGAATACTTCAAGTAATGCGCCCTATTTTTTGAGGTTTTTGGATTATAAAATTCAAATTGGTGAAAAACTCTTTTTTTTTTCACTCTATAACAAAGGAAAAACTCAATTCAGATTTTAAAATTCAAAAATCACATAAATATTTTTTAAGAAAACACAGGACGTACGAGAATGGTATAGGCGGAGAATGTAATAGTCTTATTATTATGCCATAAATAAATTTGAAAAAACAATTGTCGGCAGAAAGCAAAGCAGTGTCACAACATGAACAGAACTGTTCTTTAATCAAATATAGTCCCATCACATTGAGTGTGCCCATGGAATTGTTTCAGATAATTTTCTATGTCACGCGTGCATGACAAAACAAGACAAGTAGAAAATGACGGTAAAATTAAAACTATAGTAGTAGTAGTAGTAGATAATGTAGGAATTGCAGCTTAATGGTGTTTCAGTTCGGCCGTTCCTATCGCCATGCCATCTTCGACTTATTTTTGGGTAGATAGAGTGATAGACTATATTTATAATATATTGACTTTGAGATTTTTTTTTTTCCACTTCCAATTATATCTTTCAACAATTTCGTCTAACATTATTGTTGTCATTTAGAAAGACAAGTGTTTTGTATTATATTTGTTGCATTCTTGGTTTTATTGAAAAAAAGAAGTATGGCAGACAAACGAACATTGAGCATCCGTTTGAACACTAATTATAATAGTTGAAAAATACTAACAATACACATTTTAACATACAATTTTCAACGCATTCTCTTTCATTAGTTAAATACTCACACAATATGACGGAGTTGGAATTCTAAACTAAATCACTGAGTTCGACGTAACAATTTTGACATTTTTAATAATTGAGTAATTGAGTTTCTTCAACTTTAATTAAAATAAAACATTGGAGGGGATTCCTTAAATTTGAGATAGAGACGTCACGATTTCATAAAGATACGTCAATGACAATATATAGATGCTTCAAAGTTTATGTAAAAAATAATATTGTGCCAAAGAAATGTAAAAATAAACAAACATTGTCAACGGATACTAATTTAAATGGTGTGAATCATGTATGCTCCGTGCATAATCTGCACATAGTTTTTTTTTTAAAATCAAACTTTTTGGTTAGTCTATTTTCAGAATTATTAAAATTTTGATTCCAAACCCATGTTTTTTCCAAAAAAACAAATCGGTAATTTTTGGCATAAGAAAAGTAATTTAATGTCTCAATTTTGAATTTAAAAACAAAATATCACTTTTGACAATTTTTAGAGAAAAAAAAAGTAAGTTTAGTAAAATAAAAGAAGAAAAAGCTTAATTAAACCAAATAATTAGTAACTCTGAACTATTCTCTCATTCCTTTTTATGTAAATCAAATGTCTCATTATTCACACCTACCGAAAAGAATGAGTAGATCAAATGTCTCACTCATGAATATAGTCCCCTTTTAAAAATAATGCAAAACATACTCTAGTGGTAGAAAAATATGTACATGTCGCATTTGATGAAACTGATTTCCAATTGCAAGGGGAAGGTATTTCTGTTGATAATTTTGTAGGTTTTATGACAAGTGAAATACTTGATGAAGCTTCATTCAACAATGAACATTGTTTCGTGGGAATGCAAGATGAATTAAATCAATTTCAAAGAAATCAATTTTGAAACTTGGTCCCCAAATCCATTGGTCATCAAGTTATCAAACTAAACGGGTATTTAAGAATTAGTTAGACGAAAACGGTGTAAATAGTAATAACTAAAAATAAGGTTGGACTTGTAACAAAAGAGTATAATTAAGATAAGGAAATTGCTAAATGTTACGGGAGATTGTGTACAAGAATTGCAAGAATTGTACGTGGCAGCATTTAACTCTTTCAAATAATAACCACCCCTACCCCATGTATGGTTAGTCGGAACCTAATTGATCAAATCCCCTATTTTTGTGGATTCTTCTCTTTCTTGCTTAAATAATTCTTACTAAATAGCATTGCTCTTAAGATAATGATATCGATTATGAGGAGAGATATGTGCCCGTTACTCACCTTGAGGCTATACGCCTCTTGATTACTATGCATGCTTAATGAACTTGAAGTTAACCCAAATGAAATTCAAAAGTGCTCTCGTGAAAGGATTTATAAGCGAACAAGTATATGTTTCAAAGGCATGTGGATTTGAAATTTTCGAATATCCTAATCATGTTTTTAAACTAAAGATAGCTTTACGGTCTCTTTTAAGCTCTTGGAGTTTGTTTTGAGCGCTTGACTAAACTTTCAATTGATTTTTTTTTTCTATTGGCAAAGTAAAACTACTTTGTGTGAAAACACATTCCATGAAACACCACCCTTAGTTCCTAATATGTAGTTTACTCCTAGTCCTCTGAGTCTATTCACAGTCCTAGTCTTGAGTCTACTCCTACTTTCGAGTCTACTCACATTTCTAGTCTTGAGTCTGCTCCAAGTCCTGATCCTGAGCCTGTCTCTATTTTGGTTCCTCCATTGTCTTATGTTCTGCAGGAATCAACACCTTCAGCACCAATTCTAATGTAGCACAAAAGAAATAAACCTGACCTGCTCCAGGAACAACTGTAACCCTGAAAGACCTCTAAAGTGCGTAAATAATATGATCTTGAATGTTTGTTTACAATTGTTTCAAATTCATACCAAATTGCATTCACATGATGATTAGACTCGGAAAAATGTCATGACCAGCCCCCATTTATTTGCTTTTTATTCTTTTAATAAGTTTAGCTAGTTGCCTAGTTGAAATGACAATCTCAGTGGAGACGATTTTACTTACTACTTCATTACTTAAAAACAGTTTGGTGGACTTGCCAAATTTAGTCATCACCTACTACGTTATTACTTGTGCGATTTGGTACACTTATCAAATTTATCATCTGAACCTGTCTAATTAAACAATTGATATGGTTTGTAAATCATTCATAAAAAAAGACAACGCGCCTTTTTCTTTCTTGCAAGAAACCATTTCCAAGAGATGAATTTAATAGCTTTAACTACCTCATCGGCCAATAGTTCCTTTAAAGAAAATATAAGTTCATTGCCAGCCTTCCAAATTTTCCAAATGGATGTGTACCAAATAATTATAGGACCTCCTAGCATTTTTTTGTTCAAACAAGAGGTCGTAAAGCTTTAAAGGAAAGTAAGTAGATTATCGAGATTGATTACTATAGCTTGAAACCATTTTTGAATACTTCAATCAACCCCACCCCCACCCCCCTAAAGTTATTAAGAAGTAATTTCCAAGAAAATATAATTACCTTTGAAGAAGTGTATGATGGTCAATTACGTGTTGAACCCCTCTGAGTACCCGCACTCAACACACAATGAGGGAGAAATTTCCCATATAACATTAAATAAAGGTATTCTCCCTCTCTTTTATAAGAAACCAACAACATACTCCATCAAACTCCTTCAACGTACCTTAACTAACCAACAAAGATACCAATGTGAGACATAGGTATTTCACTGTGAACAAGCCTCACAGTTCAAGTTCTCCCTTCCAACTATCATAGCCAAGCTGAACATGGGACCTACGGATAAGATTTCATATTTCATAATAAATTTCCTCTTTCAATGTGAAGAATAACTGCCTCTACAAGAAAGCCTAAATCCAAACCTCGTCATCTAAAAAACATGTATCATAGATTAACCACCTTTTTTGGAGGGACATACCAAATAACCTTGGGAACAATTCTCGTAATGGGGTCGGGCCTAACCAAGCAGTCATCTGAAGCAACATCAATATGCTACATTCAAATCAACATTCAAGAAGACCATATTGAACATAGTTCATAATACACCATTTGGATCAGGCACAAGTGATCAACCATCAACACATTACCAATCTCCCAATCATGTCTACTAACACCATCATTCATCCATCAACAAAATTACTCCCAAACAAAACCTTAATTTGAATATCAACCTAATCAAAAAAAATACTATCATCATCCATATACGATATAATCATCCTTCATCCACCACATCCATGTCCACTAATGATCATCTCATCATTAAACTTAGAAAGAAGTCAAAAGTTGAATTGAATATTTCAACAAAAAAAAAGACTTCGTTGAAGATCGAGGGAACAAGATTTGAAACAACAATTAAGATATGTTGGAATCCGTGAGATGTTCTTTCGTACGAGACCTCAATAGATCTATGTAGGTAATCTTGTCTCGTCTTGAAATTCCAAAGTCTCTTTACATGTTAGTTTAGTTGATAATTCAAGTTAGATTAGTGTTAATCATGATTAAGCTGATTGATTACACTTTGTTTTAGTTTGTTTTGAAGTTTATTACAAGTTGGTTACAAGTTTTAAGAAATGAGGGTTATAGTTGTTACTTACTTGTGCTTCAAGTAACATAACATTAGTTTTGTATATAAACCCATTCTTTGTACAAATTTCAATAGAATCAATATACAATTTACTTTCATCAATTCATTATCTTTCTCTTCTCATTTTCTCAAATTCACAAATCACAAAACTCTCATAAACCCTAAAAATTGAAAACTGCTTCTGTTGCTTGTGTAACAAGCATCAATTGCTGCGCTAACATTACAATGGATAGTTTCTTTCCATTATAAAATCAGAACTATTCAAACTAAAGAGGTTGTTGGAATGACCATTGTCTAAAAGAACCAAGGTAGAAAAGAACTATTGTTAAAGATCAAGAAAAGTTAATGTTCGTAAGACCACTTATGACAATATTAATTATCGTTCAGAAATGAATGGAAAATGATTCAGTGTCCAACATTAACCATATCAAAAGAGAAAATGAATGGAAAATGAACTATTGTCGTAAGATCACTTATGACAATATGGTAAAATGGTATATCGTGATATAGTTATATTGAATATCCACGAATAGAAAGGAAAAAAAAGGCAAATTCATACATTCATTGAATATAAAGAAAAATCTATGAACTTCAGATGCATAACTTCAATGTAAATCATCTCAATTAAGAGTCATTAAATCTAGTTGCAAATCAAACCAGTTATAATTGAACACTTTATTTAATATAGGAATGAATTGTAATATCCTCTCAAAGAGAGTAATGCCTCCAACAGGCCCGGCCTTGGGTTGCACAAGCGGCTCAACCAAGCCGGGTCTCTAAAAGTTATGGGCCTCAAAAAAAATAATTAAGTCTAATATCCACATCTCACTTAAATAAATAAAAAATATATATGTTATTTCTTTTTCTTTTTTCGGTACACGTTTGAGTTTTTTCTAAACTCTAATTCTCCTTTCTAGACATAAATCTAATGCGATCAAATCACCCCCAATTTGTATAATTAGTCAATTTGGAAAACTATTTCATTAAAAAAAATCACAACAATCATTTTTTTTCCGCATATACCATTTGTTTTCTCCTTTCCCACAACGGAAGAGCGACAAATCCAAACGACACCGTTCGGTAAATTTCACCTATCTTTCACTTATTAATTTTTTATTTCGTTTCATGTTTAGAAGTTCTATTGATTCTGATTTTTTAATAAAAGTTTAACTACACAAAAATTTCGTTATAATTTTACCAGAGACCTATTTTAAAAAGAGAGTCGAGCCTCATATTTTATAGGAACGGCCCTGACCTCCAAGCTACAAATTTGGATCACTAAGATATAAACTCAATGTTATAATCTGACCAAAACTTATAAACAAACCTTTGTCAATGCTATAAAGTTGTGTCTGGAGAGAGGATTAAACAATCAGATTTCTCGACAAGGTTGAAACCAGAAAGTGCTTAGGTAACTGGTGCCTAGAAAGACAATTTAAGAAAAATGTTTATCTTCGAGAGGTATGTAAAGAATACTGAGCCTTCAGAAGAAGGTAAAGAATACTCAACTTGGAGAGGTATGTAAATATTATTAATCCTGGAGAGGCAAAGTCTGAATACTCACATGGCCTAGAGAAGAGAAGTAGGGTCGAGAAAACTCATTAGTGGATTAAGTCATTTTTGTGAAAAGGTAAAAATCACTTTATTAGGGATGGACTGGAGTAGATATCGATAAGATTGTGAACTAGTATAAACTTACTGTATGATTCTCTCTTCCCTTACTCTCTTTACTTACTTTGGTCAAGTTATTTGTGGTTTAACTTCACCCTTTATTTTGAAAATCTCAAACGAAGTTAAATTAATTAATAAAGAACTTATGTCCAATGAAAAAGATTCTGAAACAAGATTATGGTTCAACCAAACCTATGTCCAATGAAAAAGATTTAAAAATGGTCAAAACAATTCAAACCTCTCTTTCTTGTGTCTTCCAACACATTCAAAACCACCACCTCCTAATTTCCCACCTTGAATCCCACAAAGCCTCATATTGAAACAGACTTTTTCATGACGGCCTTCAATCTTTCCTCCATGAAATTCTTGCACACAATAAAGAAGTTATACACGATGTCAAGACAAGCGAGATGTCAAGACATCGTGACAACACAGATGACAAAACAACAACTTGAATAATAAAGGCAGGAAGTAAAAGGCACAAGTAATTTGTTAACTCAGTTCGGTGCAACGTCACCTATGTCTAGGGGCTGCCAAGCCAGGAAGGAAATTCACTATTAATAGTATTAGTTTGAAGCGTCCATAAAAACCATCTCCAGTCCACTCGCTTCGCACCTAATCACTACCTGTGCAATTTCTATCTAAGACTCTCCTAGATATGAGATCCCCCTCTCACTTCTTCTCAACCACAGTCCTAATGATTGACTCAATAATAACAACAATAATGGAGACACACTCCTAGACAAAGAATCAACTCTTGCTTACATGCTTTTGAGTGATTCAGAGTTTACAACTCAACTACAGTTTAGCTCTATGCATCAATGAGATACAAGAGTGGCTCACAAATAAAAAGGACAAACTAAAACCTTAAATGACACTTTTGCAAATGACGACTTCAGTAGTGAATTAGGTCTTGAGTCTTCCATTATATAGCCTGAATGCAGAATGGGCTTGATGCATAACTCGGGCCAAACAATCAGCTGAACCACACGGTTTTCAGCACAGAATCCTGAAGCAGATAAAAAGTTTCCTTAAATGTTACAACATTACTCTTAAGAAAGACAGCACAATAAACCGCCTAACTCTGCTTCTAGAAACCACATGCTTCTTGGTCAACTATACACGTGAATCAAATATTCAGAGAATCTTCAAGGATCTCACGTTTAAAAAGTAATCTCCAAGAAAACGGAACAAGGCACGCTATGATGTCGTACCAACATGTCAAGACATCTTGTTAGAACTCTAGTTTTAACAAAATGCGGTCAACTCAAGTCTAAAAACCTAACACTCCACTATAATAACCAAAAATGATGCCAAGAGATCCCCATATTTTACACCCTTCCAAATATTCACTCAATCTGTAAGGCACCCATTCATAAGAACCGTAAATTGAAGATAACACACACTTTCATCCAATCTCTCTGTTTTTTTTTTACCAAACTCAAACCTTTTTGTCATGTAGTATAGAAATTCCTACTAACCGAGTTGTACGCCTTTTTGAAATCAATCTTAAAAATCAAGCACTCCTTTTTTTTTTTTTTTATCTCTTTGCCAAAATCACCACTTCATTTACATCCAAGATCCCAACAAGGTATCTCCCTTTATAAAAGTTGATTAGTTTTATGATATTAGATAGTCCATCACCAGAACTAGTAAACTCGCTAGGACGCTTGACCACCAACTTATCAAGACTTCTAAGAAGTAAAATGGGGAGAAAATCTCCAAGATATTGCGGATTTAGGACCTTGGGGATAAAGTAGGAGAAGAGTCATTTAGGGAGACAAGTATTTTGGTGGAATTAGTTGAACAAGAATTTCAATTTTGGCTTCAAAACCCCTAAAAAAAGACTTAAATATAGTGCAAAATTAAAATCATCCTGATCTGAGCTCTTGATAATAATACACTCATTAGGAAGCGGGAAAACCATTTCCTCAACAATACTCTCTACCAAGCACATTCTGGATATCTAAGATAGCCTATATGAATTCGTGCTAAATAAGAATAAGCCATTTCCTCATTTTGATTCCAAAACTCCTCCTTTACTGGCTCGAACCAAGGACCACAGGGTTGAAGGATATTCTAAGAAATAGATCACTTGGAAGCGGGCAAACCATTTCCTCGCTATACGCTTCACGGTAAATTGGTATAGTCAAACTAAATAATACACGTAAATGGTTAGACATAACCAGGGACGACAAAAATATCCGTACTTGCGGATAAAATTCACCACGGGCACATGGCACATACCCATTATTAAACTAAGCAAATTACATATATCTTTACTTAAATATATAAGACCCACTCAACTTTCGTAAAAAAAAACACATTTTTTTTACGGAAATTGATGAAAACACCAAAGAAAGGAAAACAACAAAAACCAACAACCACCACCCCGCAGCAACACCTGCCGGACAGGAAAAGAAAAACAAAGAGAGAACCCCAGGAGCCAGACAGAAGGGAAGACACAGTAGCCCCCAACCCACCCCCCACACAAGCCAAGGGAAACCACCACCAAAACCCTTGATAAGAGAGGAATACGTCGACTTCACCGAGTAACGGCCATCTATGTTAAGAGTCCAAGACCACTCACCCCCCTATCCACACGCGAAAGTCTAGACATAACCACCAATAGTTCATTAAGCAGGTCCGCTTCCAAAACAAAAAGAGGCCTCCTCCACCTAAAGTCTTAAACACTCCCCTCCCACACTCCTAAATCGCCCACTCTCCCATCCTCCTGAAGGGATAACTGAAAAAGACGGCGAAACCGGTCCCTAAGAAGGATCGGCCCACACCACGGGTCATGCCAAAACTGGGTCGAGTGACCGTTACCAATCACCCTAGCCACCCCGTTCAAGAACCAATCCCTCAAGGCCTCTCCATCACCCCCAGAAGGCAAATATTGGACCACCACGATGAACGCTTTTTGCTTAAAATGCAATGTATGGATATTATTATGTTTCAAGAGTGGCATGAATGCGGTGAACTTTTGTTGTTAAATTTTCAGTAATTATATAAAAAAAAAAAATGAAAAGTCATTTAAAAAAAAAATGTTATCCATGGATATATGTGTATAATTGTGGATACCTCAAAATCTTTAGATTATCTATTTAGTAAATACCCGCACAGATATGGGCCAAACACGGATGTCATATTTATCCAACAAAGCAGACACATATGTCATACTATATCTGTGTTTATAGATATTTATTTGCATCCCTAGACATAACTAAACATTTGATATATGGAGGTGTGAGTTAAAACCCACAACAGTTCTCTTCTCCACACTGATTTAACCATTAGACTCTTTAAAAACAAAAACAAATAAGTGATTTCCAGCCAAATACACACCTGGTATGAAACCATCTACAATCATATGTTACATGAAAACAATTTAATTTCATTATTTGATTCTTTTAATACTTTAAACACTTGTATGCTACTTAAATTGTTTTCCATCGTTTTTCATAATAATAGCACAAATTAAATAGATGACACATCATACACTTCTAAGCATTGTTGTTAAAATCCTGACTTAAATTCTAAAATTCAGGATTTTGCGACTTTATTCACCTTCAACAACTCAAATTCATAGCAAAATCGAAAATCATAAAATCGCGTCAAAATTGTGAAATTCGTACAAAATTGCATGATTTTAAAGGATTTTGATGTATTTTGTCCATTTTTTTTAGTTTTTGTGGCTCTAAACTGACTCATTTATGATTATATACAATTTATAACATATATTTAACATTATTTTTGTTTTGATAGAATCCATCGATTTTAATTGCGATTTTACTATTTTTGATTTTGCTATCTTATATCGATTCTACAAAAGTAGTTGAATAAAATCATTTGATTTTCATTGCGATTTTACGATTTTTGATTTTGCTCTTCCCTTTCGACCTGAAGCAATATCCCGATTTTGACAACCTTGTTTCTAAAGAACAAATCTAGAGAGCCCCACTTTATCTCCTGTTTCTTTGACATCGTTCAAAGTCTGCTGTCTATACTCCCTCAAAGTGAATTTCTTATATACAGCTGGCTTGTTTTCACTTTGTATAACTGCATCATTGTAGGGACAATAGAAAAATGCTGTAGAAAACCTCTCTACCTCTTCAGCAGCAACCACTCTGTGTTTTATGCTTTTGTAAACATCATTGCTTAATGCCTGCAAGGACATATATATTGGAGTAATTAAAGGGTCTTTGAGGCCATATTTCGTCAACCTATAAGACAAAAAATATTGATAATATTTTTACTTACTGTAGTTAACTAATTTCCTACTCTTGATGATTAACTTTTTTATATTATGATGTCCAACTAATGATGAGTTAACCGAAAAATTAAGCTTGTAGGATGAGAAAACTTTGGCAAAACATTATGGTTTGCAATTAAAAGAGTAGGATATACAGTAAGCAATCATATGTATCATATCTCAATCTAATGTATAAGATAAATTATAAGAAAATAATTTCCTGATTGATCACCTTCATAAAATATAAATATAATTTTGTCACAAGGGTTCTTTTATGTTTTATATATAATATTATACATCATATTATTCTTTGGTTTATTGAAAATATAAAATATAAAGTATGTCTTATCTGGATTTTAACTTAAGCATATAGTAGAATATATCACATAGTTATTCAGCTACCTTATCTTATCTTATCTTTGTTTTTGAATGGCATA
>Ga0228710_1003818_pt1 | contig 23899 bp, 16 predicted proteins | sample MedpolnodulmetaG_FD_177995 | JGI IMG/M metagenome (GOLD analysis project Ga0228710, IMG submission 177995) | Root nodule microbial communities from Medicago polymorpha collected in Santa Monica, California, United States - pink nodules | ecosystem: Host-associated > Plants > Roots > Nodule...
ATTGCTACATAAAAGATAATTGGAAACTACATTCATCTGATTCTTGGGCTGAAAGATGCCAAAGTGCAAACAATGCTCAAACAGTAGAGCTGCTTCAGGAGGTAATTTTAATTTTGGCATGTAATTTTTGAGCAAACAAGGAATTTTTTCATCTTCGAATGATGAACAACGGCAACAAAGATTTCTTTTTACTACTATTATATGATAAACATAAGAAAAACTAGGAGAATAAAATGCTAAAACTCTTTAGCATAGCCAAAGATGTCTAAATTAATTATTGTTTTGTATGCACCGGCTCTATTTATTCCATAAGATGATTTATGAAAGCAGTATTATCAATAGTGTTTTTTGTTTAAATTCTGCTAAGCTATAGCGCAGTTATAGCCGTTATTTAATGTTGTACTGTTAAATACCAATGATAACATCACTATAGCATAGCATAGTATCTTTAAAAAAAAATCTCTATAGCATAGTAGAATTTGATAAATCCACTATGAAATCCTTAGCATATCCTGGTTTTGCTATTAGAGAAATAGCGGACGCTATTCCACTTGTGTTTGTTTCAATTGTGTTTTGCTAACTTACATGAAGGAGTAGGTTATCAAGCCTACTACCACTTATTTTTACTAAAAACTCAATTGTATTTAGGGATGGCAATGGGTACCTATTGGGTAGGGTACCATAGTGCCTATCCATGTACCCGCGTTTTAAAAAAATCCTCATACCCGAGCCCATACCTTCGTGGGCAATAAGTTTGGTGTCCGTCCCCATATCTTATGGGTATCTAAGTACCCCTACCCGAACACATTACCCGCACTATCACAACAAAAAGATAATAAATAATAAAAAATATCACAACATAATTAAAATATCATATGAAATATTCTAAATCAACATATCAAATATTACACATCATATTATTTAGCCAAATAAAAGCATCTAAAATATAAAAAATAAGTGCATATTACAATAAATATCAAAGACTTTGGATTAATTAACTAAATTTAATATAAATAAAATTATTGGTATAGTATATATAATGTGCGGGCATGGGGCGGGGTGGGCACTAGAGTGCCAGTACCCGCACCCATACCCGTTTAAATTTGCGGGTAATTACCCGTGCCCATGCCCATACCCAACAATGTGGATTTTTACCCGCCCATCATAGGTATTTTTTGCGGGTGCCCACTGGGTTTGGGTCCAATTGTCATCCCTAATTGTATTTTTATTAAACATTACTTTAATGAATAAGCATTACTGTAATTCTTTTTTTAGTTAACGTTATTTTTTTAACATGACCGCTACAAAGGTTTTCTTAAAAACAAGGTTCAACGTTTTTTTTCTAAGGGAAGGTTAAACTTTTATGTAACAATTTTTTTATCACTATTTGTGATCATCTTCTTACATTTAGTATTCACTCCCAAAGATATAAGGAAAATTTAATTTAGCGAGCCATCCTTGTGCTTTATTTGTATTGAAAATGAATTGTTTTTATCTTATGGCGTCACGAGGGAAGTCTAGAATAATGAGGATCATCCCATTGACCTAATAACTTAGTAAGCAACATATATATAGCAGTTGAATAGTTCTATTTTTATGAATTGTGATAAAATTATTTAATTATTATTACTTGAGTTTTTATCCCTTCTAGACCGTGATGCCTGGATCAACCTTTTAATAAGGCCACCTTGCACATAAACTTTGAATATTCTTCCATTACTAAGAAGTAAGAGGTAAGAAGTATACTTGATATACCTATTATCACTCTAAGAGTTTTACAAAGAAATAAAGAAAATACACTATGGTTCATAAATGAATACATATGCCTTGCTTTAAACATCTAATAATAAACAATTTTCTTCAATACATTTGGTTGATTCGTTTCGTATCCTCTTTTTTAGGAATTGTTTGATTCTATTTTGTGGAATGATGTCCACACTCTCCGTGATGCACCGGCACAACAAAACTTAGGTTTTGAGTGGAATACATGGAACCATGATGTGATGAAATGGTTTTCCACATTTCTTTCCTTTTCTAGTAGCAGTGACACGCAACAGCATGCTTCTGGCTCTGATGGTATGCCCCAAGCAAGCCTTCAAGTTGGCAGCAAAAGGCCTAAACTTAAAGTTCATCGCGCATATACACATTCTAGGCAAGAAGATACTGTGGAGGTACCCATGGTAACTGAGTTTCCTAGTCAACTGATCAGCCCAGTGAGTGAAACCGTAGTTCAGTCTGTAGATTCTGAGATCTTGTTCAGCAAAGGAACAATATCAAGGCCTTTGGATGAAACGGTTGTTCAAATATCTGAAGAACATGATACTAAGGAAGGGATTTTGTATCGAAAATGTCAAGCATATGTCGAATCCAAGGGAAGGCAGTGTGTAAGAATGGCAATTAAAAATGATATATATTGCTGTGCACATTTTTCAAAAAAGAAAGAAAAAAGTGTTAAAGTTCTTACTCCATATTGTGGAGGAACAACTATTGATGGTTCTAGATGTAAGAATCATTCTCTTCCCAGTTTCACCTTTTGCAAGAAACATCTCTGCATTGCCGACAGAAACAACCGTTCAAATTCAAACTGTCATATGTTGAAGAGGAAATTTGAAGAAAGTTGTAGTGGTAAAAAAAATCCATTGGAGATCGATACAGGGTTGATCATCGATGATGATGATTCTTTTTGTGCAAAGAATATCTTAGGTGAAACGCTCATGCTTTCCGGTAATGATCACAATGAAATCGATGCTCTTCGGCAGACAGAGTCTTCTAGCCATGGTAATGATCATAATAAAGACTCTTGTTTTCATAATGAGAATGTTAATAAGTGTAAGATTTGCTTTGAAGAATTTGATAATGACCAAACACTTGGCGATCATTGGATGGAAAATCATAAAAAAGAAGCACAATGGTTATTTAGAAGTTATGCTTGTGCCCTTTGTTTTAATTCCTTCCCTAACAAGAAGCTATTGGAATCACATGTTCAGAAGGGACACTGTGTGAAATTTGATGAAAACTGCTTGCTTTTACTATGTATTCCTTGTGGCGAATATTTTGGAAATATGGAGGAATTATGGTTGCATGTTAAGTCAGTTCACCCTGCCGAACTTAAGCTTTCAAAATCTCCTAAGCAACTAAGTTTGTCTACCGGTGATGCTTCTCTGAAAGTGACCAGGAAAGGAAATGAAATGGGGGAAACATCCATGCAGCAGCCCCAATGCTTAGATGTTGCAAATATTTTCTCTTCTGATATTCAGAAGACTAAGGATCAGCCTAATAATCTTGATATTATATCAAACGCTTGCACTGCATGTTGTAAACAAAACTTGACGGAAAAATCTACAAATGCATCAGATCCTGCAAGTGTTGTAATGGAGCAAGATGAGTCTCAGTCCATCATAAATTCAAATCATGCAAGATTAGGGTCATCGCAAAAGGCTCTAGTATTATGTGATGACATAAGTTGTGGGATGGAATCAACTCCAGTGATTTGTGTAGTAGATCAAAAAATACTAAACTCTCTTTTTGAGCAAGGAGAGCAATATATAAATCTTGCTAGGCCTTGGATGAACTTTACCTATGTGACAAAACCAATGCTTGGTCCATCGACTAGTCTTGAATATGAGGTATTTAAATTTTCTTGATTTTTATTTGATCAAACTCTAATCATATAGGAGTAAATTCGAGTATGATAAAATAAATGTTTGTTATTTCACTTATAATTGTGTTTAGTAAAGAAGCTACATTGGAACAAATTCTTCAAGAACTCACAAGCATACACTATAGCCTTATAGTTTTTTTCTAACAATATTTAACCTATGATTTATTTAGCAGGTTCAGCAACTGAAATGTTATTGCTCATCTTCTACCTGTTGTTGTGAAACTTGTGATCATGTATACCTTTTTGATAATGATTATGATACTGCAAAAGACATATTCGGAAAAACAATGCACAAAAAGTTCCCATATGACAACAATGGTCGAATCATATTGGAGGTAAAATATTTCCATTAATTGTAAGTTGTCATTATATCCAAAATATGTGTTGTACAGAATATGTTAGGCATTGTTTGGTAACAAAAAATAGAGTATGCTAAAATCTAACATATTTATCGTGTAGGATATTTTATTTACTTTTAAGACTCAACTATGTTGCATATTTCCCTTCTTTTTTTTTCTATATTATTAATTTATAAATATGTGTCCAATGCTGAAACTTTTTCTACAAAACTGCAGGAAGGTTATCTTGTGTATGAGTGCAACGATAAGTGCAGATGTGATAAAACCTGTCCAAACAGAATACTGCAGAATGGAATTCGCATTAAGCTGGAAGTGTTTAAAACAGAGAAAAAGGTGACCACTATTTTTGTTTTGATAAATTCAAAATGACCCAAAAGAATTGTTATGTTATAACAATCATTATTCAAGTTGCAGGGATGGGGTGTAAGGGCTGGCGAGGCTATTTCGCGCGGAACATTTGTGTGTGAGTACATTGGAGAGGTTTTAGACGAGCAAGAGGCACACAACAGACGCAAAAGGTTTAAATTTCTTTCAAGATATAGTTTATTTTAGTTGCTTGATGTTTCTGGATTTTTACTGACATGGTCTATGTCAATAACAGTTATGGAAAAGAACATTGCTGTTATTTCTATGTTGTTGATGCTCGTGTTAATGACATGAGTCGATTGATCGAAAGACAGGCCCGATATATCATTGATTCTACTAGATATGGAAATGTGTCTCGATTCATTAATAATAGGTGAGCATATATTTACTTCAAGAAATGATGGTTTCAAAATAATTTGAATATGATTAAGCATGATACTTATTTCCAGTGAGTTATTAAATGTGTAGAAAATATTTCTAATGTATTTCAAAGCTGATTAAAAAGTACAGACACTTACATGTTTATTTAGACTAGCTACTCTAAATTTAATGGACATGATTAATAGGTCTAAAACAACTATTAAACATAATTAGAACTATACTATATTTAAAACAAAATAGTTGATGGTTTGCTCGTTATTATTGCAGTTGTTCCCCAAATCTTGTGAGTTACCAAGTTCTTGTGGAGAGCATGGATTGTAAGCGTTCACGTATTGGTCTCTACGCAAGTCGAGATGTAAGTACTCTCCTCTATACATACATATCACTTATTTTATAAGAATAAAACATTCCACTTATGTTACAAACTACTGCTTAACTATAAATAGTTGACATCAATATGGATTATATTTAACTTCTGTTTCTTGTTAACAGATTGCTTTTGGTGAAGAACTGACATGTAATTATCACTATGAGCTTGTTCTTGGAAATGGATCTCCTTGTCTTTGTGGATCTTCAAAATGCCGAGGACGCCTTTACTAGAACCTCGAAATTCTTTCTGTTGTAATAGTGTTTTTAGATTGTCCCATTTCGGGAATAGGTTGTTTGCGTAACATTGAAAGTATTCAATAAGGAAACTGTTATGTGTAACATCGAATGGTTATACTTTAGATTGTCTCCTAAAAGATGAGACACATTGAACATCTCATCGATACATGATTCCTTTGCGAATCAAAGTATAATATATTTGATAACCAGACACCAAAGATGACTTCTTGAATCAGTCATGGCAATGAAGTCCAGTACTGCTAACTGCAATAGAAACAATTCCGTGTCATTCACCAAAAGACTAACATGTACAGCAGCACTAAAATAATCTGGTCCTCAATAATGCCAAAAATTGAATATGATGAGCAATGTGTATAACATGAAGAGTGCACAAAACATGATTTATTGCAACAGATGTGGCATGGAAATGGTATAAAATCATAATAGAATAACCATGGACTACAGATGTGGCAAGGAAATGGTACAAACTACAAACTGATTATTCTTGAAGTAATGGTTCAATCAACAACGGGTAGCTGTATTGCAACTCACAATCAGCACAGTCAACATCGGGGAGCTGTAAGTATTCGAAATGGGGGGTATTTTCATCAATTATTTTGAATGGGGGGCATATTGATCAATTTTGATTGGCCTGGAAACTGCAAGGCCAATAGCAGAAGCAACTACAAAACCTGGAAGAACAAGGTAGCTACAAAACCAACCACTAATATCTTCTTATGTTGTTTTCCTCATTTCAAAACTAAACATTTTGTGTGTCACAAACTAGAATTTCCTTTTCATGCCTTGTGTTTTTTTTTCTTTGGTGAGACATAGATGCACGCATAATTTAATGACTAAGCTGCTCCCTAAGCCTATGCCTACTCCTTAGGGACAGGGACGGGGGATCTGTAGGGATGTCACCAACATCAGGAATATTCTCGTGTTCTTCCAGGTTTTAGAGAAATGCTAGCATGTTTCCAAACTGTTGATTGTGAATGAAAAATTATCAATGGATGATGTTGATAATAGTTCAGATACTTCTATTATTATTTTTTTGGTTTAAGTTCAGATGCTTCTATTTATAAAAGCATAATTAGAAGTTTGTTGTATCTTCCTGCAATCAGACTGAGTATAGTGTTTGTTGCTAGCTTACTTTTTGAGTTTATGCATTATCCAAGTTAAGTTCATTGTGGTGCAACTAAGAGAGTTTTGAGGTGCACGAAGGGTACAACTGATTTTCGTTTGTATTTTTTGACAAATATAAGTGGAGACCTCCAAGGATATGCAGATAGTGACTGGGTTGTAAGTGTACATGATACGAAAAGTACCTCTGGTTATGTTTTCTTATTTGACAGTGTTGTTTTCTCATTGAGTTCAAAGAAGCAAGAAATGGTCTCCCAATCATCAGTTGAAGCTGAGTATATTTTCGTTGTAGCAGTAACAAATCAAATTATTTGGCTAAGGAAGATTTTATCAAATGTGGGACAATTTCAAAACGAAGTTGTTGTCATATGGGTGGATAACAAATATGGTATTTCCATAACAAAAAATTCAGTCCAACTTGGAAGAACCAGACACATTGATGTTAAATATCAATCTATTAGAGAAGCTGAAATGTAAGGAACGCAGCTTGGAGCACTGCAATTCAGAAAACCATATTGCAAATATAATGACCAAAGCTCTTTCGAAGGGAAAGTTTAAAGAGTTGAGATCAACGGTGAAAGTATTCAAGATTTTTTTTTTTAAGGATATTGATATTTTTTACCTTAGCTATTATTACTTTATTTATTGTTGTTATTGTGATGATTAGACTGATGCTTGTTTAGTTGGTAAAAAAGGCAATAGGTAGCGATATTTACTGTTTAGAGAAGATTTACTGCAAAGTTTTTCAATTTACTATTTAGCAAGCAAGTGTATAGCTTTGCACTATATATTTGTAATGTACGTTTCATTTCAAAGTAATCAAGTAACACAACTTTGTTCAAACAAATGTTGTTTCAGTTTTTCTAGTTCTTCTCTTCACTATACCATAGCTTCTGGTTTTCATACAACGGTATATGATTTTGAAATAAAATTGAGCAAAAAGAGGTGGGGTTGAGGTCCTCTTTTCGATTATCCAAGAGGAAGAGAGCTTGAACCAAAGTGGAACAATTTATTGCATAAACAAAAACGTGTGCAGTTTAGAAATCAAAGAGGTGAACGAGTTTTAGCTTCAAATTTCCAATTGTTTTTGTCTTAGTTATGTGAGCAAGAGTAAGAGATTGTGACAACAGATAGTGAAGAAATTGCAGAATGCACTATTTTTTTTGTTCCTAAACCCCAATGATCTAAACTATGAAGCTCATCCTACTTGTTCTGACGTAAACACTTCTTGCCTTAGCCTTTGTCTGTTAACAGTAATGTAAATAAATCCCATGCAAAGTCAACCTATGGATTAATCAATTTAGCCACAAGAAGACAGGAATGCGTGGCAATAATGATTAACAATGCTACAAATTACAATGAGAAATTACAGCCAAGCTTATGTAAATCAATTAAATTGTCCTGCACATACATTCTTTACACCTTGGATATCTATAAACACTTCTTGCCTTAGGCCTTGTCTGTACATGTTTAGTTTGTCTGACAGCTTTCCTCATTCTCTGTTCAAAAATACGCCATTCTATTGTAGAGTTCTTCATGAATATACTAGCAAGCCTGCGCTTATTTGGTCGTATTGTTGGCATTCTTCCTCCACCATAATATATTCGATAACCAGACACCAAAGATGATAGCTGACTTCCTGAATCAGTCATGGCAAATGCATCCGAGGCAGCACAGCCTATGAAGTCCAGTGCTGCTAACTACAATAGAAATAATTCCGTGTCATTCATCAAAAGACTAACAGCAGCACCAAAATAATTTGGTCCTCAATAACGCCGAACGTTTAATATGAGGAGCTATTTATAGAACATATAGAACATGAAAAGTGCACAAAACAGGATTTACTGTAACAAGGAGCTTAATTAGGTTTGTGACATCATTGAAATAAATGAAACAAGAATGACAGTAGCAGCAAACCTGAGATGAATAATTAGCAAATGGTTCGAGTTCCGCTGAAGAAAGTAAGTTCTCTTTAGTGACTAATTTAGGGTACAAGCTGGTCAAAGCAGCCAACCGTGAGCGACCTCCATACAAATTAGAACCAGCTACAAATATGTTTGTCTTGCGGTTAAAGCCAAGAGCAGCAAGCATGAGGATGGATTCTTCAGGTGTCAATGGACATAGCCCTTCAGACCTGAGCTCTGAAGGAGAAGGTAATCTGCACAGAAAACTCCAATTACTTTAAATCAAAGTACCTAAAGAGCAAAACATTTTTCATCACAAATTAAAATTATTGTGTTTAAAAGAAGACGAGTACAAGTGTTTCCAGTATAAGTGAAGAACTAGTTGAGATAAAAAAATTGTGATACATACTTTGTAGTATTTTTCATCAATGCCAGTGCAGGAAAATGGATCTCACGATATGCTTCCAATTCTTTCCTCTCTTCTTCACCTCCCCCAAATTCACATAAGGAATGAGCTACCATGTCAATTTCAAATCTGAGATGTAAAGCCAAGTATTTTGAAGCTTTCTTGGAACTTTTTTCACTCTTCTCCAAATTTAATTCTCCAAATGGACCAACAAGATGCCGATCCAATGGTCCAATAAGACCTGCATGCCCGCGCAACCTCTTAAGAAGCAAAGCAGCAGTTTCTTGTATTCTGGGAACAAATTGCAGGGCGTGAAAATTACATCTGCAACGAAGTCTCTAGATGAAGTCCTCAATTAGGAAAAGCATAATAGGGCTTGAGATTAAGAAAGTTAATAACAGTAGAGCATTGCCGGGCTAGAGAATCAGATCATGAAAATTAGATTGTGGTGTCTAAGTATCGAAGGATATTTACCTGCAGCTCAAATGGTATTGGGTCAAATGCCAAGCGATTCCCAAATCCAATAAAGTGAACAACTTGATTTTTAAGTATAATAGGCAGAATGTGTTTCAAGTAAAAGCTCGGCTTGGCCTCCTTTCCCATGTCAACATCTGTTACCTGGTAAAGTCTTCTAACAATTAGATACAAATAGGACTCATATCGTTGAGTTTAATCAGCTTACTACAAGGGAAGGGAGTGACTCACAACACTGCCGATTGCCTCCAAGTCCAAAGACTGTAGTTTTTTAGGAAGCTCCCTCACTATCCGAATATCAGGAGTCAAGTTGTTAATAAAATGCTCCTCCTGATAGATGTCTCCGAATTGACTAAGAAATTATACAATATTAGAATTTATAAGTTAAATTGACGGTCACAAAATCATAATAGAAGAGCCATGGACTACAGATGTGGCATCGAAATGGTACAAACAAGGAAAAGCTAAAACTCGAGATTCAAATAAGCCATTTTCCCCAACAAATACACGAATAAGTTAAAACAAGAATGCTAGAAGTGGTAAAGTATAAAGTCATATATTCAACCCATCCCCCAAAATTGTTGATAAATCTTACAACTATTTATCTGAATAATAAATTTAATTCAACCAATACTGGTTGATCAAATTTCACACGCATATTTTAACATGCTGCTAGTAATCAATTTCTCCACTGATCATTCACCCAGTAACTAAATATTAGGTTTGATCAAATAAAAAAGACAAATATTCAACTCATCCCCCAAAATTGTTGATAAATCTTATATCTATTTATCTGAATAATAAATTTAACTCAACCAACACTGGTTGATCAAATTGCACATGCTTATTATAACAAGCCGCTAGTAATCAATTTCTCCACTGATCATTCACCCAGTAACTAAATATTAGGTTTGATCAAATAAAAAGGAAATACGGAAAACAAAACAGTAGTTATGTGAGAAATGATAAGGAAGAAGGGCAATGAGAGAGAAATGGACATGGTGTTACCTTGTATCTCTCCATACACTACTGTACATAAATTTTGGGATAACCAAAGTTGAATTGAGTAACCGGGCCACGACAACAGCATTACAAACCTGTTGCAACTCACAATCAGCCCAAATGACGCTAATCATTTAAGATAAAGCTTATTAATTTTTTCTCATTTCAAATAAGTTAATCCCAAATGATTCAGAAGCGTCGTCCGATAAAGAATACTTACAGCTACCCGTTGTTGATTGATCCCACCATTTGCAGTAACCAAAATGTATCCATTACTTCCTTCTATTGTAGTAGAGTAGAAGAGAGCAAACTGTTAGTACTCTTACTCAGTATGGACTAATAAACCTTTTTCTTTTGCAGTTATGCACAGAAATATAATACAAACAATTGTCAAATTTGAAGTTCAGTTCAGACACACATACGATTAGGTTCCCAATTTCGCTGATCAGAACATGGTGTCCAAGAAGAAGCAGGGACCAAGGGTTCCTGCCACAAATCTTTTGGTTCACGTTTGTTCTGTACCAAATGTGAAATACCCAAGTCAGAGTTACTGAAAATTGAAAACTTTGCTATGGCAAACAATTGGAAAATCATTATAGAACTTGATGGCTTATATAACTACAAACTAGGCACATTTTCTTCAAATTCAAAATATATACCTCTGCCAATGCATGGGCAGCCAATGCCAACATCCTTGCATAATTTCCCTTCTGTGTTTTTTTCTTAGTGCTATTCTTGTTTGATTTTCCCTAAAAAATAATAATATCAGAAACACAACAAACTTGTTGAAAAGGAAACAGATATAGGCACAATTACAACAAACAACTTAATTAAACGCTTATAGCATGATCGGTTATCATATAAGTGCTTATCTATAAGCTATTTCTATAACAATATAAAATAAAGTCAAATTGTCTTCATATAAGTCATTTTCATAAGTTATCCTGAAAAGCCTATGTACATATTAGAATTAGATTTAGTTAGATATTAATTAGAATTAGTTCAATATAGTTCAAGGTAGTTAGAATTAGAATTACTTCTAACTAGCTTAAACTATGGACCTATTTGGATTGACTTATTTAAGCTTATCAACTGCCATAAGTTTTGCGAAACTGTTTGGAAGAACTTATGAAAACAACTTATAGCTTATACGAAAACAATTTAACTTTACTATATATATTTTGCTATAGAAATAGCTTATACATTGTTCTCTAAAAGCTGGAAATAAGTTGCTTATCCAAACAAGAGACTATATTAAACTATGAAACTATTTATAATTAATATCTAACTATATATAATAAGCAGTTTCCATAAGAAATCTCACAAGTGTCTATGCCATAATTAATGTATGATGAAGGCATAATGAGAAATGAAACCTGAATGGAAATAGAAAGAGAGGAACGAAGTGATGATTTAGGAAGAGGATGAGGTAGATCTTGTTGTTGATGTTGAAGACGAAGAAGCATAACATAATTCACAAAGAAAAATAAAGCGAGTAACGAAATAAGTGCCAAAAGCACTTTTGTTCGTTTTCTTCGATACCACAACGAGAAGCAAGAGGAAGATGATTGGGATGATCTGATTCGGGAGCTGGAGAGGCGGCTCGGACCGAGCCTCGGAGAATGGTTGGGAGTACGTGAATTTGGTGAGCTGGACCGGTTCCGATCTACGTCCATACCTGAACTAACGGATACCATAGTTAGATCCGAGAGAAGAGGAGTTGAAATCTGTGAATGTGAAGCAAAGGTGGCTGGCGCCAAGTGGGTGAAATTATGCAAAAACAAATCTTTTTTTTCTTTCTTTCTTCAAATTCAATTTTAGAAGTTCCGTTTTACAATTTCATGTTCTATTTTTTTGGTAGAATGGGAAAAAACTATAAAACACAAAAATAAAACATTTGCAAGTGGTAGGGAGGTGCGAGGAGCATCAACAAACTCATACTCAAGAATAATACATGAGTCACATCTTTTATACTATACCTACTAGTCTTTCTAATTTGGTGTAAAAACTTATTTGGGATTTGCTTTTCCCACCCTGTTGCCTCCTCGCGCGCCCTGCAAGATTTCCAAAAATACATCTGGTCCAGATTATATAATCCGGAACATATGGTTAGTGCTATCCGGAAAACGAATTCCGGACCAGATGTTATGTGCTTTTTTGTGTCTTTCTTTGATGTAAAGAGTCTCTGTTGACCGTTATATGAACCCCACACAAGCTGCAATGCAATTGCGGGGTTCATATGAACGGTCAACAATGACCATGACACCACCGGCACCCCTAAAAAACTAAAAAAAATTGAAGAAAATGGAAGAAAAGAGGTGAAGTGGAGAATGAAGGTATTTGTTGAAGATGGAAGCCTATTTATAGCCTAAACTAAGTCCTAGGTCATTACTACAGTCAATGAAAACGTGTTAGTGGTTGTAACTGTTCAAACCTACATTAATGGCTCCGCACAAAAGAATCCAATGCTGAAGCTTTCCGGATTATACATTTCGAAACTTCCTTAACCCTACAAGAAGTGCCAACTATTCTCTCGTTCACTGGTATCGTATTAATCCGGAATATATATTCCAGAAAAAACAAGTGCATTTCGGATTGTATTTTCCGGATTGCATCAGTGTCATGGCCGGTGACTTGACCACAAAACGTGTTTTACCACGTTTTTTGACTGCATTTATGACCTCCCAACCATTTTTTGACCCACCCTCCCTATAAATAACCTTCCAAACCCCACCATTTCTCACATCATCCTCTCTCACCCTCTCTTCCTCCTCTTCTTCCTTCTACAACCATAGTTTTCCATCGTTGGCCTTTCATAGATAAGGGCCTCATTGAAAACTTTTAGGGTTTGTATGAACGGTCAATGAGGATGGAACCGCATTGCAAAGAAGTGTGGTTCATCTGGGGGGGGGGTCATGTGGTTCTTAGCTTGGCATGTCTGGCCGTAAGTTTGAGCACCCCCTACCTCCCTCAAGGGCATTCTTTTCTTCTTCCCGCCCTCCTCTTCCCTCCTCCCCTGGTTGCCCTCCAACAGGGAAGCTACCGATATATCCTATCACATACCAGTGGTTAGGTTCTTAGAAGATTATAATTAGGCTCTTAGGAGATTAGAAATAGATTTAGGTTCTTATGTAATAAGCTTAAAAAGATTCAACATTATTGTAATGTATTGTTCATATATTAATAAAATGAGTTATTTTTATCTTTTTGTCTTATTATTTCTGGTTTATATGTTTATTTGCATTTATTTTACGAATTTCAAAGCTTAAAATTCTGGTAAAAGACCTTTCCGGATTTTATTATCTGGATTAGAGCCTGTTTATTATAGCTTTTTTAAGAAAAAAAATCACTTTTTTAAAAAAAAAAAATCACTTTTAAGAGTTTTACATACGTTTGTTACAGATTTTTTAAAAAAATAGAATCTAAAAAAAATCTAAAAACAGCTTCAAATGAGAAGCTGTTAGGAGCAACTTTTAAAAAAATAGATTTTTTTTAGAGGAGAGAGAAAATATGATTTAAAAGATTGAACTAATTTTGTAACAAAAAATCCCTTTTATATAGTTGTATCCAAACAAACTAGATTATTTGTTTAAAAAAAGTGATTTTTATTACGATAAACAAACACAAAATAGATTCTGATTTTTCACAAAATCTCTAAAATATAATCTCTAAATTAGAGAAACATGTAGTTCTTGAAAGACTCATGGGCAAATATGGAAGAAAATGAATAGGATGAGGCTTTGTTGCTAGCTGAATTGGAGAAACATGATGAACAAGAGAACTTTCAGATAGTGGTCAGCAAGAGAAATCAGAAGAAACAGAAAAAGTTAGCATCTCAGCAGAAAGCATATGTAACCAGATCAAAGGTTAGAAAATCTAACCTTTCAAAATGAAGAGTTTATTTTGGAATTTGAGGGGATTGGCCAACTCCCCAACAAGATTGGCCCTAAAAAGGTTTTTGCTTCTGCACAAACCTGATTTTTGTTTTGTAAGTGAACCATGGATGCATATTGGTAACTTCCCTAGAGGTTCGTTTGATAGAATTGGCTATAAATTATTTGCTATGAATGATAGAAATGATTTGTTGCCAAATCTATGGTGTATTTGTACAAAAAACATGAATCCTGCTATTGTTAGTATATCAGACCAAATGGTAGCTTTTACCTTCAATCACAATGGTATAGTTGGTGGTATGATAGCAGAATATGCCTCAACTTGTTATTTGAAGAGAAGAGAGTTGTGGAACTCTTTAAATTTAATTCAGCAGCAGCAGAACATCCCTTGGTGTTTTATGGGGGATTTCAACTCTATAATGGGAGCTCATGAGCATAGGGGTTTTCATTCACCTGCAAGAGCACCAATTGAGGATTTTCAAGCATGGACCAGCTCAAACAATCTGATTCATCTCCCAACAGTAGGACCAGCCTACACTTGGAGTAGAACTGGCAGAAGAAGCATAGAGAGAAGGCTTGATAGAAGCATATGCAACCAGCTATGGATGGATATGTGTTCATCTATTACTTGTTCCACCATTTTAAAGGTCAGATCTGATCATCATCCTATTCTTTTAGATTTCCAAGCATCACAACACAAATTTACTTCTCAGTTTAAGTTTATGAGAATGTGGACTTTGCATGAAGACTGTAGAAATATAGTTGCATCTTCCTGGAGCAATGTCTTTATGGGATGTCCAATGTATGTTTTAAGTAAGAAACTCCAACTTTTGAAAGCTAATCTCAAAGTTTGGAATAAAAGTGTTTTTGGAAATGTTCATCAATTAGTCAAGGAAGCAGAAAACAAGTTGCATGATGTTCAACAAAAAATTAATATAGAGGGCTATAATGATACTCTTATGCAGCAAGAAAAAAGTGCTCAAAAGATTTTATATGAAGCTTTGCATAAAGAAGAAGTGTTTTGGCTGGAGATTTTAGATGAAGATTTTAGATGAAGCTTTGCATAAAGAAGGACAGTGCACCTGGCCCTGATGGATATGGAGCTTGCTTCTATCAAAGTTTCTGGGACATAATAAAAGTTGATGTGATAAATGCAGTGCTTCAATTTTTCAATACTGGCTGGATTCTTCCAAACTTCAATGCCAACACTTTAGTTTTAATTCCTAAAACTCCAAGTGCTGATACTTTAAGTCAATACAGACCTATAGCAATGGCTAATTTTAAGTTTAAAATTCTATCCAAAATCATTGCTGATAGGTTAGCTCAAATTATGCCAGATATTATTTCTAAGGAACAAAGAGGGTTCACTCATGGCAGGAACATTAAGGAGTGCATCTTACTTACATCAGAATTTATTAATCTTTTGGATAAAAAGTCTTTTGGTGGAAACCTTGCAATGAAGGTGGACATTGCCAAAGCTTTTGACGCTTTGGAATGGAGTTTTCTCATTCAGGTTCTGAAGAAGTTTGGTTTCAATAACACTTTTTGCATCTGGATTGAATCAATTATAAATTTAGAATATTTATCTATTTCAATTAATGGAACTCAGCATGGATACTTTCATTGTACAAGAGGAGTGAGACAGGGTGACCCTTTGTCTCCTCTTCTCTTTTGTCTTGCTAAAGATGTCCTCAGCAGGAGCATTTCAAAGTTAGTGGAGGAGGGAAAGATAGAATTGATAACAGGCACCAGACATGAGAAAGTCCCATCTCACATCTTGTATGCAGATGACATAATGTTATTTTGCAAAGGGAAAGTTTCTTGTATTACTGCTTTAATCAATACTTTCACCTGATATGCTCATGCTTCAGGTCAGATCATTAGCACCAGCAAATCCACATTGTATTTAGGAGGAATTCAAAATGCAAGACTACTTCAAATAGTGAACTTAACTGGGTTCAACATTGGTACAACACCCTTCAATTATCTCGGAGTGCCAATATTCAAAGAGAAGCCAAAAGCAAGATTTCTTCAGCCAATTGCAGATAAAGTCAAGGCAAAGTTATCTGCTTGGAAGGCATCTTTGTTAACCATTGCTGGCAGAACTCAATTAGTCAAATCAGTGGTTCAAAGCATGTTGATTTATACCATTTCAGTCTATGATTGGCCTATTTCTTTGTTGAAAGATTTGGAAGATGCTATAAGGAACTTCATATGGAATGGTGATATCCATAAAAGGAAACTAGTAACTGTTTCTTGGAAAAAGCTTTGTAAACCAACTGCTCAAGGTGGTCTTGGTCTTAGATCTCTAATCACCATTAACCAGGCTGCTAACCTTAAACTTTGCTGGGACATGCTTCATTCTAATGATGATTGGTCTAAATTATTGATGAGTAGGGTAATCAGAAATGGTAAAATTATATCTCATCATATTTTTTCCTCTATCTGGTCAAGTATCAAGAATGAGTGGTTTATTTTGAAGGATAACACTAATTGGCTGCTTGGTGATGGAAACTCAATAAAGTTCTGGCAGGATGCTTGGTGTGGAGTCCCTTTCACTACTTTCACTAATAGTAATAATTTTGATGAAAATGAACTGGTGAGCAGTTTCATTCAGGACAACAGATGGTCTTTTCCACCTCATTTTTCTGTTGACTTCCCAGAAGTTTGGAGCATTGTTCACAAAGAAACCATCCTTCTTGCTCCTCAACAAGATGAACTGATTTGGAAAGAAACTAGTAATGGGCAACTCACTTTGAAAGATGCTTACAACTTCAAAGCTAATAGTTTCCCTGAAGTGCAGTGGGCCAAAGTTGTTTGGTCACCTAATATTCCTCCTTCTAGGTCTCTTTTGGTATGGAGAATCATGCATGACAAAGTTCCAGTGGATGACAAACTTAGGGAAAGGGGTGTGTCGTTTCCTTCCATGTGCAGCTTATGCAGTCAACATGAAGAATCTACCTTCCATCTTTTTTTCACGTGCTCATTTGCTTCTCATTTATGGAGATGGTTTGCTGTTGTACTTCACATAAACATTAGCTTCCCAACTATTGATGATTTATGGAAAGTTTGTGATAGGGGTTGGTCACCTCAGTGCAAGCTTGCCATACAAGCCTCTATCATTGGTATCTTGAATGCTATCTGGAGTTCAAGGAATAATGCAAGGTTCAATAGCAAAATTATTCACTGGAGGAATTCAATATCACAAATCATTTCTAGTGCTTCTTTGTCAGCTAACATGTCAAAGCTTGCAGCCAATTCTTCAATTTCTGAATTTACAATTCTAAAAGCTCTGAATGTTTCTATAAATCCCCCAGAAAGTTTGGAGATCAAGGAGGTGATATGGCATCCTCCTATTCAAAACTGGATCAAGTGTAACTGTGATGGTGCAGCTATCTCAAACCCCAATAAAGCAGCATGTGGTGGAATATTTAGAAACAAAGATGCTCAGTTTCTAGGTTGCTTTGATGAAGGTCTTGGCTCTGGTAACTCTTTATTTGCTGAAATGTCTGGTGCTATGAGAGCTATTGAATTTGCAAAGGAGAAAAATTGGAGGAATGTTTGGTTAGAGACTGATTCTATGTCAGTTGTGCTAGCCTTTAAATCTCAAAGTTTTGTTCCCTGGCAGTTAAGGAATAGATGGAGGAACTGTCTTCTCATTACTTCTCAGATGAATATTTTGGTATCCCACATTTACACAGAGGGAAATGCTTGTGTTGATGCATTAGCAAACATAGGCCTCACTCTTGATAACTATGTATATTACTACTCTATCCCTTTGCAAGTTAGGAGTGATTATGTTAAAAATAGGCTTGGTTGGCCTAATTTTAGGTTTAATCACTCTTGAGAAGGTTTTGGCCTAGTCCCCCTTCTCTTTTTTGTAACAATCTTTTTTAATATATCTTTTTAGGGTTGTTAGCTCTTTGCTACAATCCTAGTTTAAAAAAAAATCTCTAAATTATTTTATGTCAAAATCACTTTTATTTTAATCCGTAACAAACGGGCCCTTAATCAGCAAAATTCTAACAATCCATTTCGGAAAACATAATCCGGATCAGGGGTAAAATTGAAAAAAAATAAGGCGCGCGAGGAAAGGCATAGGGTGGGAAAAGTAAAAAAAGTAGTTTAAGACCTATTTCAAATATCACCATTGGCCTTTGCAAAAGCAAAAGTAGTTTGAGTTCTGCTCTTTACCCAAACGTTTATGCTCATTCCTAAAGTAAATATCCAAAATACCCTTACGTGACTTAAGTCACGCTAGTATATTATTTACGTGAGTTAAACTGCGCTACGTGAGTTAACTCACGCCAGTGTTAATTTACAAATACTGGAGCGTGAGTTAACTCACGCTACATAATATTCAAAAAAAAAATCAAAATTAAATAATTATTCAAATGGTAATATATGTAAATAATTATTCAAATGGTAATATAAATAATATCAATGCTAATATAAATTCTCAACAATTACATAATAAAACCTCATTTTATTAATACTTTGATACAATTACATAATACATAATTTGATACATTTTATTGGAATAAGTAAATATGCTTCTTTGCGGTAAAAATATACCAACTTAGGGGTAACAAAGGATCAAGGTCGGTGGCAAAAGAGATCAGCCTTCTTGGGGCAAAAAGACATCATCTCTTCGAGGTAAGTGTAAATGTGGTTCTTTTTATACCCCAAGAAAGAGTCTTTTTACCCACGGTAAAAAGATTATCGGGATAAAAAGAAGCAAATTTACATTTACCCCGAGGATTGACCTCTTTGTGCCCCAAGCCGGTTGCCTATTTTACCCCCTTCCTTGACCCTTTTTTACCACTAATTTGGCCCAAAAAAAGCTAAAAAAAACAAAAACTATGAAGGTGAAAGAGTGAGGAGAAGAATGAGAGAATGTGAGGAAATGGTGAAGGTTTAAGGGGGTATTTATAGGGGGAAATTGTTGCATAGGTTTTATATGCACTAAATGCAGTCAAAAAGCAGTAAAAAAAAACGTGTAAAACTCAATAAAACCAAGGTTGAATAACCGGCCAAAGTCCAAAAAACGTGTTCTTAAGTTGTGACCACCGGCCAAACTGGCGTGAGTTAACTCACGCTAGTGTTAACTTTGGCGTGAGTTAAGTCACGCTAGTGTTAACCTTGGCGTGACTTAAGTCACGCTAGTGTTAACCTTGGCTTGAGTTATGTCACACTACTGTGGCCGGTTGTCACACACTTTTGTTAATTTTTGCATTTGTCTTATAATTGCGTATTTAATTAATAAATTCCAATAAAGTAAATAAATAAATTAGAATAAATTTAGCGTTAATTCGAATAAAAATTGCGTATTCAATAAATTCGAATAAAAGTTACATTATATTACATTCGGGAATTCAGCGTAAATTTGAATAAAAATTGTGTATTGAATAAATTCGAATAAAAGTTGCATTACATTACATTCAGAAATGTTCCTTCCAACTACAACAATTATCTTACCACTGAATGGGGTAAATTCAAACTTGCTAAACAACAACTCTCAAGCATTCATCTGGATGTTCTATTGTTTCATTTTTGTTAGTTTGGTTTAGATGATGGTATTCAAGTGCCAAAAGAATGAGGTCCAGTCCTTGACACTTCAATACCTTCATCTAAATCAAACTAACAAGAATTTAATCTTTTGAATGAAACAATAACACTTTCGGATGAATGCTTGGGAACTGTCGTTTAACAAGTTTGAATTACCCCATCAAGAGGAAGATAATTGTTGTAGTTGGAAGGTGCATTCCCTACCTAATCACGATCTTCTGGCGGAATCAGACTGTTGATTATATCTTCAGTTGATCTCAACAACGTTACCCGCATATCGATCCACTGCAACATGTTGTGCTCCCAAAACATGCTCTTCACGTTTTCGTCGTTCGTTAATTCCACCTAAGTGAACGATACTCTTCCCTTGTCGAGCATTGGACGTTTATACCGAACGTATTTCACCCTCCTTGTGTCTCTAGGGTTGACTCCTTGGTTGAATTCATTAAGTTGATCCTTGAGACCTCTTAACGTTACACCAAGGCACCGAACTTTACACCTATGAGGTTCTCCGCCGTTGAATTCTGCATGAATGTCGATCCACCCGACCATTATTGCTTCAAATCTACACAATAAGAAATTAAAAACAATCAATGAAAAACTCATTCAAACATTTTATCAAACACTTGGAGTGCAAATTATACATAAACCCTAAAAATGATAACTACAACATAAACATGCAAACATCTAAACAATTAAGCAATATAAGTCATTTGCATGTAACATTGTATCATATCTTGCAAAAAAAATCAAAATTTAAACAAACCCTAAATCTAAAAAAATCTAACCTAAGTGTAAAAAATCTAACATAATCATGCAAACATAATCATGATAGGGGTGTGAAATACAACAGTCCCCAACAGTGGGTCAAACTGAGAGTTACAAGGTAGAGATATGGGCTCAAAAGCCCAAATCAGAAACTGTGCTAGTTCGTGTCCAAGAACAATAATTTCTGCTCTTCCCCCTGCACAAAACACTCGCCCCTGCAGCCTTGCCGAAAATGCTCTTGCGTGAGTTAACTCACGCACGAGTTAAACTCTGCGTGACTTAACTCACGCAAGAGTATTTTCACAAAACATGATAAAACCTAGGAAAACCAATTCTCCTCCAAATTGCAAATCGATATACGGAAGAAATCATATTGCAATTGCTGCAAATCGATACACCTGAGTAATATTCATGCAATTGTTGCCACTTCATTCAGCTTTGAATTGGTTTTCCCTTGGATTATCGTTGCTGCCAAATCATATTTTCCTTCAAGCTTTGAATCGATTGCTGTCAACCAACTTTTCCCTTGGATTATCATTGTTGCCTAATCATCTATCAATCAATAACATTCACAATAATATTCATAGGAATCGATTTGCAATTTGTGGGAGAATTGGGTTGTCATGTGTTCTGTGTTTTGTCAAAATATTCCTGCGTGAGTTAAGTCACGCTGCGCTACTTAACTCACGTTGCATGACTTAACTAACGCAAGGGTATTTTGGTCAGTTCAGCTGGGTGGGAGTGAAATGTGTTGGGCGAAGAGCATAAATCAAGAACAATTATTTGGGAAGCCCAAGCAAAACATGGCGAATGTATATATTGATTAATTAATAGCATTATTGATTGATTAATCATTTGGAATTATCATTAGCATGTTTGGTGCGCATGATATGATAGAGACATGATATGATAAGAAGTGGGATAATGATATGATATGATAGTGCAGGATATACACTTATCATATCATGTGTTTGGTACACATATGATATAAAAGATGATAGCATTATTTTATCATATCATATGTTTGGTGTACACTTTTGTTATTGATGATAAAGATACAAAATCTTGATTTAACATTACTACCAAAATTAAATTAAAAGGAATAGAACAAATCTTGTGGGTATTTCAATTAACGTGATTTATTTCTTTTCCTTTCAATCCTAATATGGATTAGGATGCATAGAAAGTAACAAAAATAGAGAAACACAAAAGCAAAGGAACAAACAATATTTGTACAGATTGAAGCTATAGTGAATAAGCGATTGAAAAAAAACTGAATTTGTTGATAAAAAAATGGTCATGATGATGAGGGATTGAAAAAAAATTGGGAATCGAAGGAAGAAGATGGTTACAAGAGAGATGAGGAGGCTGGATTGGGAATCGAATGAGGTAAAGAAAATAATACGCGCGCCTAGTGATTAGCATATGCTATCAGGTTGTTAACCCAACAAAAACTAAGGATTAGAAATACAAAGGGTGAATAGGATAGGATTAGTAATAGATTTAATTTATCATATCATATTGGTGCACCAAACAATGAATTTAAACAGAATAAGATAATTTTATCATATTATATCTCCCTACCATGTGCACCAAACGGACCGTTCCATGACAATTCTATATTCGTGATAATGGTCACGCTCTGTTACCTGCTTTGATTAAACGTCTCCCATAAAAAAACAAAACAATCATGATAGATGGAAATGGAAAAGATATAATCCCAAGTGGCAAGTAGTAGGGTAGAGCATGCTTTGTTCTTTTTGATATGAAAAGGACTGTCTACTATTTTGGGCAATGACATCCAATTTTGTGCTCCACAAGACAACAACCTTCCCACTCCATTTGTATTTTAGTGCCCACCTTGATAATTGACTATTTGACTACATGTTTAATTGTATTGGAGCCCACTCACGTTTTAAATATCAAAGCTCAATTAATTGGGTCAATCAACACCAGAAACAGAAAGAGGGATCAATTGTATTGTTCACTCAAATTTCATAATTAATTGGGTCAATCAACACCAGAAACAGAAAGAGGGATCAATTGTATTGTTCACTCAAATTTCATAACCACATAAACGTTATCCGTGATCACCTCGTTTCGTTGTGATATTTGATCAAGACAACAACATTTGACGTCTTAACCATTCTCTTGCTGATAATTCTAAAGATGACTAATATATTAATTTTCTATAAACGCTTTTTTATGCCAAAATATGACCGTACATGAATATAATAGTGTAAGATCTTTTTAGCATATATGTGGAAGAATAAGTACAAGCAACTCCTTACACTTACTTGGTAATCATATTACTGATCTAAAGTACATATTGGCTTTTTAATGAATAATCTATTACGAAGAATTTGGTTGATCACCTTTGGTGAAGTCCCTCGACCAAACTATATAATAAAGGAGGATGGTCTCAAGAAGATTTGAGAAGCGTATGGGATATGGGAGCATGTTCTCTGCATCCATGTATCTTGTGTTTGCTTAGTGGACATCAAACTTCAGTCAAAGAAAATAAAAACAAACACATGTATAATGTTTGAGATTGCTAACTAGTATTGAGACGCCGGATACTGCACATATAATCGTGATGGATCAAGTTTTCGGTCATTTTTTAAGTGCTGAACTAGTACTCGGTAGTCAATAACATATTGTGCATGAGCAAGATATGCCTAATGTAGGTGATGCAAGTGCTGAAACAAAGGGTCATTTCTAAAAATTCAAAGCCCAATGTCAATAAAACTAATTAATGTTATCTATTTTTTAACAAATTTTGACATTTTATATTATTAACATGGATGTTGCGAGTTTGTTCATAGATTAATTATTTTTTTTAACAACTTTATTTTTTTTGTGGTGGCCGGATTTTTTTTTTGTTGAAGAAATCAAAATGAGATAGTCGCTAACGGTATCCTGCAAAACAATGTTATGTAAAAGAGCAGAACACTCCCTCACACACTCATCCTCCCATGCAAACAGACGGCGTCTCCACTCCCACGCCCTACCATCAACCGCCAACCCGAACCGCTCCATGCCCGCCCATCTCCTACTACTCTACAGATGTTTTCTTCAAACCAACTACCAACCCCCTCACTGACACCTTCACGAACCTTGCAAACCGTTTTCCACCACGTCGAAGAATGTCTACCACCCTCACACAACCGCCCCCACCTCACTGTAGCGAGCTTTTGAAACTCGGTACCACAATCCCTCTTTATCCACCTACAATCTCCAACACCACTTTCCCAGCAAAGATAAATTAAAAGCTCATACCCTCCTAACCCTAACCCCCTTTCCTCCTTAGGTAAACAAATCGAGTCCCATTTAATCCAGACTGTTTTCCTATTATCGTCACCCCCCCC
>Ga0228710_1003819_pt1 | contig 23894 bp, 26 predicted proteins | sample MedpolnodulmetaG_FD_177995 | JGI IMG/M metagenome (GOLD analysis project Ga0228710, IMG submission 177995) | Root nodule microbial communities from Medicago polymorpha collected in Santa Monica, California, United States - pink nodules | ecosystem: Host-associated > Plants > Roots > Nodule...
AGAAAAAGTGTGATATATATATATATATATATATATATATATATATATATATATATATATATATATATATATTCTGCACTGTTTATGTTGATTATGATTGATGTGAAGCTTACCCCCATTGGTTTTGACCGCTTACCTGTTTGTATGAATGGGTAGACGGAGTGCAGGAGTAGTTTGCTTGGTGAGTGCTTGGATAGCGGGAGCTATCTCTATTATCGTTTTCTCTTGAGTCGTAGAGTAGGCTCTGATCTAGGATGTCTGTCCTTATGATTATTCTAGATTGGTTATGCTGGATTTATGTTGTTGAGTTTTGCCCATATGTCGGGACTTGGAGATTTTTATGATGATGTATATTGATCTTATGACATGTATATTTTGGTGATGTATGACTTTTATCAGCTGCGACTGTTGAGGAATTTTATACATGCATGTTATTTGAATTCGATGTGAAGACGTGGCGTCTATTTCTTGAATATTTATATTATTCGCGTGTATTATCGCTTTAATAGAAATAAGACGTTACAAGTTGGTATCAGAGCCGTGGTTAGTCTTGTCCAGACTAGTATTCGTTGAATTTCCTGTTTGTACTCGGATGGTATTGAATTACCTTCGGTACTTGTTGTGTTGTTATGTTCTTTTAGGTGAGTTTAAACGTAGTGGGGGAGTAGCAGGTTGCTTCTAGTGTGTTGGTCTGGCAAGGGAAGGTATCTTTGGCTGCAGAGGCTCAGTTGGTTGTGGTTTGTGTTAAGGTCCCTCTTGATTTCGAGTTGGATCTTGTGTGTATTCCGTTGAAGCATATGGATGTGATTTTTGGTATGGACTGGATGTTAGCTTTTGGTGTTAACATTAATTATTTGACAAGGAGTATAACGTTTTCTAAGCCATTAGCGGAGGTAGGTGGGGAGTTCTTGACCGCGGAGCAAGTGAAGAAGTCTTTGGACGTTGAAGCTTGTTTGTTCATGATGTTTGCATCATTGAAGGAAAGTGGTGAAAGAGGAATTGGTGATTTGCCGGCAGTGCAAGAGTTTCCAGAAGTTTTCCGGATGACATTACCGAATTACCACCGGAGAGGGAAGTCGAGTTTTCGATTGGTTTGGTACCAGGAACGAGTCCTATTTCGATTGCGCCGTATCGGATGTCTGCATCAGAGTTGGGTGAATTGAAGAAGCATTAGAAGAGTTGCTTGAGAAGCAGTTTATTAGACCGAGTGTTTCTCCGTGGGGTGCTCCAGTATTGTTGGTTAAGAAGAAGGGTGGAAGCATGAGGTCGTGTGTGGATTATCGACAGTTGAACAAGGTAACGATTAAGAATCGGTATCCGCTTCCAAGGATTGATGATTTGATGGATCAGCTGGTTGGTGCGGAAGTGTTCAGTAAGATTGATTTGAGATCAGGATATCATTAGATTAGAGTGAAGGCGGAAGATATATCCAAAACCACGTTCCGAACAAGGTATGGGCACTATGAGTATTCTGTGATGCCATTTGGAGTATCCAATGCGCCAAGTGTCTTCATGGAATATATGAATAGAATATTTCATCCCTTCTTGGACCGTTTTGTGGTGGTGTTTATCGATGATATTTTGGTGTATTCGAAGTCAAAGGAGGAGCATGCCGAACATTTGAGGATTGTGTTGCGTGTCTTGAAGGAGAAACAGTTATATTCTAAGTTGTCGAAGTGTGAGTTTTGGTTGCGGGAAGTGAGTTTCCTTGGTCATGTGATTTCGAAAGGTGGTATTGCCATGGATCCGTCGAAGGTTGATGCAGTGTTGCAGTGGGAATCGCCTAAGTCTGTTTTTGAGGTTAGAAGCTTTCTTGGATTTGCAGGTTATTATCGGAGGTTCATTGAAGGATTCTCTAAGTTGGCGTTGCCATTGACACAGTTGACTTGGAAAGGACAAGCTTATGTTTGGGATGCTAAGTGTGAGAAGAGTTTCCAAGAGTTGAAGAAGAGGTTGACTTCAGCTCCAGTGTTGATTTTGCTGAACATGAAGGAGTCTTTTGTTGTGTATTGTGATGCTTCTAAGATGGGTCTTAGTGGTGTGTTGATGCAGAATCGTCAGGTTGTAGCATATGTGTCGAGGTAGTTGAAAGTTCATGAGAAGAACTATCCGACTCATGATTTGGAATTGGCGGCCGTTGCGTATGTGTTGAAGATTTGGAGGCATTATCTGTATGGTTCTAAGTTTGAAGTGTTCAGTGACCACATGAGTTTGAAGTACTTGTTTGATCAAAAAGAGTTGAATATGAGGCAAAGAAGATGGTTGGAGTATCTTAAGGATTTCGACTTTCAGTTGAGTTATCATCCTGGAAAGGTGAATGTTGTTGCTGATGCCTTGAGTAGAAAGACGTTGCATATGTCTGCTTTGATGGTTAAAGAGTTGGAATTGATTGAGCATTTTCGAGATTTGAGTTTGGTTAGTCAGTTGCACCGGAAGGTGTGAGATTGGGAATGTTGAAGCTGACAAGTAATATTTTGGAAGAGATTAAGAATGGTCAGAAGGAAGATTTTGAACTTGTGGACCGTGTGGTGTTGGTTAATAAAGTAAAGGTGGAGACTTCAAATTGGGTGACAACGGTGTATTGATGTTTCGTGATCGGGTTTGTGTACCGGATGTGCTTGAGCTTAAGAGACAGATTTTGGATGAGGGTCAGAGGAGTAGTCTGAGTATTCATCCAGGAGCGACTAAGATGTATCAGGATTTGAAAAGGTTGTTTTGGTGGCCTGGAATGAAAAAGGAGATTGCAGAGTTTGTTTATGCTTGCTTGGTTTGTCAGAAGTCGAAGATTGAACATCAGAAACCGTCGGGTTTGATGCAACTGTTGTTTGTGCCAGAGTGGAAGTGGGATAGTATCTCTATCGACTTTGTTGGAGAATTGCTGAAGACCGTGAATACAACCCTTGAAAGAATTCTCAAGGCATCCAATAATTAGTCTAACATTGACTACGTTTTTTGAATCGCAAATCACGATTTGAAAGACCTTTTCTGAATCGTAACACATCTTTACGATTTGGTAATACAAACCAACCATCCTCATGGCAACCCCGAAGGAGTTCGAGACGTTGCGAACTCAACTCACTCAACTCAGAGATCAAAACGAGGCTTTACAAGCTTCAATGGAAACCATTCAACAGAAGCAACAAGAAGAGAAAGTCAAATCCCATCATGGTGAGATGGATAATCCTGAACCACAGCCCCTTTCTACCGAGATTTGGATGGCTCCCATTCTAGAAAACTTCAAACCGCCTCATCTTTCATCTTTCGATGGAAAGAGCGACCCCATGGAGCATGTCACCGCTTTCAACACTCGCATGGCTTTCGCTGGAGAGCCTGATTCGCTCAAGTGCAAGTTACTGGCAAGTACTCTCTCTGAAGCCGCGCTACGTTGGTATATGAACCTCCCGCGATTCTCGATCGTAAGTTACTAAGATATGACCAAAAAACTCATACAGCAGTTCTCAGCAAGGGCGCCCTTACACTGCTTCACTTCCCTCTCCAGCTGAGCGTTCTCCTCTTTTAAGGAATCCCTCTCCAACTCCACAGCTTCTTTCTCAACGTTGGAAGACGCCAATTTTGCTTCCTAACTCTTCGATGCCTTCTCAGCTGCGTCTTTTGCCTCAAGCGCTTCATTTAACCTGGTCTTCAAGCCATCATCTTCGTGCTTCCATTTATTGTCATCCTCAGTTGCATCCTTACACTTCTTTTCCGCGTCAACAATTTTCTTCTCCATCACATGATTCATTAGAAGAATTATGAGTGCAGACTCACCAGCATCCATCACTAGGTCACCAAACTTGCTCTTCATACTAGCATCAACATCAACTTCTGACAAAGGAAACTTCTCTTCCATGTACCTGCCAGACGATGACAGTTAGTGTAGGGTGAAAGTAAGTGACGACGTCAAAGTTTATCAAAAAAACAAAAAATCTTTACCTCCGGAAATCGAAGTCCTTATGCCAGAAGGACAACACCACCTTTTCATTAGGGACGTCATCGCCTCAGTAGTTTTTTCTTTGACTTGCACAGATACATCCGTCGAACGTGCACGTGTACATTCAGCTAGCCCAGTCCTTGTTTTCTTTTTCTTGGGAGACTCCGCCGTCTCAACAGCGATCCCGTCTCCAACCACCTCTACTTGCTCCATGTCCACTTCTGCATGTACAACAACATTTTCTCCCTTTGAAGAAGCATCCTTTCTTTTATTTTTGCGGTGCATCACGCCAGCAGGATCGCTGGTCACATATCCGTCAGCAGCTCTTTTGGCTTTCAGCTCAGCAAGGTACAATTTTCTCTCGGTGGGAGTAAGAGGCTACATTGGATCTGCGCCAAAAAGAAGAACATCAGAAAAGATATATCAAGTATAAAAACAGGCCAGACCAGTACAACAAAGCACTCACTCAAGTAGGCGTCCAAGTCGTCTACACCCCTTTCTTTATCCAACAACTTGTGGATATTAGAAAGTAACATCTTCTCCAGGAAGCATACAAAGTCGTGCTCATATTTTGTCATTTTGTCAAAATCATAACCCATTACAGCAGCTGGAGTATAGGTCCAGCTCAAAGGAAATTTTGGTTCTTCGTTAGCGATGGATGAGACGACCACACAATTAGGCGCCCCCTTCACCTTGAAAAAAGTACTTTCCAATCCTTCTTGAAGTTTGAAGCATAAGGAGGAAAAAGCCTTTTACCAGGATGGGCGCTGATAGATACCCAAGTTCCTTTGTTGACATCTTTGGTCCCATAGAAGTACAGAAATGGGCCAAGTAGGCTCGATTTCAAAAGCCTTACAAAGAATTTCAAAACCACGTATGAACGCCCAACTATTAGGGTGAATTTGCGAGGGCTCCACGTTCAAAACCTTTAGCACGTCCATCTCAAAAGCATTAAGTGGAATTTGCACTCCAAATTCCTCCAGAACCGCCACATACATATAATACACCTCGTCACCCTCTGGATGCTGAGCACACACGTTTTCGCCCTCGCCACAAGGCAATATTTCCATGTCCTCCTCATGCCTAGTAGACAAGACATCCCTCTTGCTCCTAAAAAAGTTAATGCTCCTGATCTCAGTGTATAACGAAGTCGCATTAAGAACCTCATCGGAGAATGTTTCCATCTCGCCCACGGATTCAATCTCTTCGTCTCTTTCTGCTAAAAATGGAGAAAAGGGACAAATCTCAGTCCCTTGAGACGATCCTGGTTTAGAATAAAGAAAAACACAATCACTATCACTATCAGAGCCATCTCCACTACTACTATCACTCAAAATATATGTGGAAATCCTATGACCTAAGAGGGCCGTCTAAAAACTTCCCAATCTATCACACCATTTGGTCGAGTGGCTTGTCTCAAACAAGCTTTCCTCAACTCATTTTTCTCTTCAGAATTAGTAGGTGAAACCACTCTACCCGAATCATCACAAACCCTAATTACGACCATCGCTAAATCTATCAAAGAGCTTCGTAAACAAAAAGAAAGAAAGGAAACAGAAAGTACCTGATAAAATCTGAGAGAGCTGGAAGCTAAAATCCAAAGAATGCAGTTTAAATAGAATACGCGAGAAGAGAGAAGGGGACGCTCGAAATCGAAAATGAAGGGAGAGAAATAAAGGAGGATGATTTATTGAAAAACAACAAAGTAAAGTCGCCTCGAAACCGAGTCGTCGCCACAAATGAGTGGAGACACGTGGATAAAAGCTCAAGCGATTTCGACAAATCAGCACCAACAAAGGGTCATGAAATCTGAACCGTTAAAAGCTTTCAGCTATTAAAAGTAGACCGCCTAAAATCCAAGAAAAAAGCCCAAAAATATCGTTGATGCCTTTACAGACCATCTCGCCTTTTCCCAAGACTCGTGCTTGGAGGGTTATATAGACCCATAAACTGTATATAGATGATACATGTACCCTTAGGAACTATTAAAAATCTGTAGGACCGCCCTGGGGAAATGCTCTAAACTTAGAACGCAAATACGCCCCTCGGGGGCTCAGAGGACAGAACAGAGCGCCCTAGGCGGGGCCTCTCAAGAATAAGACATGTTACCCTCATATAAAGAACAAAATAGTAACAAAAGCACACACTAAATTTTAAAACAAACAACAAGTATCAAGCAAAGTATCAATCATTTCGCCTTGTCCCAAGACTTGTGCTTGGGGGTTGTGAACCGTCATAATATTCCTAAAGACCTAGAAGACCTTCAAAAAGGCTTTTAGACCCTCCCAGAGGCCTTAGCGCCCTTCAAAAGGGCCCTCAGACTCAAAGGCGTATCCTTCCCAAGACGCCGCCTTTACCCGCTTCTAGAAGCCTCTAGAACGCGCCTAAATACCTAAAACACCCCTATTGCTTGCTGCCCAAGTAATCACAAATTAGGCCCATAGAAGACTATAAATACAACCCTTGAAAGCATTCTCAAGGCATCCAATAATCAGTCTAAACCCTTGAATACGATACTTAATCCTAGAATCCCTTATTGTGCTTTTCACAAGTACAACTCATAAATAAATGGTTATATATAAGTTATATCTCAAACCAGGTTTTAAGCTATTTTAATGACCTTTTCGAAAAATCTCACAACTGTTTTTGCTACTAGAACTTTATATTATTTTGATGAACACTTTTTTCACATGTATACCATTATAAAAAATTTGGATTTACGTATACCTTAAAAAGTGCCTAGTAAATTAGACAAGCAAAAACTACGATCACCCTATATACAATAGTGGATTTGCCCACCACTGATTAATATCGTAAATAAATGTAGGATTTTTTGCTTTCATCCATCAAAACGATGTAAACTTAACTTCGTCAATCAATCTTATCAAACTTTCTTCTTTTATCGAAAAAACGATAATTTGTTTCTTTTCAAATAACCTAAACAATCCCTATAAATACGATAACTTACTACTTTATTACTTGATATAATTTAGTGCATTTGCCAATTCCAACCATCAATGACAGAGAGTGTGTTGAAAAGAGAGTTCTCTTAACAATCTTTTTAAAGTAATTAAAATAGAACCTATTTAAAGTTTTTAAGGTATTTTGCTACTAGTAGATAAACACATCGATCCAAATAGAACTTTATATTATTTTGATGAATAATTTTTTCACATGTATATCATTATTAAAAAAAATCGGATTTACGTGTACCCTAAAAAACACCTAGTAAATTAGACAAGCAAAAACTACGATCACTCTATACACTAATGCATTTGCCCACCGCTGATTAATATCGTAAATAAAAGCAAAACTTTTTGCTTTCATCCACCAAAATGATTTAAACTTAACTTTGTCAATCAATCTTATCAAACTTTCTTCTTTTTCGAAAAAAATCGAAAATCCGTTTCTTTTTAAATAACCTAAACAAATGTCAATCAAACGATATGCATTAAAATCGTTATTTTTTAAGGAAAATCCGCACAAAGAGCTAAATTGCAAAACATGGACAGTCAGCTAAATTGGTGTTTGGTGATGATATATTCATCCAAATGTCTAATTAGCTCCCAAAACTAAGTATTAATAGGATATAAATGTATAAAATAAGTATTAAAGTTTATGGATATTCACAAGACAAATATTAAATACAAAGTTTCACTTATCTCTTATCAAAGGATAGCTTAACCAAAGTTATGGGCTTGAATCTAGCATTGGGCATCGTTAAAACTTTTAGGAGAACTTGCCGTCCATTTGAGTCCTACAATACTCGATGATTAGTCTCCACAGTAGCGTGCGGACGATACCCGATTTACACCCAAAAATGATATTTCCTACATAATTTCCAAAATACAAAAGAAGAAAACAGTTTTTTTCTTCTTTCTAAAAGTATATATTTTGTTGTTTTATTCAAAGTTAGTTATGAACAGAAAGTTCGTGAGGGGTAGTAGAAAATGTGTGAGGGAAACTTACTATGAAAATCTTTGTCAGTTAGGTTGAATTGAACCTAGTGGATAAAGATGTATCTATTTCAAAAATTGAATAATAATTTTCTCACTATACATGTGAGAGTGTAAGAGAATGAGGTAAGAAAGAGAAAGAATAAGAAATACAATAGAAAAGAAAGTAAAAAGGGTATCTTTGGTTTCAGAAAATTTGACCATTTTATATATTTTTGTTTAAATTTATGATTATATGAGAATATTGTCAAGTTTGTTATGTTATCATCTTATATACTTCATGTTTACAATTTTTTAACCGAAAAAATGAGTAAAAAATGATATATAATTATATTTGATATCTATTAATTAAGTTAGTTGTAAAGTGAGTAATATCATCAACTTTTTTATATCTATACATTTTATTTTTCTTATCTTTTTTCTTCTATTAAGTTATTTGTATGTCCCCTTGGTTATTTTATTTTATTTTTTGTGTAAATGTACATGAACATCTACCTTATATAAAAAATTATTTTTATATTTAAAACACAACGACCTCAATTAATCCAGGGTGCTCTATTTGCCGTTGGAAAGAGGGTCCACAAGATACAAATTTTATTTGGAAAAAGACGGTTTCGTTGATATCCCATTTTGAAATAGGTAAATACATTATTAAAAAAAAAAAAACAAAGGTAGATACATAAAATAATGATGAAATGCCACGCATATAGGACATACAATACGATTGAAATACACGTATTTAAAAAGTATTAAAAAAATTCTCTATTTGCTTGTTATATTTTTTGTAATGAATAATCCTAGCTTTTCAATAGACACGATCCCAATGGAAACCAGATGACAGGGGTCATAACATCTTACTCTAAGATAAGAGATGCTTAAAAGCATTCGAACACCACGATGTTTGGCTATGATAGATCATGGTAAACACACTATGATTCAACATAAGTTATCGAACATCTACGAAAGTTGCAAGAGAAAGCTGCTCCGAAAGCATCATGACAATCATGATAGACACCTCCACAAAAACCTTTTCCTCACGAAAAAGACCCTCTCACATTTTGAATATGATTTGTAACAATAATATGAGGGGCGTTCAAGGACAAAATATTGCTACCCAAAATTCCGTTTGAAGCACTTTTGACTCCAATGACTGAATCATAATTTGTTTTGGGGGTTTGATTAAAGATAGAATCATTCTTCGTAAAAATAGTATCCACCACCATTGCAAATATCACAAATCAACCAAGAAAAAAGAAAAAAGTTCTAAGAAGATTACCCGATAACCATTTATTCAAGACGTCCATTTATTTAACTCGGTGGGGCAAATGATGGGTATCTGTAGGGGTGAGGGGTTGGAAGTGAGTATTTGGTTTGATGATAATTTGGTAAGGGTTGTTGGTGGTGAGAACAGAATGTTCTTTAAGTTAGATGCGTGGTTGGAGGGGGTTCTATGTGTGATAGGTATAGTCATTTGTTTGATCTACCTAAGACTCGATTGTTTTTAGTGGCAGAGATGTGTGAGTTCGACAGGGGGTAGCGAAATGCTTAGAAATAGCGGCATCGATGGTTTGCTTGGGAGGAGGAGCATGTGGGAGAGAATAGTGACCTATTACATAACATTTCTTTGCAAGTTAGTGTGGATCGTAGGTGGCGATAACATCTTGCGCCGAACAAAGGTTATACTGTCAGTGGTGTGTAAAATATATTGACTACAATGGAGCCTACCGTTCGAGTCGAACATAATGATATTATGATATTATTTTGAAAAAAACAGTGCTGCTAAAAGTATCTCTTTTATTAAGGAATCAGATTCCTACAAAAGACAATCTGGCGAGGCGTGGAATCATTCACTCAAATTCCAATATGTGTGTTAGTGACTGCTGAATGGAGTAAAACATTGATCATCTGTTTTTGGGATGCAACTTTTCTGGGAGTATTTGGTTCTTAGTAAGACACTGGCTATGAATTCACTCAGTGAGCACGTTACATTTGTCTTATCAACTTTTATATTTCGGTAATCTAGGAGGCTTCTCCAAACCAGTTGTCTTCATTATATATTATTTGGCTAGCTTGTGTATGAGTTATTTGAAAAGAAAGGAATTGCCGCTATATTCGACAAAAGGAGGAGAAGATATCTCATTTGTTCGATAAAGTAAAGTTATTATCATTTTGGTGGTTGAAAGCGAAAAATCTAAATTTAGCTTTTGTTCTTCTTTCTCTCTTTTATTATAATTATTGTTAATTTAATTGGTGATAAGTCCTCTAAAAACAAGTACATACATAAACACTAGAGGAAGCTTGTAGTAACTTACATATTTTATCTTTTAATATTTGAGATTTTGTTTGTAAGGAGAGTACGGTAGAGGGGATGTCGAGGTTGGGGTGGGAGGAGGATGGTTTGGCGTGGGTGTGGAGGCGCCGTTTGTTAGCTTGGGAGGAGGAAAGTGTGGGGGAGTGTTCTGCTTTGTTAAATAACATTGTTTTGCAGGAAAATGTTCATGATACTTGGAGATGGCAGTTGGATCCTGTTCGTGGTTACTTTGTGAAGGAAGCCCATCGGTACATTACGAATTCCAATGTGATGCTGGATAGGACCCTCGTGGACGATGTATGGCTGAATCGAATTCCATCAAAAGTATCTCTGTTGGTGTGGCGCCTTCTTCGAAACAAATTACCGACAAAAGACAACTTGTTACGACAGGGTGTTATTAATGGTGCTGCTTCGACTTGTGCTGCTGGCTGTGAAGCTTCCGAAACGACATTGCATTTATTCTTGAATTGCGACGTTTCCAATGGTCTTTGGGCAGCTGTTCGACTTTGGTTGGGTATTTCTTCAGTTACTCCAGGTGACATTCTACATCATTTCCATTAGTTTACTAAAATGGCAGGCATGCCTAGGAGTTCTCACCCATTTTTATCGATCATTTGGTTTGTTGTTGTTTGGGTTTTATGGAAGGAGAGAAACAATCGGGTCTTCGAAAATGTGGTTGCTACTCCCTTCATGCTTTTAGATAGAGTCAAGCTAAATTCATTCTGATGGCTGAAATCTAAACATGTTTCCTTCAGTTACAGTTATCACGACTGATGGAAACATCTGTTTCCTTGTATGGGCATAATTATGTAATTTAGCTTTTTGTTTGGTTCGTGCTTTCTTTTTGGCACCGTGACTCTGTAAATATTTCCTGATGTTTCTCCTTGCACACCTTGTGTGGGGGGAAACTCAGCTGTTTATAATATATCTCATTTTGATTTGTTCAAAAAAAAAAATTTGAGATTATACTTTATTAATTTTTGTAAGGGAAAATGATTGTGTATTCATTAACCTGTGAAAATACAAGAGTGGATACCTATTTATAGTAAAGTATCCAAGTAATTTGAGTTGGCTTGCATTACAAGTAACCTTTGCCAAGTAAGCCCTAATTACACTAAAACAAGATTAAAAGCATAAGCACAAAGTTTAAATCTCCTAACAAACCCTCCCCTAAACTGAACACTCTCAAAAATCAGTTTACAAATGATCCAAATGAGTCTTCCACAATACCAAGCTCATCTCTTATCTTGCAGAAAGCCTCAAGTTTTAGTGGCTTTGTCATAATGTCAGCCAGTTGATCTTGTGAACTACAGTGCTTCAGTTCCATAATTCCATCTCTAGTTAAGTCCCTCAAGAAGTGGAACCCGACATCTATGTGCTTGCATCTGCCATGCATAACTGAATTCTTGGTTAGCTTTATTGATGAGTTATTGTCATACTGGATGATAGTTGCTTTCTTCTGTTCTTCATTCAGATGATGCAAAATTCTTCTAAGCCAGATTCCTTGACATAAGCATGAAGCTGCTGCTACATACTCTGCTTCAGTGGTAGAAAGAGTAACTATAGGTTGCTTTTTAGATGACCAGGCTATTGCACTCTCACCAATCATGAACACATAGCCTGATGTGCTTTTCCTATCATCAACATCTCCTGCATAATCTGAATCTGACCATCCAGTCAGCTTAACTTCTTTTCCTTTCTTATACAAAATTCCATAGTTTGCAGTTCCTTTCAAGTACGTTAGGATTCTCTTAATAGCAGACAGATGCATTTCAGTGGGTCTTTCCATGTATCTAGCAACTAGACACACTGAATATGCAAGATCAGGTCTGGTGGCAAGCAAGTACATCAAACATCCAACCATTTGCTTATACTTGAAGGAATCTGTTGCTCTAGCATTCTCATCTTTCACCAGTTTACTTCCAGTCACTATAGGATTGCATACCATGTTGCAATTTTCCATGCCAAACCTCTCTAAAATTCAGTAGAGTATTTGTGTTGACTGATGAAGATTCCTTCATTACATTGCTTAACTTCTACTCCAAGAAAATATCTCATTTTCCCTAAATCAGTCATGGCAAAATTTCTTTGCATTGAGTGCTTGAATGAATCAAACATCTCAGAGCCATCTCCAGTGTTAGATAAAGTTATCAACATATAGGCTAACTATAAGCATTCTACCATCAGAGTTGTTCTTCACAAATAGTGTGTGTTCATGAGAGCATTTCTCAAAGTTCTCCTGAACAAAGTAAGATTCTATCTTCCTATACCATGCTCTGGGTGCTTGTCTTAAACCATACAAAGCCTTCTTGAGCTTGTAAACCTTATTTGCATCCTTTTTCTGATAGCCCAGAGGTTGTTCAACATATACAACTTCAATCAATTCTCCATGTAGAAATGCACTTTTAACATCAAGTTGATAAACTTTCCAACCTCTACAGGCTGCAACTGCTAGAATAGTTCTGATAGTATCCCATCTTGCCACTGGTGCAAATACTTCATTGTAGTCAATTCCAAGCTTCTGTGCATATCCCTTAGCCACCAACCTGGCTTTGTACTTCTCAACTTCCCCTTTTTCATTCAACTTAGTTTTATAAATCCATTTTACTCCAATTTTCTTACAACCAGTTGGTAAATCAGTCAGTTCCCAAGTATTGTTGGATTCAATAACTTCAATCTCTTGCTTCATAGCTTCTCTCCATACCTTCAATTTTGATGCTTCATCAAAATTACTGGGATCAATTGAGGTGTTAAACATAGCTAGACCATTCTGCAGATCATTCTCTTCAGCTTCTCTTCTAGTTATATAATCTTTCAAGTAACCTGGTGGATTTCTTGTTCTAGTAAAAGGCTCTTCTTCTTCAGGTGACTCCATTTCCACTTCTTCTTCATGATTAGAAACAACATTATCATGATCTGAAGAGTTAACATCACTTATATCATCAAGATGAGGCACCTCAGTATCAACTTGGTTAACTGGTTCATCAGTTGTGAATTCTATCACATCATCATCAATTAAAGAGGAACTTGATTGAGTGTTTCCATTATCATTCCAGTTCCATCCCTAAGACTCTTCAAATACAACATCTCTGCTAATTACTACTTTCTTCCCTTTTGGATCATATAGTTTATAGCCCTTTGATTCTTCACTCAGACCAACCAAAATGCATTTAAAACTCTTATCATCCAGTTTCTTTCTCTGAGAATCTGGCACATGAACATAAGAAATGCATCCAAAAACTCTGAAATGTTGCACTGAAGGTTTTACACCACTCCATGCTTCTTCTGGAGTCATGTCTTTGACTGACAATGTAGGGCTTCTATTCAACACATGAGTGGCCCAAACTGCTGCTTCTGGCCAGAAAACCTTTGGAACCTGCCTAGCTGCCAGCATGCTTCTCACCATGCTCATCAATGTTCTATTCTTTCTCTCTGAAACACCATTTTGTTGTGGTGTGTAAGTTGTGGTAAGTTGTCTCTTGATTCCATTTGTATTGCAGAATTCATTGAACTCTGTAGAAGTATACTCTCCTCCTCTATCTGATCTCAAGCATTTTATCAAGCATTCAGATTCTTTCTCAACTAAAATTTTGAACACTTTGAATATTTCAAATGCTCTTGATTTGTCTTTCAAAATGTATATCCATGTCTTTCTACTGAAATCATATGTAAATGTCATGAAGTACCTGTTACCAGAGTTTGAACTTGGTTTGGTAGGGCCACATAAATCAGAGTGAATCAATTCAAGTTTTTGTGAAGCCCTCCAATGAGCCTTCTTTGGAATAGTGTCCCTATGTTGCTTCCCAAACAAGCAATCCTTGCATTTTGTTTCAATTTCTTGCACTTCTGGAAAATCTCTCACCATATTCTTCTTCATCAAAATTTTCAAACCCTTCCAACTGAGATGTCCATATCTATAATGCCATATCTTGGCATCTTCACATTTTTCAACCTTCAAGCATTCAGGAATAATGACTAGTGCATAGATAACAAACATTCTATTGGTGCTCATTTGAGTTGACATTATCAAACCTCTTTCTTCATGATATGCTTTGCAAGTATCTTTCTGAAAAACAATTGTTAGATTCTTCTGCTGAAGTTGACCAATACTAAGCGAATTGTTTCTAAGTCCAGGAAGATAATACACATTGGTTATAACTTGAATTATACCACCAATGAGCAATTTCAAGTTACCTCTTCCCATTACTGGCATTTCAGAATCATCACCCAACTTTACTGATTCTCTAAACTCACTATCAAAATCAAACAACCAATCTTTGGTTCCTATCATATGGTTTGAACACCCTGAGTCAAGAAACCATGCCTCATCTTTGGCATTAGTATTCAGACATGATTGTGCCATCAGAAGTAATTCACCATCTTCAAACTCAGCATAGTTTGCATTTTCTTCCCATAGAGGACATTCATTTTGATAGTGTCCCAGCTTGTGATACTTGAAGCATTCAACACTTGCTTTGTTGACTCTTCCTTTACCTCTTCCTCTACCAAATCCCACAGACCCTCTTCCACCATTGGAAACCTTCAAAGCTTGCTCAACATCAAATTCTTGATTATAAGATTTCATGCGTTGTTCTTGAACAAGTAAACTGCTCTGAAGCTCATCAATTGAGAGCGTAGTAACATCATTTGATTCCTCAATTGAGCACACCACGTAATTGAATTTACTTGTTAAAGATCTCAGAATCTTTTCAACAACAAGTGTTTGATCCATTTTCTCACCTTATGTTGTCATCTTGCTTGCAATAGAGAGAGTTCTTGTGAAGTACTCATCAATGGTTTCACCTTCTTTCATTGCAAGAATCTCAAATTCTTTGTGTAAAGCTTGTAATTGAGCACGTTTCACGTGGGTAGAACCTTGATACTTTCTATGCATTGCCTCCCAAATATCCTTAGTTGAATCTTTAACTAAAATGGTTTCCATGATTGTTCTATCAATGGATTGAAAAAGATAGTTCTTTACCCTAAGATCAAGCAATTTACTGTCTTTTGCAGCTTTTTCTTGCTTTGGTGTTGAATTCTCAGGAGCAACAGTGACACCAGTTTCAATTAGATCCCATAACTCTTTAGAACGAAGAAGGTTCTCCATAAGCATGGCCCAATGATCATAAAATCCATCAAACTTAGGAATTGAAGGTTGTACGAAATTTGCAGAATCCGCCATTGTTGAAAGCTTGGAATGAAGGTGGAAGAAGAGAGAGATACACGCGTAACAAACCGTAACAAACTTTTCCCGCCAAAAAGTTGCGCTTTGAACTTTGTTCTACAAGCCCTTAACCAGGCTCTGATACCAATTGTAAGGGAAAATGATTATGTATTCATTAACTTGTGAAAATACAAGAGTGGATACCTATTTATAGTAAAGTATCCAAGTAATTTGAGCTGGCTTGCATTACAAGTAACCTTTGCCAAGTAAGCTCTAATTACACTAAAACAAGATTAAAAGCATAAGCACAAAGTTTAAATCTCCTAACAATTTTTACTAACTATATTATCGAGTCAGTTCATGAACCAACCGAGTCGAACTATATACAACTCAAGTTCGGCTCATTTATTTAACGAATTTAATTTTCAGCTCAAGTTCAGCTCATTTAGTTTATGAGCCAAATTCAACGAGTTAATTGTCGAATCGAGTTCCGAACTATTCTCGAGTTGGTTCGGTTCATTGCCAACTCTAAATCCTTACCTTCCAGTGATGGGTAAAATTCTTTGTTTGAATAATAATATATTTTATTTTGTCTTGTTAAAAAATAATTAAAAAATCAAAGATTTTAGTGGTTTATAATATTAGATTTGATTGATCTATATTTAAATATAATGACTTCATTAATCCAGGGTGCTTGATCATCCCTTAGAAAGGGGTCCACAAGCCATCAATAAAAGAAAGAGGGCCCACAAGAAACAAACTTTCTATTCTTGTTTTGGTGCAGAAATTTTCTATTTATTTTTTTACACTAAACTTTCTATTCTTTTGTTTAAGTATTTTTAATTTTAATCTTATTTGAAAAATAGACGGTTTTGTCATATCCATTTTCAAGCAAGTAGATATATCAAATGCCACGAAGATAGGACATACAGTACGATTCAAATACAAGTATTTTAAAAAAGTATTGAAACTTAATCAAACAATAATTCTCAAATTGCACAAGGATAAATGTTGAATCCGAGTTTAATTTTTGGCTGGAATAATTCATTCTTCCGAGCTCTAAATTATCAATGTTCATTTTCTATAATCTTATAGGGTTAACACCAAAAACAATAATATGTTTAAATTTTCCATTCACAAAAAAATATATTTTAATTATTTTCTCTCTTTGTTAGTCATAGTTTTTTACATGCATAATCTTTTTTTTTCTTTTATTAATTATATTATATCTTGTTTTTTTCCCCTTTGTTTATCATAATTTTTTATTATTTTTTTAAAGCAAAATTTTCTAATTAGGCTTCTCCAATAAGTGTCTTCCACAGCACGTATCTAAATGTGAGCTGTTTACACACATAACATAAGCTCTCTCCTCTATTTAAACACATCATATCTTTCTTCTTTCTCCTTTCTTTAAACCTTCCCTTCCAATATTCTTCACATTTCTTTTCATTTTTTCTTCTTTCCTTTCATTTCTTCGAAATTTCTTTGCCTCTTTCATATAAGATTCTCATCTTTTTTATTTATACCAAATTTCTCACATATATATATACATATACTACCTAGCTATAATATATCATTCACCCCTCAAAATTAAAACCATATTATATATATACTATATAGTTTTTTCATTATCCATCATGGAAGAACCTATTGTGGTGAACAAAAGTGATGAACCTCTTGATTTGCCTGCTGGTTTCAGATTCCACCCTAATGATGATGAAATCATCACTTGTTATTTGCTTAAGAAGGTATTGAATAGTAATTTTAGTGCAATTGCAATTGGTGAAGCTGATTTGAATAGGTGTGAGCCTTGGGATTTACCAAGTAAGTATTATATATTTTCTTTTTTAGTTTTCATTTGTTTATGAAATTATGATTATCATGTCTTGATCTCAAGTCTACGATTATCAGGATAAAGGGTTCTAATAATCCGGAGTTAGTTATATATGATTGTTAATTTGTTCATAATTTTTAACAATATGAATATGATATTTTGTAGTGAAAGCTAAGATGGGAGAGAAGGAATGGTATTTCTTTTGTCAAAGAGATAGGAAGTATCCAACTGGAACAAGAACTAATAGAGCAACTGAATCAGGATATTGGAAAGCTACTGGAAAAGATAAAGAGATCTACAAAGGGAAAAGTAACCAACTTGTTGGTATGAAGAAAACTCTTGTGTTCTATAAAGGTAGAGCTCCAAGAGGAGAGAAAACCAATTGGGTCATGCATGAATTTAGATTGGATGGACAATATGCAACTTGCAACCTTCCTAGGGATGCAAAGGTACCCTCTTAATTTTTTCTTCTTTTGTTACCATTTTCTCTTGATTTAGAAAAGGAAAAGATCAAGCTTTTAAATAGTTTTTAATTTCAATATAAAAATTAATGCAATGTTTTATTGAGGCTAGTTCATTAGTCTAAAATGTTTAATCATTCTTGCAAATTAGATGAATTAGAGACACACATTACTTGTATCTATTGTACTTGAATTGCAACCGATCGCAATTTTCGTTTCATCAGTTTTATTTTCCGCAATTTTTTAAAATATCGTGAATTACGACAAAATTCAAATTAAGAATTACGACAAACTTTCCATTTCGACGGCAACTGTAATTTAAAATCCGACCAAAATTATGAGTTTTTTTAATCTAAATTTTGCTATATTTTTGTTTATGCTTTTATATAAAGTGACTTTTGTGATGTTATATGAGTTCCTTTTCTCATGTGGTCCTTTCTCCCTTCATCACACCTTTTGCTTTCTATAGAGTTCAATTGTCAAAGATTCTACCTTACACTTTTTCTTTTTTTCTTTCTTGGAAATGCATGATATTGATATGATATATTATTGCAGGATGATTGGGTTGTGTCAAAGATTTTCATCAAGAACAACATTGAAGTTAAAAAGACTACTTCATTTTCCAATCTTTTAAGGATGAACTCAATAGGTGATGATTTATTGGATTTTTCTTCACTCCCACCTCTTGTGGATCCTCCTTTTAGCAACAACACCATTGATGATCATGACTTCAAAGGAATCAATCCATCACCTTCATCATCAAATGGTTATTGTTTTCCAAGCTACTTAATGAACAATGAAATTAATCTCACAAATACCACCAACCAAGGGAATTTCAATGGTCCATTAATGCAAAGTAGCTCATCTTCATCACATCAACCTCAACCTCAAATCCAAATTCCAAACACACCCTTGAATCAAAACATGTTATCAAATTATTCTTACATGAATCAAGGGAATGATAACAATGCTTACATTTATGGATTGGAAAATAAAGAGTGCAAGATGGAGCAATTCTCTACCAACAACTCTATGGTGAGCATTTCACAAGACACATGTTTGAGCAATGACATAAACAATGAAACATCATCTGTGGTCTCAAAGCAAGAATTTGGAAGGAATGCAACATTGTATGAAGAACTTGAGGGACCTTCATCAATTGGTCCCCTCTCAAATCTTGAATCATGGGAATGGCTATTGAAGAGTTAATGTTCATGAGAAGACACATATGATATCAAGAGAGAAACCATGGTTTCTATTATATTAATTTCATTATTATATATCATATAACTTAGATTTTCTCTCAAAAAATCAAAAAAAAAACTCCTTAGATTTTAGAATTAAGTTCTTGGTTATGCATATATTGTATAGGTTTATGGTTGTATTTTAATAGTTACATAGGTTTTTTTTTTTAATTCATGGGTCATATATATAACAATTAGGAGAGGGACTGGATCTTGCTCTTGTGCATTTTCCTTATGTTTATATTAGCTAATTGTGGGTCTGTTTTATTAATTCATTTTCTTATGTATTTTTTATTAACAACTGCTTTTGTGTAATTAATTCAAGGTTTCTTTGTAATATAAGAATATATTAGTATAGTTTAAAGTACTTGTATTGTATATTAATTTATTTTATTGTTTATATTTCAAATGCATTAAGTCTAGAGTAATTTTTCCTCAAAAAAGAAAAAAAAACTCTAGAGTAATTTTGGACCTACATATCAATTCATGAGATTGATAGGGATGAATGAATTAAGATCATAGTTTTATCTGACCTTGCATAAATTAAGATCATAATCTAAATTTTTTCTTTATAAAATAAATCAATAGGATTCATATAAAACCCTTCAATCCATATTATATAATATTTTATGATTTGTGGAATATATATATGTGTGACATCTCACCAATAGAGTGGGAAGCATTAATTCCCAAGGAAAATATTGCATTAGTTTTTTCAACTTTAGAATTTAATAAAGACTGTGGCTCTATCCAGGTAGTGCCTCCCACCAAGGCATGACTATTGTTGCCCTTTCTATGTTTCAAGTACTCCGCAAGATACGCTTCAATTATATATATGCTCTTAATATATTTTATATACTATATTAGACTATATGGCATAGTGAAATAAAGATTTAGTTCACAGAAAAACTTGAGATAATTTAGTCAAAAAAGAAAACTTGAGATACATTAATCGTTAACAAAAATTTAAACTCATCAAGAATAGTATTTCACATGAATCAAAAAATAATAGTATGTCACATTGAGACTTTTTTTTAACAAGCTAAAATGAGATATAAATTACCACTGATGATTCATCTCGCACAAGACATGCAAAAGAGAATCATCAAAATAAAGTACAATGTCAAGTCACTGGTGCATCGACAACAAACACCGAAATAAAGAAGCAAAAAAAAAAGAAAATCATATCCTGACACCCATACAAGACAAAGGGTGCAACCACCAGTCATGATAACTAAAAACAAAAGTGAGCATACAAATTTCTAGACTAAAAGAAAACCACTCTATGAATTTCCCAGTATTTGTAGGGTATGCTACATGCTTGATGTGTTAAAAAAAATAGTCTGATGTACTAAAGCTTTCGCATACGTAGGGTCTGAGAAAGGGTCACACCATTTGATATTGTTTTTTTTACGCAAAAAACTGTTTTCAGGACTTGAACACGTAACTGAAAGTCAAGTGAGAATAATTTTACTGTTGCATCAAGGCTCCTCTTTACATGCCCAATGTGTTGATTGAAAATACACATGTTAATGAATTGCCTCTCATGTTGCTTAGAATTGTAGCAAGACTAATTATATATGATCAGTTATAATCCTTGGTTATAAAATGCACAATTCGAAAATACTTTAAATTAGGTATTTATTTTAAAGAGTGGGTATATTAGGGTTATTCATATGTTGTAACAATTTTAGCAATGTTATCATCTTGTTGTTAATAGACAACAATCATGATTTTTTCTTAGGTTTTACATTTTTCAAGTTATAGGCTTGTGTTTTGATTGTGTTCATTATTTTATTTTTTATACGTCGGTTTTTTCAAACATCCTCAAAGAGCTGGCACCAATTCATACTACAATTTTCATGCATACAAAGTAGCATTAATTGCTAATAGAATAAATAATTGCCACAAGACTAAAGAATGCCTTTTCAAATTGAGAACAAAATTCAACGAAATGAGTCAGTATTAGTTAAGCAAGTGAACAAAGCACGTGAAGAACTTCCTGAATATGTGCAGAAAAGATGCCTCTTAACAGTGAATTTCCATAATCATAAAATGGAAGGAGTACAATATTTTTGTGCGTTAATACTCCGGTTCTTAGGGAAAATAACCCTGATAATTTACATTTTCTGTTAGGTCCGACCACGTTACTAAAATGGCATTAGAACCTCTAAGAAGTATTAGGTCACATGCTATCAGATCTCTGCTATCGGACCACCACCATTTATGTTTACGAACCAAATTCAATAGTGTTGGTCGTGAGAAGTGTGTTAAAGAGTCCCATATTGACAAGAGATGGTCTGACAAAAATGTTTATAAGTGAGGACAATCATCACCTCACAAGCCGGTTTTGTAGGGTTGTTAAACCCGACCACGATTTCCACGATAGTATCACAACCCCACAAAACCGGTTTGTGATATGAGAATTGTCCCGACTTATAAACACGCCATATTTTCAGTCCAATACTTTGTATGTATTAGAAAAGGAGTACAATAACAATACTGTTTTTTGTGACGACATTAATTTTTCTTTATGAGAAAAAAGAAACTTAAAGTGATGAAATGCCAACAACAATGGTGTATTAATTTCTTGACTGCCGTTTATATGAATCTTATGTCCAAAGAAACTTATAGTAGTCACATGCCTCACTCTACTGCCTACCCAAAATACTTCACAAATCACAACTCAAGCTGTTTTGCATTAAATCGTGGGTGTTTCCCTTGAATTCAAGTGATTAAAAAACTAACCAAATGTCTCAAATTATTTTGATAGAATTTCGGCTTATTATTTGGCCGGTATTAAAAATATTCTTTTTAACGATTGATTTAGTGACCGAAATGTTTCGGTCTTTAATTTATATCGACTTATTTAACGATCGAATTTTCTAATAGATTGCTAAATTTATAGTTAAACGATGATGTGGATGATTTAAAGACCGGTTTTTGGAACGTCAATAAATCATTAGCCGGTAATATTAGTGCTTAATTTAGCAATCGATTTGACTTTTTTGTTTTCTAAATTAGTCCTTATATAACAAAATTATTTTGGGTTATCATTATATTAATACGAAGTTTTTATCGTCGCTTATTAGTGACTAATCTCTGTTCGAGAACATGCGAGGCACACAATGTACGTTCTCCCTTCTCAACCGGATTTTTTTTCCATATGCATGAGTCATGAACCGAACCTTTAACCACATGCTTACATGACATAAATCACTTACCACTTAGATCAATCCATTGTTTGTCCTATTTAACAATTTTTCTATAATGGGATATACATAACAATTTTTGGCTGCACTTAATATACTTTTCAACTAAATTCCAGATTAATCGGCACTCTTTTCCTTAATTTGTTTGGAGTATCAAAACATAAGTAAACATAGTTCCAACATTTTTTATCAGGTTAACATCTCTTTTCCAACGTTATGCAAAATACACATGTTTCATACACATATACACACAAAATACGTAAATAGGTACATGTCTTGAAGGTATGAATGTACCTTGCTCAAGCTATACATCAATAATTTATATGACTATGTATGCAAATAAATGTGTGAGTTTATCTTTTTCTTTTTGTTTTATCTCTTCTTTTGTCTATATTTTTGTGTTTGTGTCACATAGGCCATTAATTGAGGAAAAGTTAAAGAAGAGATAAGAACATGAGAAGAGATCAAAACTAGAAATACATGTGAGTGTGTGAACTAAAGAAAGAAAGGAACAAATTAAGGAAGAATTTAAAAGGTATATAGTTTAAAAAGATGTTTGATATATATCATGTAAATGGGATAAGATAATGGAAATATAAAGTAATTGTACGGGTAAGGCATGCTATATCGGATATATTTGAAGAAAAGAAAGGTACATCATTGATCTTGTGACTATGGAGTTTTGGGTTTTGATTTGATGAAATTGAAAATGTGATAAATGCACATTCCTTTCCATTCTAAGCAAAGCTTTCATTGTGCTTTTATGCTTGTTAAGAACTTAACTTCCTCTTTTATAATTTTTTATTTTAAATAATTGGGTTAAATATGTTAGTTCCAGCACAATTATAAGATTTCAAATTTAGTCTATAGAAAAAATTTATTCACTTTTAGTCCCTATTTGCATTTTATAGAGATTATTTTGAAGGACTAAAATTATTATTTTTTTAAAAAAAAGTTTTCAAAATAAGGACTATTCCTACAAATTACAATATTGTTGAGGACTAAAATTACCATTAAAATTTTATAGGAACTAAATTTGAAAACTCGTGATATTATAGGGACTTAAAACATATTTAACCCTAAATAATTTAGTGGCAAAATGCACACATTAACGATGAAGAATAGAGACATTGAGCGTCTGATCTTACGCCATAATATATCATTTGTTTATGCACTCTTTTGTCAATTGAACTCACTTAAGCAACAATTGCTATCGCTTTTGAGTGATTAAATATCAACACCATAATTTCTAAACACTTATTCAACATCTTATTTTATCTTTTTTTATCGCATCACCAACATATTCCATCAATTATATCATTTATTTCTTCTTTATATATGCGGTGGTATGGTGACTTGTTAGACTTCTTTTGTTTTTTTAATATTACACTAATTGATCTAGGTATCTTTTTTTATAACCTTTATTTCATGAGATTTAAGGAGTGAGAAATTGGAAAGATAGTGAAAATGATTTGTGAAAAGAAAGAGAAAAATACATAGCCATCTATAAAGGGGTTAGGGTTGGGAGAAAATGGAAAATGATCATAGTGCTTATGTAACTATGCTTGTTTATGAATCCGAAAATCCTGATTTGTTGCATGAAAATATGGGGTGAGGGGTGGTGTTGGTGGCTCACCAACCAATGATGAGCTTCCATCATATATTTTCATGAGTGTCCCATTGAAAACGATATCAATATAGCCATAACCTCATCATACATGTCATATTTCTTATTTTTAATAAAATTAGATTTCCTTGTACCAAAAAAAAAAAAAAATTAA
>Ga0228710_1003820_pt1 | contig 23889 bp, 16 predicted proteins | sample MedpolnodulmetaG_FD_177995 | JGI IMG/M metagenome (GOLD analysis project Ga0228710, IMG submission 177995) | Root nodule microbial communities from Medicago polymorpha collected in Santa Monica, California, United States - pink nodules | ecosystem: Host-associated > Plants > Roots > Nodule...
CAACCACATAAATATCAGAAGTATGTTACAGAATTATCATGTAATCACATGTTAGTTCGATACATTATTATGGTATAAACAAATAATTTTGGACAATAATAGTTGAGTAGTTTAATTGGTTTGAATTAAGGAAAATAAAGTTGAAAATTCTAGTTCAAACTGGGTATAAGAGTAAATATTAATCGAACAAATTAACTACTAACATTCGTCATTGAAAAAAAATATCGAACAATAATAATCTTCAATAGATGCATCATATGCATTAGGAAGAAAGATTGTAAGCACACCAATTTGGTCAAAATTTAGTTCATCTCAGCATATAGAACGTAAGAGTAGACCTCAAGATCCAAAATCACTTACTTAAGTACTTACATGTAGAAAATGTTTTCTTAGAAAAGTCTGTTTGGATGATCAAACGGGTTCTGTTGGAGCAAGTTAGATTTTTTTGTCCTTGTGCTAACTCGTGCTCTATGTAAAGATATACCTGTTGTCCCCAACTGGGCCTTTTGTACAACTCATATAAATTCAACAAACAATATTGTGCTTGTAAGTTGTAACTAATAGCAGGAAAATTTACTTCAACATCCGTTGAATCTACATGTAGCAAAAAGAATGTTAACTTGTAATGCCTTAAGAATGCTTCCACAGTATGAAGACCTCTTGATAAATTATGATGAACATTATATATAGTTAAATATATTTAGTAATATTTCTAAAATCTTATGATTATGGATTAATAATATATCTTGAAATAATAAAATGTATAGAATACTAACACCCAAGTCAAGAAAATCTCAATGGCTTTCAAGTACTAAGTAATCATATGTCCTATCTTTTGGTTAAACTCTCAGTAACCAATCTTCTCAACTTAACCAATTTATCTTCTAGTAGTTAACAAATCCTCCATTCAAATTCTAACACTGTCATATCATGGTATGGTATTGTATATTTGTTGAAATTGATGACACATTTTCTATCATTTATAACTGCAGGTTAGGGTGAAGATTAAGGTTGTCACAGGAACTCCCAGTGGTGCTGTGGCAGCTGAAGCTAGATGGAGTGGTTCCCATTGGGTCATACTGGACAAGTAATTAAACATGAAAAAGTATTTCTTTTTTCTGAGCTACATTAGTTTATGTCAAAAGCTAATTCCTAATATATTCTTTTGCAGCACATTTGCATTATGATTTTTATTAGAGGCTTTCACCTATACTTAAGAATCTAATATTAGCAGTTAGCTGAGGTTAATCATTCAATTGATAAAAGAAACTATTTGTTAATTTATTAATAGAATTTGATTTGATTGAATAACTGCATAACATAATTTTCAATCAGAAATAAGTACAACTTTTTGGTGCTGCATGCCTGATTAATGAAATATTTGTTAGTGAACTCCTTAACGTTACTGAAACAGGAAATTAAAGCAAGAGATAAAACATTGCATGGATGAACTCGGCTGTAGCATTGTGGTGATGAATGGCTCACAGCCTAAAGTCCTCAGACTTAATTTAGGAGGACCCTCCAATGAACTCCAAACTCCATTTTTCTCTGCTCCCTCTTCACCAGGTATAGAAATTGGAAAGTTAAAAGGCCACAGATTGAAGCATTCCACCCCAGTTGGTAGCCCCGAAGAAACAGGTTCTTCTGTTACAAAAAGTATTGGAGTAGATTCAGTGTCAAGTTCAGACTCAATGACTTCTCCTTTCCTGGTCTATAAAGAAAACCCTCTGTATGAGGGTCACGGATCACAAAAAAGAACAAACAAACCAACCAACGAGCCAAAGAATTTCAACTTCAAGCCACCTTTGTACTGTAATTTGGAAAGGGATAGCCCTCCCCCTTCAAGGAAACTCCCAACATCATCTCTGGCTAGTGATAAGAACACGGAATTTTGGATCCATCAGAACCATATTAATAATGAGAAGCTTCAAAGAGCTGAAAATAAACTTATTCAAAGAACTAAATCTCCAAATTCTAAAACTTTACTTGAGAATTTTTTACACTGTGATCAAGAGAAGAGAACAAATGAACTCGAGTTTAACAAAGCTGAAAGTAGAAGTTATGTCACTAGCCCAAGCATCAGAGAAAGTCCTATTCCTTTGGGTAGAAATTCCTCTATACCTCCCCCCTTGTGCTCACAATGTCAGAATATAGCACCTGTATTTGGAAATCCTCCGAGACGGTTTTCTTATAGAGAGATAGCAGAAGCTACTGACATGTTCTCAGATTTAAATTTTTTGGCTGAAGGTGGATTTGGTGTGGTTCACAAAGGAATACTCAAAGATGGCCAAGTTGTTGCAGTGAAACAATTAAAATTTAGTGGCTCTCAAGCAGATCTTGATTTCTGCAGGGAAGTTCGGCTTTTGAGTTGCGCACAACACAGAAATGTTGTATTGCTAATAGGATTTTGCACAGAAGAAAGTGTGAGGATATTAGTCTATGAGTATATATGTAATGGAACCTTAGACCTCTGCTTACATGGTATGGTATTCACTAATTTTCTACATTTGTCTTCAGCTTCCAATTTATAAATAAGACTTTTCTGTTTGAATCTGAATGTTCTTTGCAAATATCCAGATCACATCAAATCAAACTTTATAATTTGTTGTATATATTTAACAGGCAGAGATAGTATACCTTTGGATTGGAACTCGCGGTTAAAGATAGCGATTGGAGTTGCACGAGGCTTACGCTACCTCCATGAAGATTGTAGAGTTGGTTGTATAGTGCACAGAGATATTAGACCCAAAAATATCCTCTTAACCCATGACTTTGAACCTCTAGTAACTTACTGAGTCCTTGGCCAAAAGTTTACTTCAATTTTATTTATTTTAAGATGTGTAACATATCAATTAAAAAGGTTAGGTGTTAACTTGTATGATTTACCATTCATTTAGGTGGCTGATTTTGGGCTTGCTAGATGGCAATCAGAATGGAATATAAATACAGAAGATCGAGTTATGGGAACTTCAGGGTAATTTCTTTTCTTGTTTATCAGTCAAGATACAGGTCACAAATTACAAAATTTATTCTAACCAAACTTACCTTGCTTGAACCTTATATAGGTACATTGCTCCGGAGTATCTTGATGCTGGAATTCTTACGTGTAAAGTAGATGTATATGCATTTGGAATTGTTTTATTAGAGTTAATGACAGGTCGAAAAATTAGCGAGTTGGAACAGTTCAATGGACATTCATATCTTTCTGAATGGTTTCACCCCCTACACATGTTGGATTCCAATCACATCTTACAAAACGTTGGATCTCTCAACCCATGGTTGGATTCTGAAGGGTCACTAGAATTTAATCTTCAATTGAAAGCCATGGCACAAGCTGCTTCATTGTGCCTACGTTTGGACCCCGACTCCAGACCCCCAATATCAAAGGTGTGATTGATTCATCTTCTTTTATATAAGTTAGTTGCTTTTACTTTATGATTATATACAAAATATTAACGAAAAGTATCTTTTTATAACGTGATTGTAGATCCTCAGAGTGCTGGAAGGGGGCAATCCAGTTCGTTCTTTGGGTTTAGACATCAATTCAGTTGGTAACATAAGTGGTCGTTTAAGTGGTTTGAGTTCGCATACTCCTCCTAAAGGTACAATAAGCCATTCTCGCATGTTATCACATTGATATCTACATTGACTCTTGGGTTAGAGGATTCTGTTGTCAATATGGTTCTATTCTGTTTGTGATCTCATGGTAACAATTATCTATTCGAGGAATGATTATCTCTCATAGGCACATACAAATATTCAGACAAGAACATCATTTGGTGTTGAAAAGTCCATATCTTAGACGTACTCATAAAATATAGATTTGTATTTTTAAATTTAGTCTCTCAGTCATGATTTGAAATTGTGGTTGCGGTCACGAATCACAAATGTGGTTGTAGTCGTTGCGATTGTGGTCTCTGCGCTTGGTGTGACGCACATTGCGGCGTGAAATAATTTTGATTTTCACAAACTATATAAAGTTGCACCACCGTGCCACTACACTATTTACCCATCACAACAGAGTTTTAATTTGCTCTATAGATACTGATTGGGAGTTGCTTGAAATACACAGTTGAAAGACTATTAAGGTAAAAAAAAATATTATATCATACATCATTGAAGATTATAACGCAATTGCGGTGTAAAGCAATTTTCGGCCGCAATTGCGGATACGGTCCACAATTTAAAATCATGCCCTCAATAACAAAAACTCATTATGACAGCGGATCTTTCTCTTTTCAACCAAAGGGAAATCCTTTAGTTAATAGTACAATGTGAGGCTACTAACATCATCTTCAATGCCAAAACTTTAAGGATTCAATTTCATCTGTATAGCCACTATTAAGTGATTTCATTATGACAGATGATACTTCAGTAATTCATCCATATTTTACTCTAATAGTTTGATTTTGGATTTTTAAGTAATTCATCCATATTTTACTCTAATAGTTTGATTTTGGATTTTTAAGTAATTCATCCGTACAAATTGATCTATTGCTGAACAATTGGATTTACCTCTAGCTCTGTACATTGACTTCTCTATACAAAGTTACAGACAACACAACAACCCCATTGCTAAGCATTTTTTTTTGTTTTTCCCTTAAACCGTTATGTTTTTCTAAGTAAACTAGAGCAATACAAACAAAAGCACCAGTTTAAAATGACAACATATTTCTATGCACAGATCATTTATCATGTGTGAACTATTTTTCCCTTCAATCTCATTTATAATAAACAAAAGAATTCATTATTACATTTTAAAATATTAACTATTTAAGTCACTACATTAGTACATTATGTTGTCACAAGAAAGAATCAGTGAGTGATTTCAAATGTGCTTTTACACTAAATTTTTTGTATCATTCCAATTGCAATTAGAACTCTAATTACCATTGTTCATACTTTTCTCTTTGACTTTCTCCCTTGTCTTTCTACATATTGATATTGCAATTCTCATAGCAGCCATGAATACTGTTAAAAATCTGTTAAGATCAATTAATATTGAGTAGTTTTCATATTGCATTTATTATGTTATTTTATCGTGTAAAGCTCACATTGATTATAAATAAGGGCAATGCTATTTACAGCGAGGGCTTTTATCCCGATTGGTAAATGAACTTTCATTAACCAATTATATATCCTACCTGGCCGGAAATCACGGCAGCTAGTAGGTTTAATTTTTTAAAACTTTCAAAAGCATAGTTGAAATCTCGCTCGTGAATCGTGATGTATTCGCAAACCTTGTTTACGCTGTATAACTGTATTAAGCATTGTATTACAGTATAAATAAACACTCAGTGTGGTTTCATTTGACACACAACCATTTACACAAATACAATTTCTACGTGTTATTGGTACTTCTAGGTTTAAGGATCATTCTTTACCGCAGTAGTTGGTGAACAATACTTGCCGCCACTACTCTCTGCCACTGTGCGTCTTATCACCGGTGTGCACCACCACCTGGTCCGCAGTCCTTCAACGACCAGCCTTGATGAACACTGCCCAGAGCTGCTGCCACACATGCCCCGACACGTGTGAGAATCTCACCCCTAAATTTGCATTTTTCGGTCCGATCTGCAGCTTGTCGCGATTGTCTCTATCTTTCCCACCACTAGACTTTCCAATTCACACATTTTTCACTTACCAACGCTCATAGGTCATAACATCACATTTAACAAAGTTCCTCTCATCCCGTCACATTTCACTACCTAGATCAAGGTTCAAGTGTTGCTTATACTTGATCAATTTTGGTAAAGTGTAAGTCAAAGATGGAGAGAGCAGTAGGGTGATTTATGGTTAAATTGACATCACCATTAATTTAAAGGCAAGATCGAGAATTGTTGTGTGTGCCTTCAAATCCATGAATCCTAGAAGTGGTTTCAATTCTGCCACATGCCTCGCAGATGTGGCATTGCATTTCACGGTCTGCCGCTACTGCCTTGTCCGCAAGGCGGACAATGCCATGTGCGAGGCGGACCTTGCCATGTGTGATGCGCATGGTCACAAACAGAAATCTATATATTGCGTATCTTCACAGTTTTCGGTGACTGAGGGAGGAACCTAGGGTGTATCAAAGAGGGAATTCTTAGGAAGTCAAAGACCGAGAATTGAGTGGTTTTATGGTAGAATCTTGGGTTGGCAAACATTCTAAACACCTTGGTGAGCGAGAACCATTGAGTATTTTGTTGAAAGCTAATTTCTTGTAACCCTTGTATTTCTTTGTTAGAAACTCATTGACTGTGGATATGAGAGCTGCTTTTTCCCTTAGAGTAGGTCAAACTTGGTAAACAAATATTGTTGTGTGTGTTCTTCTCCTACTTTTTGGTTGGCTGTTTAATTTGCTAGAACTATTTTGGTTATTAGTTGCTGTTGATGTGAGTTTGTCCAAAATTCACAACAAATCAATCTGTTAGTAGAGTCAATTTGTATTTGTATTTATTGTATTCATTAGGTTCTCATTTGCCACACAACCATTTACATAGAAATACTATTTCAACAAATATGATTAAATTCTAGGATCCCTTCATTTTTAACTAATAATAACGATCCCCTCTTCCAATGAGCCCAAATAAAAAGTAAAACCCATTATTTCTCTTTCCCAGACACTAATATTAAAAATACCTCCAAATGATCGTGCATATCAGAAACAGACTTATGAAGAGACAAGGGAATGTGATTGACTCCCACAGAAAAAGGCTAATCTGCAACAACCGTATATTCGTTTCTCTAGTTTAATAGAGTTGCAGTATTTTTATAGATTCAGATTCATTGAATATGATAAATGCTGCATAAGGGAATCCTGCATTATGCATATGCATAATAATTAAATCTCATAATGTATTATTTGTAGTTTTAAATTATAGTTTAACTCTATTTTATATTCAATTCTCAATTCAAATTAAATCTTACATTCCACTCACACACAACCAAAATATAGTATTCAACTAAATCAAAACCATATATATTCTTACACAGATTATATTACATAAATAAAGATCATAATCTTCCAACTTGCCTGTCCCAGCTTTACAAAAACCATCAATCAAAGTCAATTAATTAACAAACAAAAAATTACACATACATACATACATATTAAAAGAGAAACAACAACACAATCATCTCACAAGGAGACGTGGCAGTAGCATCAAATTGGACCAGATAAACAAGGCCCAAATAATTAGTTTCTCTTATTAAGACTGGGCCGACTTGAGGAGTAACTGCTATCGGATTCCGAAGGTATCGAGTCCCCTTCAGAAGTCATAGAAGTCATACGGTGTTGTACCTGCATACTCTCCGAAACACTCCAAACCTTAACTGATTTATCCAAACTCCCACTATACAATATCCACCGTTGATCGCCTCTAGCATCAGATTCACGATCCTGCTCCACTGCTAAACATTTAACGGGACCATCGTGTCCCGTTAAAACAGACATACACGTGTGAATAACTCCGTCTCTTTTCCACACACATATAGTTTTATCAGCTGAACCACTAAAAACCAAATTCCCAGCAGATGCTAAACACAAAACTGCAAGCTTATGACCCTTGAGGACCCCACCATGTTCAAATTGCTTATCACGTTCCCAAAAGTTAACCAATCCATCAGAAGCACCACAATAAACCATTGAACCTGTGCTGTCAATTGCTAAAGCAGTTACTGCACATTCTTGTTTTAAAAGTTGTTTAACCATTACATGTTTTGTTGTTTTACCACGTGGTTCTCTTCGCCACACTTTAACGGTTCCGTCTGCGGAACCAGAGAAAACAATTCCGTCGTTTCCACAAACGACAGCATTAACTGCGTCCTCATGGGAAGTAATGGATTCCAAGCACTTTGAATCAGCGATTCTCCAAACTTTGACGGTTCTGTCCCATGAAGCGGAGTAGAGATAGGTTTTGTCTGGAGAAAGACTGAGGCATGAAACTGCATCAGAATGTTTGATCCATAATGCAGTTCGGTGTTTTCGAACCTCGACATAATTGCTTGGCTTAATTGAGCTTTTGAAAATGTCTTTGAGTGTTGGTAATGTTCCAGCGCGTTTGTGAACGCTAGGGTTCTTGAGAGAAACTTTCCAAACACGGATTTTACCGTCTTGGTGACCGGTAAAGATCTTTTGACCGGAGATTATGATTGCTTTCACCAATCCACTGTTGGATTTGAATCCGCAATATTCTTGAAGATTCTTCCACACACGAATGTTCTTGCTGTCTGAGCCAGTGTATAATAAGTCACCGGAAGCAGCTAAAGAATAAATGTGACCCTCTTCGCGGACCAGTGAACCGATTTGTGAATTCTGTGGAGGTGTGTCTTCATGTTGTGACCATTGTGGCTTTGAGAATGGTGAATTTGTTGTTTGATTCCATGGTGACATCATCATTGGTGAGCCCTCACCACTTAATCTGAATTCCAAATTTCAAATTAATTATAAGTTAGCAACGATTAATTTTAGATTACAATAAAGTTTTAATCAGATTTGGATTCTATGCATGGTGCAACACATTGCAGAGCCGTTTGTGAGATCAAATTCAATTTACATCAAACGGTTCTGCAGTGAAGTGCACCATGTTCATGCAAAGAATCCAAATAGCTCGTCTAGTGAGCTAAGGGTCATGGAACATAAATAAAGAAATTGGCGTAATCACTAACTTATGTAAAATAAATAAAGAAAATGAAAGAGAAGAGACCTGCCGGGGTCATAGTAGTAAGGGCTCATGGGGGAGGCGGCGCTGCTACTACGCATGGCATAGTCGTCGTCGGTATAGGCTTCTGTTGTGGAAAATCGGGGTTCGGATTGCATGAACTGTGGACGAGGAATGTTATTTTTGTTGTTGCTGCTGCCATTGCTGCTGCTATTTCTGCTGTCACGAAACATGATGTCCTCTTTTCTCTCTTTATCTCACTATCATTCAAGATGTTTGTTCGTTACTCTTTTACCGATTCAGACACCAAAGACAGTGCAACCACCGGAAAATAATGCAAACAAAAGAATAAAGAAAAGAAAGAAAGAAAGAAAAGAAGGAAAACTAAATGAAGACTTTGATTGATTGGTTGGGCTAAAGAAATGGGAAAGGAAGCTGTTAAGTTGAGCGGGAGAGGAAAGAGAGAGAGCATATAAAAATGTATAAATATGGTGTGGAAATGAATAGTAAACAAATCATGTGTGGACACGTAAAAGAAAATCCATTTCTTTAAGAGGTTCTTACAAAATTATAATTTTGGGTCCTAGATATTCGGTTTTCCTTGGTAAAATATAGTATTTCTTCAATTGGTACAAAAATTAATTGGCTCTTGTTATTACACTTCGTGTGGTCTTAATTTGTTGCCTTTGAGTGCTATTTTAAGGTGTAAATGATTAGCATTTTAACCATACGGCTAGTAATTTACCCTAAAAATGCAATGCAAGTGAAAGATGGTAATATATTTAATGTAGTTTTGATCCCTATTTTCACTTGTTTATATAATTCATCATTCTATTTTAAACTCAATAGTGAAAATTTGATATGTAATTTGATGATATGAAATGTTCAACCCTAAGAATTTCAATTTGAATTTTTGAAGTTATTCATTTTTGTAATTTAACTAATGACATAAATTATTAATCCACTAATTGATTTTACATCATCAGATTGTATGTCACACGGACAATGCATAATATTTGCAAGGTCCGAGGTTCGAACGCCGGCCGCCACCAAAAATATATTGTATGTCACACTCATTTAAAATATGACACATCAAATTTTTGTTCTTTGCCAAAGACTCATTGTTTGATTGATGAGACTATCATTAGATTCGATTCTCAAGCAAGATTGAACTATTTAAGCGTACCACAATAGACCACTCCCGTCAAGGTTAACTCCACAACACTAAAGTGCATTCTAGCGTAAAAGTTCCGACCTCAACTCCACAACATTAGAGTGCATTTTTTTAAGTATTGTGCGCTTTGGACCTTGTGTGAATTCTCATGATTTCGTTCTTTTTAAAAGATGTCTCGTTGAATTGAAAAGTGTGGAAGTTGTTTATAAACTATGCCTAGTGTCGATTTCTAACCAATGTGAAACTATTTTAGTGTGCCAGACCAGTATGCCAATTTTGTAATGTATGGTTTATTATATTATGTAACATGACTGCGCCTATATTTAACTATGCAGTGCCATTTTCACATCAAGCCAAAACTTTGGCAAGAAGTCACGTTTCCTGTGAAACTACAAATAGTGGCTTCTTCAAATCACTGCAAAAAGGCTTCCAAATATGTGGCAACCATTGCAAAACACTAAACCAAACACATACTACATAACCATATCATATGTTTATTTTTTATTTTAAAAATTTAATGCTTGATTGGTCTTCATAAAGTGGGCTAACAGTATGATGACCACAAGCTTGCATCTTAGGGTAAAGTTAAATGTTACTAGAAATGGCCGGCAAGGTAAAGAAGATTCAGAATATATAACTAGTTAAATCGAGAAATGCATAGCTAGCTTGGAAGGTAAACGTCTTCACTTTCTAATATCACATTTAGCAAAAGGTAACTTTCTTTTACTCCATTGTGGTTTGCCTCAAAATATATAGTTTTTCAATATATATTAAAGTAAAAGATAAGATATCATTATTTCCTATGATCTTGCCAGAGAGCTGACCATAAATGGGCCGGTGATCTCATCAACAGCAACCTATATAGTGATAATTGAGGTAGAGTATTATTTAACCCCTAAAAAAAGAGAGATAAAGTATAAATTATCATACCTAGTATTATTTTTCTGTCATGCTAACCGATGTCCCATGCAATGGTTAAGGATACCAAAGATACTAAAAATGAAAGTTATTACTAAAAAAGATTTTTTTTTTTTACTTTTTATAGATTGATTACATAATTTTCAATACAATAACTACTATATAATTTCTTTTTTTAATATCCTTAGTCAGTTCCCTCTAAACACCGATTAACATTTTACTATTTGTTTATATCTCATTTATTCTCTTTATGCATCTCTTTTGTTTTTTCTATCCTCATATTACCGAACTTTTTTCCCTCAATTTTTCTTGTTATCTTATCTCTACCGTAAATACAAAACTTGAGTTGAAACCTATATTTATTTTTTGACAAAGACCGAGAAGGATACATGTGTTGAAATTCCCATTATGTTATAACTGAAATAGAAATATTGTTTTGTCTTGTTTATCTCTATACGTTGCATTGCATATTGGACGTGTAACTTTGTGAAACGTTTTTTAAATTGAAATAATAAATACCCCATATTGGAGTGTGAGTCCAAAATATACCAAAGAAATCAGAAGTAGCAACCAACCAGTGACATTGATTTTTCTACGTGGAGAGCCATTGTTTTACCACGTAACAGTTGATTGTATCAGCTTATTGTCTTTTTTATGATTCATTGTGATTCTAACACGTGGAGTCTTCGATAGAAAACTTTCATTCATCATCTACATTATAGTATACAACGTGTCCCACAAGAACTGAAATGCGTTGCCAAAACTACTAGTCCGTTGCTAAATCTTGCAAAAAAAACCTTTAGAAGATTTTTTACGTGGAATTTATGGAAAATTATTTTTGGGTTAGACAAGAATGTTTTATGCTCCTACATTTTTCTAAGTCTAATGAAAATTTCAAACTTACGTTTATGTAGTTCTTGAAAATTGTTAGTAGATAGTTTTAAACAGGGTCGTTCTTATGAAATAAGAGGTTCGGTTCTATTTTTAAAATAGGTCTCATTAAAATCAAAACACAATTCTTTGTGTAGCTAAATTTCATTAAAAAATCAGAATCAGAAGAACTTTTAAACACGAAACAAAATAAAATAAAATTAAGTGAAAGAGAGGTGAAATTTACCTAATGGTGTCGTTTGGAATGTCACTCCTACGTCGTAGGAAAGAGGAAAACGAATGGTTTATGCAAAAAGAAATAATTGTTGTGATTCTTTTAATGAAATAGTTTTTCAAATTGACTGATTAAGTGATTATTCAAATTGATGATGGTTTAATAACATCATTTTTGTCCAGAAAGTGGAACTATAGTCTAGAAAAAACTCATACGTGTACCGAAGAAAAAAAGTAACATATAATTTTTTAATTTAAGTGGGCGTGGGTATTATAATTTTTTTGAGGCTCATAGTTTTTAGAGGCTCGGTTCGGTAGCGCTTCTTGCACTCCCCAAGGTCCGGTCCTGGTTTTGAATAAAATTTCAGAGGATAAGGAAAAGTGAATTAACACATTCATATTTATTTGTTTTAAAATTATTTATTGTTTAAAAGAGTTGGATCAGCGCGGTCACAAATTCAACAAAAAAATAGCATGTCGCAACCGACGAAATGTCGAAAATATTACAAAGGTAACAAGATGTCATGTGTTTATGGTATATAGGTGCTCCATGCGTCTTACATTAGATGACTTTATTTGACGATGTGCATTATTGATTTAATATGTTTTGATCATATTTGTATACTAATTTACAAACACAAAGATAAATTATGTCATATAAAATGTTTTCTACTAATATACAAATACTAAATTGTTGGGACGGGTACCCTTAGCAAGGAAGTGGAACAACCCTTGCAGCCCATTAATGAGAGGCCCAAAAGGAAGACTACAGCTCCAAAATATCTGCAGGATTATGACACTACCAGGACAGCTCAGCCCAAGCACTAGGAGATAGGAATGCAAGGAGAATAACAGAATTCCACTAGCAGTAGCATGAAATGTGGGAGTCATACATATCACAATGATTGTATTTTTGTCTCTATTATGACCTATAAGTACTGATGTATTTACAAGGATAAAGAATCAATCAAATAATCAATCTTTTTCTCATCTCTCTATTTTTCTTAGGAGGTCACTAGTCCTCGAAATCTAGTAAATTATCTCTGTTCCTAACATAAATTCTCATAATTTTTTTTAATAGATAATTAAAAATATTAAAAATAAAAATTATGCATTAATATATGTGACAGAGTCAACTGTATCACTTAATATGGGACAAAGGGAATACCATATTACTTTTTTGCGAAAATGTTTGCGACTTAAGTTTAGTATATTTTGATTTGTAAAAAAAAAGTTTAGTATGTTTTGGTATTTACTAGGGTGGAAATAGGTCAGTCGTCTCTCAGGAACCTATGACTCGTCTACTTAAAGTTCGTTATGACCTAACTTGTTTAATAAATAGATTAGGCTTAACATTTTTAAAAAAACCTATTAATTTAAATAGGCCACGTTAGGTTTATAGAAAAGTCTACTAGGCTAGTCCATATACGTGTAATTACATACACTTCATTTATATTGAAATTTTTTGGTTTATTCAAATTTTCAATACCATAATTTATTTACTTCATTGCAAAAAAAAAAATCGGCATTTGGGATTTTCAATGAGTTACAAAACTTTTGGTATTACTCTCTTATTTCAATTTCAACGAGTACAAAAAAAAGGTAATAGATCGAATGTGTGCAATATATATTTATTAGTCTCTTCAAAATGGATGTACAGACTCCACAAAATTTTATTGGATATGCAAGCAATATATGTTTATAAAGTGAAAAAAAAAATGGATGTACAAGTTCTACAAAATTTTATTTTCTTATTAACTTAAAAAAAATGCTTATTAGCCTTTTTATAAATAGGCAAAATGTTTTATTCAAAAAAATAAATAGGCAAAATGTTCTATATAAAATTATTAGAACGAACTAGGCTTTTAAAGAGGCTAATAGGTTGATCAGGCTTTTAAAAAAGTCACGTCAGACATAAAATAAAGCATTTGATATGCTAATATAGGTCAGACTAAGACTTTAATTTTTTAAATTAGCTCCGACCTATTTAAGCAAAACCCGACTCGACCCGATATATTCTCACTCCTAGTATTGACCAGACCTAGTTGCTAGATGTAGGAGTCGAATATGTTGTTGCCGTGCGAACATTATGTTTGTTTCAAAGTAATAAAGTCTATAGACTAGTTAGTTCATTTAATGGAACATTAAGTGAAACTTAATCTTGAGATTTCATTAATCTCATGAACATTATTCTTAAAATATCCGTGGTAAAAAACTTTATTGTGAGATGTGATAATAAGTGTAGAATATTATATGAGTAGACTAATAACCATATGTTATGGGTCATGGACAAAAAGTTATCAAGTTTTCATATATGTATAAATATTTGGAGTAATATTTATACTAGATTGACCCGTCATGAGAATACTACATAGTAAGTTATGCAATGTATCATAAGATATTCTCATAATAGTGGTGTATATCACCTTTAGACCTAAAACCACTATGTATCCTAGATGTAGGAGTTGAATACTTTGTTGTCGTGCGAACGTTGTTCGTAAAATGATGACTATAAAGTTAGTTGATGTGTACTCGATGAATCATGTTGAGGGATATGAGTGACCTAGATGAAATTTATCCCTCTCATATAAGAGAATTAATACCTATGAGCCTCATGATGGAGTATGATTGTAAATAAGCATTGCCATGCCGAATCGAGTAAATGTGAGATATTAGACTAGTTCGCTAGTCTGTATATTATGGGATCTAGGAACATAATATTGGATCATACAAGAGTGACACAAACTATGTCTTGTGCTCAATATATAGATATGGTACAAATAAGTAATGAACTTGAATTTCATGATCTTGATAAGCTCATCTATAACATATGTGCAAATGATAAATGAGATTTGAGCCTAATGTATACCAACGCCATATTATTGGACTTATTTGATTTTATATCATTTGAACGATGTGATTCTCGCTTTTTGGAAAATATTTTAATGTATCAATCACCAATCAAAGTGATTTAGCATACAATATATTTGACCTAATACACATATGAGTTGTATATTCATCACTAAACATATTTGCTAAATATATTTTATTTCTATTACTTAGTAGACATGAATATGTGCATTTGACATGTGATGGAAAATATGCAAGAAGTATAATAAATATTTATATGAAACCATGTTTGACATGATTCGATCGAAAATAGTTCAATTATAACTCTACGAATTTCTAAAATCGTTTTACATTATTGTTTACTTACAATAAGTTCCAATTAAAGTAATTATAAAGGACCTATATTTGATATGATATGGATGTAACGTCACCTAACCTATTTGCAAATTTTAGCATTGTCGTACGATGCAAGATTCTCTCCCTTTTTCAAAGGTAATCCTTGACAAAATGCTAACAGCTCATTTGTTGTATTACATCACTCAGCTTCAAACTAATTTAAGATGGAGAGAGGTTTCTCTCCTCAAATTTCTTAGGGGTTAAAGTATGTTTGCTAGGGTTATTCTTCATCATACCCAAATCTCTCAAATCATGTTTTCCAAGGATACCCATGTCTCTATCCCTCACAAATTTCCCAGGGGTTGATGCCCTTTGCATATGTCTCTGGCAAATAAAAGTTTTTCTTGTAGGGTCTGTTTGTTTCCAGGGAAAAAAAAGAGGATGGAAGGTAAAGATGATAGAAAGTTTCTTGGAATCTGGGCTTCCGTCGTTTGGTTCTATGTCAGAGTGGAAAGAATGCATGGTTTTTGTGGGACCCACGGCCAGAAAACTTTCCGCTCATTTATGCAAGGAAAGCACTACTTGTGCTGAAATGCCTAAAGCACCCATGCTTTGGGTGTTGTGATTTGTCCTTTTGTAGCATTTTTTTTATTTGTTTTGCATTTAATATAATATTGTATTTTTATTATATTTTATAGTAAATATATACAATATAAATATAAATAGAAACATATATTTGGGTTCAAAAAATAAATATAAATATATTTAATATTGCATTGTAAACATATTTTTATATTTAGTTTTAAATAAATTAGTTTACACAAGGGTAGTTAAGTCATTTACTAATCAATCAAGGCTTTCTTTCCTCCCACTATCTCTCAAACCAAACAACTAAAGAATCATCACACTTTCTACACACTTTCTATCCACTTTCAATCCTTTAACAATCTTTTCTTTTTCTTTCTTTCCTTTCACCTTCTCATCGTGTCCAAACAAAGCCGTAGTGTGTTGATATGAATGTTCAAGGCATCTTCAAGATGCATAATAATGGGAACATGCTCAAATAAAGAGTACCTAAAGCCTCCCACCAGACCATCCACACGGAACCGTCTCAATCCTCTCTATGTCTACTAACTATATATCAACATCTTATTAGAATTCTGGACATAAATAGTGTAACAATCCTTTGTCTTCATTTAATTACTTATGAATAACACTAAAAAAATCATTACTTAAACAACAAAACACTTATTTAATTTTATTTTTAAAAACAAATTTATCAAACATGTTTCTTCATTTTTCTCGATCCCAAAACAATATTTAAATATAGAACTACCAACCATGTTTTTTTTATTTATTATTTCAAATTAAAAACAGTTTCTTAAAATTGATTTAGGAAATTGTTTTCAAAAACTAAAAAAACAAAACTCAATTAAACAAGCCCTAGATAATGCTAAGTTTTGGTTTGAATTAACGGGTGTCAAGAAGGCCGTCAAAAGAGAATCTAACTCCCTTCCGTCCCAAATTAATTAAACTGGGACGGAATTTGCGACGCTTTTGTGTTACAAATATTTTGTTTTAATTTATATATATTTTTGGGACAGATTAATATTTTTGTCGCGAATTTGGGACGGAACTAATATTTTTGTCACAAATTTGGGACGAAATTTTTATTTCCGTCACAACTTGGTCTATTTTAATCCAAAAATTTTGTGAGAATTGTTGGAGGGAATATTTTTTTGATGAATAATGTGGGGGGAAACTTGGCGCCACTTTATTATTATTAGTTTTTATCATTTTTAATTTTTAATTATTATTTGTTATTTTCCCTAAAAAATAAAAATAAAGATAAGTTAAAATATATGACCGGAAATCCAATCCAGCCATATACACACACAACACAATCCATCTATAACAAAAAAAAAACAAAATCACAATCCCTAACATCGCTCTCTCTCAAAGCTCTCAGTACAAAGCTCTCTTTCAATCTGAAGATGATAACCCACAACCCTCCCTAAATTCCATCTCTCACTCTCTCTCTTGCCCAATCGCTCTCTTCTTCTCACTGTCGCTTTCTCCTTCTCAGTTCAATTGGAAATCACTCTCTCCTTCAAAGTTCTGTACTATTTCAGGTTTGTAATTTCATTTCTTTCTCAGCTTTGTTCCTCAATATAGGTAATATTCCTTTTTATTTTTGTTAAATTGTTTCTCTTTAATGATTTTTTTGATTTTCATGAAATGGGTTTGTTGAAATTTGATTTTTGGTAAAAGAGTATGCTGAAAATTTGAGTCTGGTTAGTTATGATTTTTGTTGAAATTATGTTTCTCTTTAATGAAAATTTGAGCATGGTGTGTTGAAATTATGAAATGGGTTTGTTTTCTTTGTTTTGGTTTTTCTATGTTGCTTCATCTGCTGCATTTAGTTTTTTTTTCTATAACAACATATATTCCATTAAAAAAGTCTTGCACAAGAAGTGCATAGGCAATGAAAGATACAGGAAGCTGAAACTGCCAAGGGGGGAACAAGCACAAAAACGCAGGTACCTTTTGAATGCATTTTCTTATGAGTTTGTGAACTTGTCTCATAAGCAAGATATTATTGAATGATAGATTTAAAAAATGACAGTTTTATTATTAAGATTAAGAGGTTTTGAAGGTTGTGTAACTGATAAACAATAAATTTAATGGTACGTATGGTTAGTGTAATAAAAAAATGTAACAGATCTAGGGGGAGGAGATTGGTCTTCTGAATCAGATTTGAGCAAACTTGGTGTTGGAATGGTTATGTGATACATTGTAAAAAGAAAAATACTAATATGCACGACAAATTTTTCGTTGTATATGCACGAATAAGTAGATAAAGTCATTTGACGTGATCTCTTAATTTTTTTTTTGAAGCAAAATGATCCATTTAAATTATGATGCACTTTTTCTAAAAGAAATCACATATTATGGATCTTGTGGAGGTGAATGGTGCATCTTTAAATTAAGTACTGAGTGTGGTTTGTTTTGTCTGGTATAGACAAATTGAAGTCAGAAGAGCTGTTTGTATTTTGTCTTATATGTTTGTCCAATTGAATGATGAGATTATGTGATACTCTTGGAGTTATTACCTATACATACCTTATCATCTAACTTCAACAGTGAGTGTCAATAATATATGTACAAATTCGGTGGGATTTAGCTTCATTGTTGATTCAGATAGATATGTATGTTGGCCATTGTCATCAACTTTAATTAAACCATAGGGCTGCATTGGCTAATGATACCAATTTTTTTTCTGCACCAGGAAAGTTCATCAGCAACATATGTTAAACTATGTTTTAATCTAAAAGTGGAAAATTCAAGTAAATTAATTACAGCTTTTCATTCCCTTGGTACAATGCGTATAGTTTATATTAAGTTTATTTATAAGATCAGAACACACTTTAATAATACAAAAATATACTGAGTATTTATCATTTTTAACTGAAGATTATATTTATTTAATCACTATAATGATTTAGAATTTGTATCAGGATAGATACTTGTAGGCCGTTGTTGTGCAGTATTTGGGGTTTTGACATGTTTATTTTAACAAAGCCAATTAAATGTTTTTCATTGTCCTTCAAGAGTCGTGCGGGAAGGGTGTCGTGCTATATAGCACCACTCTTGTAAAAATGCTGAACTTTTAGACATGGCATGTGTAGTAAATTTTGACATGGCAAAAATAAACTTACATGTGAATAGATTAAGTGAGGGGTCTCTTTTAATAAATTAATAGTGTAGGAGGTTTATATTTGGTGGTTTGGTTTTGTTTTTCTGGAGGCATGTGTTGTTAACTTTCTTATCTATACATATTTTTAGTTTAATGTACTTGCAGGGAGGTTGTGGTTTTTAAGTTTATGTTCACTCTAGTTTGGTGTTGTCTTTTGTGTGGTTCTACCAGAATTTGTTTTGATGATACATCCATTTTGTTTTCTTATACAATGTTTTATATTGAAAGCTTTATTATTAATTAATTATCTTAAGTAGTGTAAGTGTTTGGTGTTTAGGCAATGGATGTGTCTGCACATAGAGAATGGATGTATAGTAGGGTTCTACCTGATGGAGTGGGACTGAAAAATACCTTTTATGAGGGTGTGGAAATTTTTATTTTGCATGCTTGTCAATTAGATCAATTTAAGAATGAAGGAACAATTAGATGTCCATGCTTGATCTGTGATTGTCTAAACAACGAAATTCCAGATGAAGTGAGAGATCACTTATATAAGAAAGGGTTTAGGACAAATTATTTTTATTGGACATCACATGGGGAAGAAATACCTGCATTGGTTCCTTTAACACAACCTCCACCATCTGTTTTTGGGCAAAATGGTTGTAGAGAAAACTTAACATCATATGAGCAGATGGTAATGGATGTGGCAGGTCTAAGTTTTTCCCCCAAAGATGAACAAAGTATGGAGGAGACACCCAATCAAGAGACTCAAGCTTTCTATGATCTTTTGGCTGCATCACAATCATCTTTGTTTGAGGGGTGCAGTAGTCACTCAGAGTTGTCTGCTTCACTAGAATTGCTTACAATTAAAGCTGAGCATAATTTATGTCAAGAAGCTTATAATAAAATTGTAAAATTTTGTAGACGAACCTGGCCCCCTGATAATTGTATGCCGCCAAATTATTATAGAACAAAGAAGATGGTTGAAAGACTAGGTTTGAATTATGAAAAAAATTGATTGTTGTGTGAATGGATGCATGTTGTTTTACAATCATGATATCAATGAGAAAATCTATAGATTTTGTAAAGAAGAGCGATATACGTTGAAGAAAAGTGGGCGTAATAAGGTAAAGGAGGTGTCAAGGAAACGAATGTGGTATTTGCCTATTGCGCCAAGGTTGCAAAGATTGTATGCTTCACCAGCAACAGCTAGTAATATGAGATGGCATGCTGAAAATGTTTAAGAGGAAGGTGTCCTAATTCATCCATTTGATGCGGAGGCGTGGAAACATTTTGATCGAACATATCCGAGCTTTGCTGAAGAAACACGAAATGTAAGACTCGGTTTGTGTTCTGATGGATTTAGCCCATTTAATATTTCAGGTAAGCCTCTTTGTATTTATCTCTTGTTGGTCCAATTTTTTGGTGATCCTCTGACTTGCTTGGCTTAATAAATTTTGCTGATTAAAAAATAAATATTATTTCAGGTAAGCCTTATTCAATGTGGCCCGTAATCGTTACTCCTTACAATTTGCCTCCATCGATGTGTATGAAAGAAGAGTATCTATTTTTGACGTTGATGATTCCTGGGCGTAAGAACCCTAAGGGAAAAATAGACGTCTTCTTGCAACCATTGATAAATGAGCTTAAAATGCTATGGGATACAGGTGTAACCACATATGATGTCTCGAAGTCCCAAAATTTCCAAATGAAAGCTGCATTGATGTGGACCATAAATGATTTTCCAGCTTATGGCATGTTGTTAGGTTGGTCTACTGCAGGAAGGTTAGCATGTCCTTATTGTATGGAACAAACAATAGCTAAGAGACTTGAGAATGGTCAAAAGACAACATTTTTTGGTTGTCATCGACAATTTTTAGCAATGGACCATCCATTTAGAAGGAACAAGATGAACTTTACTAAAAATGAGCAAGAACATGCACCACCCCCAAAAATTTTGAGTGGTGATCAAGTTTGGGAACGTGTATCCAAGATTCCTAAGGTTCCTGAAAGTGAACTTAAACGCTCAGCTGATTATGGAGAGAAACACCACTGGAGCAAGCAGAACATATTTTGGGATTTGCCATATTGGAAAACAAACCTCATTCGACACAACTTAGATGTCATGCATATTGAGAAGAATGTCTTCGATAACGTGTTCAATACTGTTATGGACATAAAGGAAAAAACAAAAGATAATGTAAAGGCAAGAAAGGATATGTCTATTATTTGTAGACGTCCAGAGTTGGAGCTTTTTGACTTGGGAAATGGTAAATTCAAAAAACCTAAGGCGCTATGCACTTTGAGTGCAGCTCAAAGAAGAGCTGTGTGTGAGTGGATTTTACAGTTGAAACTTCCAGCTGTGTGTGAGGCGCTATACTGTTATGGTTATGCTTCAAAGAAGAGCTTGTTCACTTGGGTTTTACATTCGAAAATGCGTGGACTTAAAATCAGCAAGGCTACTCGGAATGAAGAGTCACGACGGTTACATTTTCATGGAGAGATTGCTTCCTATTGCATTTAGCTCATTGCCAGAGAAGGTTTGGAATCCTCTGGTTGAGTTGAGTCATTTCTTTAGAGATCTTTGTTCAACTACATTGAATGTTGCTCACTTGGAACAAATGGAAATAAATATGCCAATCATATTGTGCAAGTTGGAGCGAATATTTCGCTCGGGTTTTTTTGACTCAATGGAACACTTACCAATTCACTTAGCATTAGAAGCAAAGTTGGGCGGGCATGTACACTATCGTTGGATGTACCCATTTGAAAGGTAAACATATATTATTTTCCACTATATATTTTTAAATATTTCATAACATTCAAAATTTTAACTCAATTTTATGTTGAATTAGGTCCCTCCATACCTTAAAGGAGAAAGTTGGAAATAAAGCACATCCAGAAGGAAGTATAATCGAATCATACGTCGTACAAGAGATATCTACATTGGGTTCACACTATTTTGAGTCTCATATTCGGTCAAGAAGAACTAGAGTGCCAAGAAATGATGAAGGTTGTGAAGATCAATTCCTTCAACATATATCCATTCTTAATCAACCTGGCAGAGCAGCAGGACAACAAAGGCGCAAAGTTATTGAAGAGAAAGAAAAAAATGCAGCTCATTTGCATGTACTTTTAAATTGTGAAGAGGTTGAACCATATCAAGAGTAAGTCAAAACTATCCTAGTAGCTTTATAGTATCAAATTATTTAATAATATAACTTATACAAATGGTTTATGTTGTAGTTTATTTGTGGAAAATTTAAAGTCAGCTAGGCCAAACATTAGTGATGTTGATGTTGATCGGTGTATCGAAAATGAATTTCCAGAGTGGTTCAAAAATCATGTAAGTCTATTGTGATTCTAGATATAATTTTGATATTGTTGGGAGTATTTATGAACTTTAATCTTCTCTATTTTATCAAATAGGTGCACAAATCAAAGAACACAACTCATAGCCAGTTTATACATAACATTGCTTGAGGGCCATTGAATATAGTACACACATGGCCTATTTATTTTGTCAATGGATATAAGTTTCACACAACATCATGGAGTGAAGGAAAAGCTACTGCTAACAATGGTGTGTCTGTCAAAGGAACTAATTATGGGCAATGTCAATATGATTATTATGGTAACCTTGATGAGATTGTGCAATTGGAGTACCCAGGGGAACCAATGAAGAGAGTTGTGCTATTTAAATGTTCATGGTATGACCCGACCTCTAACATTGGAACAAGAGTCCATAAACATCATGGAATCATTGAAGTTAATTCACAAAGGAGTTATTCAAAATATGAACCATTTATTTTGGCTCAACAAGCAATTCAAGTGTATTACACACCATATCCTGAAAAAAAGACACAATAATACAAACTGGTTGGTGGTTATTAAGACAAAAGCAAGAAGCACAATCGATGCAAGAGGCTATGCAATAAGTCAGACACAAGCTTACCAAGAAGTTGAAAACGTGCAAGTGTTACCGGTTACTCTTGAAGTTGAACAAATTGACAACTTACGAGATAATGGTAGTAATTTTGAAGAAGTAGATGATGACCCAACTAATGATGGATCAACTAATGATGAAGTGGAAAGTGAAGAATTAGAAGAATTTTATTATAGTGATTCAACTAATGAAGATATTCCAGCTGATTATGTTGGATCTGATGATGATTAAATTAGTGGAAATAGAGATATTCCAGCTGTGTATTTGTTTTCATTTTGTAGTCATATTGTGTGGCACTTCCATAGTTTGCTACTATCCTGGAGACTCGTTTCTGTTTCTGTTTCTTTTGTTTCTGTTTGCTGCATTTTTCATTTTTTGTGTTACTGTCCTGACACTTCCATATATGTGAACACCGTTTTTGTACGCTTCTTTGTTGTTAGTTTATGCATTTACTAATGTCTTTTTCTTTTATTTGCGAAGTAATATTATGCACAATATTATATCATTGTTAGACGATATATTTTTGCTTCTATTTATTTATTACATATGATGTGATTAATCTATATGTCTTTATCATTCGTTTAGATGTCAAGTACTGGTAGACCAAAAGGAAGACCAAGAGGATCTGGAGGTAAAGGGAATGGTAAGGTTCCAACCATTCCTACTAGTGTGGAGCAAAGGAGCACTACTAAGTATACAACTCCACGTGTCAGCACACCTTCTCCGTGATGTAGTAATCATGGTGCTCCTCTTGGTATTGTTCCTACTTCGCCCATTCCTTCTAGTTCAAAGCAAATGAACACTTCTAAGAATGCTCATCTTGGTACTGTTCCTACTCTGTCCATTCCTTCTAGTTTAAAACAAATGAACAATTATAAGAATGCTCCTCTTGGTACTATTCCTACTCCATCATCAAGTAATCCAAGTGTTCATCTCAGTACTTCACATGTTCCATCTCCTATAACAGAGAGATCACCGACTGCACAATATCCAACAACACCAATAGACATAGAGTCTGAGACTGTGCCACCAACAGAAGATGATAATGATCACAATAGCCAACCTAAAATTTTTATCCCATTTGGAGACCCTACGTTACCTGGTCCTCATAATCCACATCTACCATGGGGCAAAGATCTTACTGATAACAAAATTTGGATTTATACTCTTAAAGGATAGTAAGTCAAGTTGTTTATTTAATTTAATATGCATGTATAGTTCT
>Ga0228710_1003821_pt1 | contig 23889 bp, 10 predicted proteins | sample MedpolnodulmetaG_FD_177995 | JGI IMG/M metagenome (GOLD analysis project Ga0228710, IMG submission 177995) | Root nodule microbial communities from Medicago polymorpha collected in Santa Monica, California, United States - pink nodules | ecosystem: Host-associated > Plants > Roots > Nodule...
CCCCCCCCCCCCCAAATAAATTCTCCAAACCCCCTCTGAAAGCCCTATGTTCCTTCACTTCATCCTTCTTTTTTTCTTCTTTTCAAAACTCATCTCTCCACCAAACTCCCAAACAAAACAATGGTAATCATACCCTCTTGTTGTTTTTTTAGCTTCTTAGAGGTCCTCATAAACACATGCTTATGCAATTTATTATTTGTATTTCTTCTAATTGTTTATTGTATGTTATGTAATTCGATTACTCACGTATTCCTTTAAATTGAATTTATGTACTTGTGATAGCACTTTAGCATAAGCAAGGTAATGCATAGTAAAAACTTGTTTCTTTCGATGTTTAAGATATTTTGTTTTTTAAAAATAGTCCAACGACAAAACTTACACACTTTAAGTGTAGAGAAAGTACATATGGTTTCATTAAAAGACCAGAAAGAAGACAAATGGGTTTGGACTAAAAACTCATATTCGGTTAAAGAAGCATACTCGTTGATTCTATATGGATATGTAACAGAAAAGTCAAGGGATCTTGCGGTTGTATGTAATGACTTAGTTCCATTTAAGGTATCAGTTCTAGCATGGAGATTGTTGGAAAATAGGATTCTGACGAAATCCAATCTAGTTAGAAGAGGAACTTTGAATGAGTCTCAGGTGTTCTGTATGTTCGGTTGTGGTTGTGGAAAATAAAAAAACGTGTCACATATTTTTTTCGAATGTTCGTTAGTTTCGCAGGTATGGAAGCATATCATAGTTAAAACTAAGTGAGTTGTTATTACAAGATTATTTCTCATCTTAACATAATAACGCAAATCAAACTAATCTCCTAAAAATAATAGATTTAAACCAATTATTTTCGTAGATAAACTAAACAAGTTGATTTTTTTTTTTTGTCAAGAAACAAGTTGAAAATTTATAAATGATATATTTGCTCTTCTGGATAATAAAGTTGATATATTTTGCTAACGGTTAATATAATTACCAGTTTAAATACCAAAAAGAAAAAATACTTACCAGTTTAGCGCGCGCGGTTAACAATTAAAAGAAAAATGCATCCAATTTATGGAAAAGAAGAAAAAAACAAATATATGGCTTCGCCCAGGCTCGAACTGGGGACCTTCAGTGTGTTAGACTGACGTGATAACCAACTACACCACGAAACCATGTTTGTTACTGTGCTTAAATATATTGAATTTTAAGACTTAATTAGATTTATTGATGATAAATAACAAAATTTTAGCTTTACGTTTTTCGGATGCATCGCAGGAAAATAAAATAAACGACAGCATTTACAGTATATTGTTGTTCACATTTCAGCTCAAAACAATATTTTCATTCACATTTGAACTATTTTATTTTACCAAATGTATAAGCATGGGTTTTAACTGAAAGTAAAAAATTGAAGAATTTGATTGGAACAATTTAGAAATTAAAATTCGTCTAAAATACATTGAGAACCAGAATCACATTTAAAGATTAAAGGTGTACCAACATGGTTGGATCTAACAGAAGAGGTTAGACTTTCACAATGTGACGAACCAATGTTCAAATCTTAATTAAAAATTAGTGTCGTCACATTGCATAAATGATGTATTTGGTCTATATTCTAGACAAGATACATCATTTACTCAATGAATCTAAAAAGTCAATTTTTTCTTAAAAATAGGACCGGATGGAGTACAATGATATGACTAAAAAAAGTTCAAATTTGAATGAAAATAAATAACTAAGAACTTATCATTAGTATCCCTAAAAAAAACTTATCATAAGTATTTTTTATAACCTAGTTGGGTTAGTCGGATGATGATGTCAATTTTAAAGGGTTAGTCTACATAGCTTAATTATAACATAAAACGAAACCTTTGACTCTCTTAAAATCTTCACTTACTTGAACGTTCCTTACAAGTACACAACTTCTACGCAACATACTAATGTCATCTTTCACCATCGTCAACCAATTTTAGTCGTCATCATAGATCCACTTTGAATCATAAACTATTAGTGTATTCAATTCTATTACAATTTTGTCTTTAAGTTCACTTTTCAAGTTTATTTTTTTATACCTAAAAAGACTTAACCATGTTTCAATTTTTTTCCATAAGTTATTTATATTAAAGATAATAAACTATATTGTACACTAAATATTGACACATCTTTCAGTTAAGATTCGAGCATTAGTTTGTCACATTGTGAGAGTCTAACCTCTTCAGTTAGACACAACTTTAATCTTTAAATGTGATTACAGTTCTCAATGTATTTTAGACCAATTTTAATTTCTAAATTGCTACAATCAAATTCTTCAATTTTTTGCTTTCATTTAAAACTCATGCTTATAGTTTATTAAAAATCCCACAAAGTAAGAAATATTTTATATAACCTTATTGAAATGCTTCAAGTCGTTATGTTAGTTAGAGTTACAACCTCAATGCTCCAAACTTGTCTTCATCTCCAACACACAAAATCTCTACACAAAAATAGCATTCTCATTCACCACACACTTGTTTGTTCTCACCTTCTTTTTCTCATCAACCCTTTCAAATCTTCTCTCTCTTCCACAATCCTCACCAACTAGCATTTCTCAACAAAAAAAAATCACTTTTTATCCTTTTTTTTCTCTTTTTTTTTAGGGGTAATGGGAGACCCAACTAGCAAATTTTGAACCTTTTTGAGGTTTTGGTTTGTGGGTATGAAGAAAAAAAATGGAATTTGTGATAAAAATGGCTGTGTTGGGTTTTGTCTGAGGATGTTTTTTTGTTGTTAACATGAAAGGTTGTTATTATTTGGCTTTGAATGTTTTTTCATTGCCTTTAACAATTGTTATCGAATGCCGAAACCATTTCGATATTCGGCATTCGATTCATTCTTGTTCTTCATTCAGTTCCAACCTTTCTCCATTCCAATCAGAATCAGAACTCCATCCAATGAATTTAAGTTTTGCAAATTTTGAAAATTTGAAAATTTGAAAAATTATTATTACTGTGCTTTTTGTTGTGTTGGATTTTAATTCAGAAACCAGAAATGAATTCTGGTTCTGTTTTAGCATTGCATCCTACTGACAATATTTTCAGAACAAGGGAGCCTCCTGATTTTGAGGAGGACTTTGTAGAGAAAGATCCAACCGGCCGGTACGTAAGGGTATGTATGTATGCATCCATGCATGACATGACATGGTTCATTTATGTTTTTTTTATACTATCATTTATCTTTGATTAATGTGTGTGATTTGTGGTGTCATATGTCTTATGTGGTGAAATGGTGCTAATCGAGCTAGAGGGACACATACTAAGCGCGTGTTTGATTCTATGATGGAGAAAATTGATTTTGATTGAATTGATTTTAGTTCAAAGTTAAATGATTTATGTTTGTATACATTTATGTGAAAGTGATTTGAACCGTGAATTTGAATGTAAAAATCATGTTTGGAGGCAAAAGCTATAAATTCTGACTTCAAGTTCAATTAGAATCAACTTTAGAGGCAAAATCAATTCTAATTAGGAATATGCCGAAACTTGCACCAAGTAACTGATATTGATTAGATATGTTTTTCTTGTGTAACTATGCAATGTACATAAGCTGAATTGATGACTCTTATGTCTCATGATTCTAGAGAATATGTATTGTTTGCCAAAATGCACTATTACCTTCATTTGGAATTAGGGAAACTTTTATCCAAAACAAAGTTTTGCTTGATAACTTGACCTTTTGGTGTTTGAATTATCTTGATGTGATAGATCAACTATGCAAGCGAGATTGTTATTGATTATTGTTGTTAATGCACAAAGATTCAATGCTACTTTAGTCCTTCAGATAGGGAGATCTGTTTAATTGTATCCGGTGATTCTATGTTTCACTTGTTCTTTTATATGTTTTGTAATTTGACTTTTTTTCCTCTTTTTTTTGTCTCAGTACAATGAAATCTTGGGCAGGGGTGCCTTCAAGACTGTGTACGATTCTGACACCTAATCTCTATTTACTATTTTTTAATTTTGTTTTTGGTCATTATATCTATTTTGTTATATATGGTTCCTTCTCTTCTGTTTTTTTTTTTAATTCAGAATTATACTTGGTAAGAAATATTTCATAAGAAAATTCAGTCTTCAATGATATTTGGTAGGGTTATGACATTTGTTCTTGTTAAAGCGCGCAATTAAATCTCTATTCCTTTTGCAGTTATAGGGCATTTGATGAAGTTGATGGAATAGAAGTTGCTTGGAACCAAGTTAGGATTGACGGTCTCTTACATTCAACAGATGATCTTGCAAAATTGTATTCTGAAGTTCATATATTGAAGTCCTTAAGACATGAAAATATCATTAAGTTCTACGATTCCTGGGTCGATGATAAGCAAAAAACCGTTAACATGATCACCGAACTCTTCACATCTGGAAACTTAAGACAGTATGTTCTCTTGATTTTATCCCCTTTCCTTTATGCCGTTTCGCTGCAATGTACACATGAAATTCTTGTGAAACTTTTGCTTACAGGTACCGTAAGAAGCATAAGTATGTTGAAATGAAAGCCATAAAATGTTGGGCCAGGCAGATTCTTCAAGGCTTAGCATATCTTCACGGTCACAGGCCGCCTATTATTCACAGAGACTTGAAATGCGACAACATCTTTGTGAACGGAAACCAAGGAGAAGTTAAGATTGGTGATCTCGGATTGGCAATCGTCATGCAGCAGCCAACAGCTCGGAGTGTTATTGGTAACACATTTTCCTTTCCTAAAATGTGAAGGTTTTTTTTATCACATTGGTTCTGTGAACAACACTCAAATATGCTTCTGTTTTTTTTCGTATCTCTATTTTTAAAAGGGACGCCCGAGTTTATGGCTCCAGAATTATATGAAGAGGAGTACACTGAACTTGCTGACATATATTCTTTTGGAATGTCAATGTTGGAGATGGTTACTCTTGAGTACCCCTACAATGAATGCAATAACCCAGCTCAAATATTTAAGAAAGTTACCTCGGTAAGTATGGAAATCATCGGCATATCATTATCAATTATGATTGTTTGCATCTGTGCTGTATTGTGATGCATTCCATGGTTATCGGTATCTTACTAGTCGTATATAGATTCAATACTAAACCGAACCTAATCAATACGAATCTATAGTATGTATCTACTTTGGACATGAATCTCATCTTGAATCATGATTTATTATGATGAATCCTGATTCACTGTGATGAATTCTGATTTATTCTTATGATTCACTACCTAAACTTAATATAGTCAACCACTTTTTCTGTCAACTTTGTATAACCAACTACTTTTTTTTTTTGTCATTTGAATTATGACTTGGATCTTAAATTATGGAGGTTCATAAATGATTATCAGCTTATAATCGTGTTTTTCACTTTTCTTTTTAAACTTAAAAATGATATTTCTATTGGTAATGTATCTTTTGATTCACTATAAGATTCAGTTAACGATTTGAATCTTGATTTGATAACCTTGATGTATTTTGTTGCAGGGCATCAAACCTGATTCCCTTAATAAGGTGAGTGACCCCCAAATTAAGGACTTTATTGAGAAATGTTTGGTTCCAGCATCTGAGAGATTGTCTGCAGAAGAGCTTCTTAAAGACCCATTTCTACAAATTGAGAGTCCAAAGGGTCCATTCCTGACTCCTTTTAAAACTCCAACAGCTACCGATATGCCAAAGTCGGGTACTCCATCTATGGACATCGATGCTGAGTACAAACAGTTTTATGGGAGTATGAGTACCTATGCTGAAAGCAACCAGAGAAGTCCACATTATCCTGTTTTTGAAGTCCAAAAGACTAATAAGAACAACGAGTTTAGGTTAAAAGGGACTAAAAATGATGATAACTCGGTATCATTGACCTTGCGTATTGCTGATACAAGTGGTAAGCATGTTTTCTTTCCTGTATTAATTTTTGACACACTTCTTTGTGCCTTGCTATTTGAGCTTACCTACTCGCGTAAGAACTTTTGAGACTGTTTGTGAGAACTTATGAAAATAACTTATGACATGTCCATAAGTACGCTTTCTAGGATAGCCAAGCCTATGAAAACAACTTCTACCTTATACGAGAACAGTTTGAATTTATTTTATCTTTTGTTATTGAAATAGTTTATGCTATAAACACTTAATTAAGTTGTTTATCGAAACAAAGCCTAAAATGTTTTTGTTGTGTTACTTGCAGGTCGAGTACGGAATATACATTTTCTCTTTTACCTTGATGCAGATACTGCAGTCTCCGTGGCCTCGGAGATGGTTGAACATTTGGAGCTGGCAGATCATGATGTGGCTTTCATAGCTGAGCTTATTGATTACTTGATAATGAAACTTCTTCCTTGGTGGAAACCTTCACCTGATCATAATTCAACAGGAGGAATAAGTCTTTCTAGTGGTTCTACAAATGTAGATTGCCAAAACTTAATGTCAAGCCCTTGGAGTTCTATCTTAACTAATGTTCCCTCCAAAAAAGTTAGTGGTCAAGATGTCTTTTCCGGGTTCGATACAATTTCTAGAGAAGGTTTTGAGACAGCTGGAAAGAGCTGTTTAAACGCTGATAACGCTACTTCTGAAGGTGCCTATGATACTTCTCATTGTTTGGTTAACTCTGAAGATCAATATTCACGAGGATCGGGAGCTTCTGAAATAGTTGTTGATGATGCTTCTATGAAAACCGACAATTCTCATGTTTCCAAAGTTATGGGTGTTGGATATTTTAAATGCCTAATAAGGTCGATACCCGAGGTTGAAGTTGGGGACAAGTATTTCGAAGATTGTAAATTGCAGGCCACAGATTACAATGCTGGGGAAGGCAATGTGATCTCAGAATCATCAAACGTTCTGAGCTTGATAAGTAGTTGTTGTTCTTCCGTGTCTTCAACTGAAAAAGATAATGATCATGAGCTAAAGCTTGAACTTGATGCAATTGAGTCACAATATCAGCATTGGATTGAGGAGCTCACTAGAATGAAGTTGGAGGCATTGGAAGCCACCAGAAGGAAATGGATGTCCAAGAAGAAAATAGCTGTTCATTGATTTTGAGCTTGTTGATTAACCAACTATGTAGCACCGACAATTCAGATTGAAGGTGTTTTGGTGTCTATCATGTGTCGTTGTGTCAGTGTCGTGTCCGTGTCAGTGCTTCATAGTTAACTAACCTCATTTTACCCTTGTTGAAGTTATTTCATTGTAAAGTTTAATTTGTATATTGGATGTGGCTCTTTTTTTGCAGAAGCCGGCGTCATTACTCTCAAATCTCAGCATATATTTTTTATGCTTTGGATATATGTTATGGGTCTCTCATTATATTATGCACAAGAATGTTCTTACACAATTCAATCCCCTCCCTAAAAAAATATACCAAGAGTCAAACTTTTTAGCAACAGCTTGTGTACGTTAAAATTAGCTTCTGCATTTCAAATACTTTCAAAATTATCTGCATTAATTTTTCTTTAAACATCTTTAAGTTTATATATACCTCTTTATAAGTAAATTTGTGATATTATTGTGAAACAAAATGTGATCTAAATTGAATCCAATTCCATATCATGTTATATACACAAATTGTTACTGAGGACACATTCTGCTGATGCCCTTTTCATATTATCAAAAATGTTCAGGTATGCTGCGATTGTTGACCGTTATTAAACTTTGAATATGTCCCTTTAATAGACTGCAGCATTGTATACTGCGATTGTTGACCATTACTAAACTTTTAATGGACGAGATTACACTTCTTTTCCATACATAAAATTTCACGTGAGAGGATCCATTCTCAAATGTGTCATATTTGTATTTATGTGTGAACTATGTGTTTGGGACTTGAGAGACACATTTGTGATCCAGAGTTTCAGACCTGTCAAAAAGTAAGAGAAAGAAAATAAAATTTGGATAAGCTTTAAGTACATGTCAAAGGCTTGAGTTTAATTTGAGAATTTCTAAAAGGACTCTCTTAGAGGTAAAGTCCTCAAAAAAGGACCCATTTGTTCATGTATAATAATGTATTCAAGGGACTAGGTGAAATTGTTTATAACAGTTAATGGAGTTGATGAATTACTGTTACACAACATATAACAGTGAAAACAACTTTTTAAAACAGAAAACAAAATATTTTTTTGGCATCAATTTTTTTGGTAAGTTGTGTCTAAGGGACTCATCTGAGCCGATGAGAGTCTAAAGACTTAGAGAACACTGATAAAAGTATTTATATATTACTCACCAACAAGGTCCTTACATCGACAATGAAATTTGTATTCAGATCTTTCTGAAATTTGAGTTGAATTCTTATCAACTGGACCAACCTACGTCGTTAAAATAGAATATATTCTCTCAACCCAACTAAACCTTGTACTTTTTGTAAACTTCCAACAAAATTGTGTATAAAGTTATCAGTTAGTTGGGAGTCCCTATCCAAACTCAACTCTCTCCCCTTCTCTCTCACACCCATAAGCATGTATTAATGCATAAACAAACAAGCATACATACACACCAAAAACCAAAAGGGCAGAGGTATGTTTCACTTTGACTCAAGAACTAGAATATGAAGATAAATAAATAAATAAAACAATTTTTTAACCAATCAAAAACATTTCTTCTAGCTAGTAGAATCTTCCTTTCTATTGGCTAGTTTTTTTTATTACAATTTGGTTGTATTTATTTGCTCTATTGTATATTGCTACAAAAAAGGAAAACCCACCTTTTCAAGCAACATAAAAATATTTCATAAACAATTGCATCATTTTCTTGCCAAACTTTATTTAATTCCATATCAATCAACTTCTTTAGTTTTTAACCAATATTTTTTGTCCAATTTTTTTGGAATCTTCTTTACTCAATCACCATACTCATTCATATTCTTTGCTTCAAATTATTTTTCATTAATTCAGTACATATCTTGCAGTTGCACCAAACCAATTATCAAACTCTGACATGAAAAAATTGGCTGCTAGTGTTTTGTCATAACTGTGTAACAGAAACTTTGACCAAGCTTTTTCTTTTTTATATACTTTTTATTTATTTTTTGAAAACTATATTGATTTTATATCTATTATTTATGTATGAGTAGGAGCTAAGGTGGCAGTGTTAGGGAAATTCATTAATGGCCGATTTGATGGGATCACGGGCATACTGCTGCTTCAAGTGCCAGAACCTTGTTGCTTTCCATGATGATATTGTTTCCAAAGATTTTCAGGTGAACTTTTCTTTCTTGCAATTTTGACTTTTTCTTCATCTTTATGCTAGATTTCTATATTGTAAATGGTTCATCCATGAAAATGGATCATTTAATACTGTGGAATAGTGTTGCAGCGGTAGAAACCATTAGATTTATAGAAAAAATTTGTTTAAATCAAATGGTTCCTACCACTGCGATGTTCTTCTACTCATGGATGATCCAATTTCGTTCATCCATACCCACTAGAAGACGTTTTATGGGTTTAGAATAGAATCAGTGAAGAACAAGACTTTGAAGTTTACTTGCTGTGATGAAGATGAAGATTTATATAATAACTAAGCCCAATATAATCACGATGAAAGCTTTTCAATCATGATCCTGAAATTAATTTCACTTCTCTCAATGGAATCATTTCATTTCATATATTACAAATTATGCTTAACGAGCTTCAATTAAGGCCGAATTGATCAGAAGAAATGAAACAATCATTAGTCAGACTTTACTTACTTTGTGACTGAACTCTAGATTATGTCCATTTCCTTTAGGAACCGGAAGGTTAAATTAAAACCCAAAAAATCATATTATAAATTTTCATTCAAATTTGTTTGTAACATGTGATACTATTGTTGATAGTTTTGTTGTAATCTGCTGCTGAAATGAATTAATTTGATGAATATTAATTGGACAAAAGGGTGGTTGGTGAAGATATTTGAAGTTTCTTTTTAACCTCAAAGATTTTCAAAGGTTATGTTTAACAGGCAAGCAATGGAAGAGCTTTTCTGTTTTCTCATGCCATGAACATATTTTTGGGACCAAAAGAAGATAGACAGCTTATGACTGGTCTTCACACAGTTGCTGATGTTTTTTGTTCTGATTGTGGAGAAGAACTTGGTTGGAAATACCTTAAAGCTTATGAGGAAACACAGAAGTATAAGGAAGGAAAATGTGTGCTTGAGAAGTTTAAGATTGTTTTGGGAAATGGGTAGCTAACAAAATTGATTTTAACATTAATTGTTCACTGGGGAATTCCACAAGTACAACATTAGTATAATTGTGAATTTTGTGTTTTTGTATATGTTGCTTGATCAGGGGAAAAAGCTTGATTTTATTCACTAAAAAAAATTGGAAAATCAAATAAGTTGTCAAAAGATATCATTGTCTTCCCCTATTGTTAATTGTTGAATGGTCCTTGCTCATATTGTACAAAAGATTCTTTTCAAGAAAATTACAAATATCTTTATTAGCCTTGTGCAGAGAAGGTTTGTTGTTTTATACTTTTTTATCAGTTAGAGTGTCAGTGACTGATTAGAGTGCCTATATGGCTATATCATTGCATGAAATTTACTTGATTGAGAGCATTATTTATGTAAAACTGAAATTCCATTTGATAATAGAAATATTGGCACATTGCAATTCTCACTTAAGCAGATAAAAACCAACATTAAACCTTTGGCATAGCAGCATGTTCACTCTTTCACTGTGATTTGTTTGGAATCACTTTAAGTTTGACGAAACCGCGATAGCAACTTGACTTTGCTGAAACTTTAAAGTGTAACTCTTGCCAAAACTACGGTGGCATATTCGGATTTGCCAAATTCGGTGTAAATACAAACATGCTCTTACAATAACACTTGTAGAGGCTGGTAGTAAGCTCTTCTATAAAAATTTGCTCTTACAATAACTGTTACATATGTAAGAAAACAATACCTTAAGAACTGTTATTATTGTGGAGTAATGGTGGCTTCTACCGTATGGAAGTGTGTCATATGATCTACGTGGACCGATGCTTGAAAATTGTTCCAAACTTTAACAACAGTCATTATCGTTCTTTGTAAGTTGAACCTCATGATATTATTCATCTCATCCTCATGACTGAGACGACAACTCAATTGGTGCTGGTTCAAATGAAAACAAGAAAAAATTACTATTAGTGCCTCAAAGCTCAACCTTATATCGGTTTTCTCTTGTTTTTGTTGAATCAACATATATCATGTCACTGTCTCATCCGTGAGAGTGCAAGAACATTGAACTTCTACTAAAAAGTGACGATATTGGATGTCGTCGATTTCTTGATCAATTCGCAAGTATCGGTACACGGTGGACACCTGCCCCACCCTATTAATCTGAGAAACTGATGTTTCCTGAGCTTTTTCATGACAAGTCAATTGTTCATTGGTAAAGACAGAAGTTGTCAGCCTTGGCTCTTTTCATAGTACACTACAAACTGTTGTCCAATTGTGAAGCTAGCAGCAGAACTCTGAACTATTCTTGAAGTATTTATTTGAAAAATACACACATTTTTGTTCTTTGATAAAGACAGACACTAAAAAATTTACAGAAGTAAAAAACAGTAGAAAGAGAAGAAAAAGAACATTGATTAAGCCTCTATTTGGAACCGCGGTGGTATTAGGCCTGATCACGCGTCTCTCAAACTCTACAAATTGAAGTTTCACTTTTTCATGTCTAATGGCCTTATAAACGCGCGGAGGTAGCGAAAAGAATCGAAGCCAAACATACGCTAATATGATCTCTATTTCAATTTTCTGAACTTTGTTAAAGTTTTTTAAAATCGCAAATCTTAACAGCAGTCAAGGCTTATTAGGCCAACCAGAATGGGGCAGATAATAGCATGTTGAATTACGTTAGCGGTACATTCATTAATCTTTTATTAGTTGAAATTCATATGAGTCCTACTAAATTTATGTTACATACATGATTTAGTGAAATTCATTTAAATTTCAACATATAATTTTTTTTGTTGCTAGCGCTTCTCATGTAAACATGTTAGCGTTAGCTTGTTAGGACTGTTAAATGTCAACTATACGCCAATACAAGCTCAAACTCTGACTACGACCATAACAAACTCACAAATAACAACACAAATATTTCCTCCATCCTTAATCATAAGGAAAAGTAAATCAAACAAAATCAATGTGTACGTCAATTGGTTTGACTTACTTTTGTTTATAATTAAGAAGAGAGGGACTGAGAGAGTAACAAGTAACATTTATCGATAAAAAAAACATACATGAATTTCGTCCTAATAATATCATTCTCCAACCAACAAGTGGATGTAAGAATTGCAGCATTAGTATTATATTGCTTTTGTACAAGAGATGATTAATCTCATGTCACGGATTTGAGTGATTAGTTGTTCTTAGGAAAGCTCATATGTCTATGTTTCAAACGACATATCCAACTCTCCATGTTGTATGTTGCATCTTGCAATTTAAATATATACTATTATACAAGTGTAATCAATAATGAGTACTGGTCTGATTATGTTTGCCACATTTACCTTGTTTAGTGTATTTGTCATGACATGCTTAAATTAACAAATGAATACAACTGATTGGCTTTGAACATTTCTCTTTGATTCACAATCAATGTTGGTTGTCAGGGATACCATTGCATTGAAAGTAGATACAATGTCCTATATTTTCGGATTGGGTTGTTAAGAGTCTCACATCGAATAGGTGTTGGTCTGACAATGTGTTTATAAGTGGGGGCAATCCTCACCTCACAAACCGGTTTTGTGGGATTGTGTTAGGCCAAACCACGATTTCTAACATGGGTTTCAACAAATAAACATTATACCTACCCAATTTTTGCACCTTTTTCTTGTGTGAAAAATGCAATTTCTTCCAACTCAAAATAGACCTTTTCACATCTCTAAATTGAAATTGCATCAAACTAGTTCTCTTTCACGTTTGAATGTAGTAACATATAATTAATTAACAACTTGAGCCGTACACTTAAAAAATGTAGAATCCAATTTTCTACTTTCATATGTGGATACATAAGACCTTTGTAACACATTAGTGACAATCTATTTTGAGAAACTTGTCAAATTCTTCAATGAACATTTTCACCGAGACGAATGTTAGGGGCATACACTCTAACGCACGCTTTCAACATACTCCAACACCTGCCTCCAAGCTTATGGTTGCCATCATCCTTCTTCAATAAGATTCAAGTGTGTTGAAACTTGAAAGTGTGTGACCATAGCATTTCTCTTTTACCAATATTATAACTTGGACTAATCATCAAGATGATATATATAATTGAACAAACGTGTCACTTATTGAACGGCTTATATTACATTTTAAAATTTCCATTACTTGTAAATTTCATTCCAAAAAAGGCTATACCACACTTAAAATTTATACTTTACTACAATAGGCATTCAACAATTTATTTTCAACCATTTGATTATATAGACATAGACTAATAGACACTATATTATTGTAGAAAATAATCAAGAAATGACCAATATTGAATTGGATTTTTCTAAACAGTGGACCTAGGGATCGATCCATGAATATATTAGAAAGCAACTAAAAGACTAAAATCATTGCCATCAGTGATGCACCTACCTATTACCATAAACAGTGTAACTTATGAAAACAGTTTATACTTGTTTATAAGACATTTTCAGCTTATTTTTATAAACTCTCCAACATATCATGAAAATAATTTATACGAAAAAATAGTTTAATTTTTTTTTATATTTACCATAAAAAATAACTTATATACATACAAGTGTTTATCATGATAAATATTTATGTTATAATCTTCAAAATAAGCTGATTATCCAAACAAGACCTAATTCAGAAAAGTATTACTAAAAAAACCAAAAGGAAGAAAACTCAGTGTGAAAAACAAAATGTTACCCATGTGAAAAGGATGCTCAAGTTTTGTCGGGTAATAGTCTTAAAAAGGAAAAATTACTACTATGACAATTGGCCTATATTTTTCTTTTAGGGAGACAATTGGCGTATATAATATAATAGAAAAAATGCTAAAGAATGTCTTTAAGACATTTGTTAAGAAAATAAATTAACGATATTTTAATAGAAAAAAATGTATTCAACTTTTTAAATATTTAAAAATTTTCCTTTCTATACAAAAATTTTATTTTTAACTCTCTTAATCAATGTCGTGTCCCAGGAAAATTTGTTAATATGATTCATATAGTATATATAATATATGAACCCGACAAAAGAGGGGCAGAAATATCAGAATTTGGTGGATAGAAATAGGAGAGGAAGCTTCATAGAAACCAAACTCTCTAAACAGTTCCAATCAACGAAGATAATGTCTTACTCAGAATATCCTTAGGTTCCCACCAAAGGAACTTTCCAAGAAACTTTCATGAAATAGATTGATATATTAATATATTAAACTCATTAAAAATCAATGGCACAAAAATACATCTACTTGTATAAGTTGTAACGTGACAAGACGGCTTTCTCCAAAGATTGATTCCTCAAGTTCTTGACTATCTACATTTTCTCTTGTGAACCTCTTCACAAGTTACAACAACAACATTTTCTTTTGTACACATTATTCCTTCTCTATCATAATAATTAACATTTTCTCCAATGCATGTGGCTTAATTGGTTGTGAAGTGTTTGTTGGAGAGGATCTCCACAAAATACATATTTAGAGAAGGATTAGAATCCTCTTCATTTTCTATTCTCGTAATTTCCTTTATTACTATAGTTTTTGAAATATAAATATAAAAATATGACATTAAATAAGTTCAAATCTTTTTTATACATCTTAAAATATTTAAAATAAATTGAGAGATAAAATAGAGAAGATTTTAACTTCGTACACCAAACATGAAGCGAGGAAAATGTAAATGAGTATTGTATGATTATATAAATTTTGATAATCGTTTACCAACTTTTGATAATCATTGATAGATTATAAAATAATCAAGAGTTATTATTTTATAGTATAACAATGGTTATTACACGTTCCTCTCAAAAAAAAATGGTTATTACAAATTGGTTCATTGTAATTAAACAAAACTTATTTGAACCATAATTTCTATTTGGACGGTTGAAATCATAAACACAAACTCAAACGAGACAAGTTTGGAATATAGATTCTCTACTTTCATACAAGGGTGGCATTTGTGGAAGTCAACAAATATGAACTAATAGATCAAAATTAGACGACTCATGTGTCGACTATGATCAATTCAAAATCAAAATGTAAATTATATGCTCTTAATCTAAGAGTGTAGACTTGATGCGTACAACAACTACATCCTATCAAGACCACAACTTCTTGGGGAATCCAAGTTACCCAAATTTGTTTATAATTATGTTATTGGTGTGAAATATTTATCAACATAAAATCTTCGTCAAAGAATCGGACTGACCATTTTTAGTGAAGTGTTCCCTCGCAATCACTTTTTTTTTATCCATAAAGTTCAAACATGAGACATTGCTTAAGAGATTTGAGTTCAGTTCTTCTCAAACCAACGTAATTGTGGTACCAACCAAAACTCCCAAGTTGACACCAAGAAGTACCAAAAAGCCACCAAGAGAGTTATTCCAAAAAGCAAAGGACTTTTACAACTATATAAAAGGCCATTTTCCTAACGAATTCTCTCATGGAATTCTCATTACTATATAATATACAAATTTTCCAAAAGTCACTTTCTTCATCCACCTTTCTTTCCATATTCACCAACTAGAACAAAAAGGAAAAAAAAAACACTTCCTCTACAATGGAAACCAACAAGAACATGAAGCAAACCACCACCACAACCATGGAAGAAGAATTTGAAGACTTGCTCCCAATTATGGCAGACAAGCTTGATGTAGAAACCTTTGTATCCGAACTATGTGGTGGTTTTAATCTTCTAGCTGACCAAGAAACAGGTTTGATCACAAGTGAAAGTCTTAGGAAAAACTCAGCTATGCTTGGCATGGAAGGAATGAGTAAAGAAGATGCAGAAGCTATGGTTAAACAAGGTGATCTTGATGGTGATGGAAAGCTGAATGAGACTGAATTTTGCATATTGATGGTAAGGCTTAGTCCAGGAATGATGGAAGATGCTGAAACTTGGTTGGAGAAAGCAATTGAGGAACAGCTAAGAAATTAAAATCTTCAACTTAGATTTTATTTTACTTTTCTTATGATCTATTCAAGTTAAATATATATATTATTTGTCAGTTTAAGTTGTAAAAATTTATGTAACAACTTTGTCCTTAAGGGTATTTCTTTATTAAGGAAATGAATTTCTTATGGTACAAGAGCCAACATGTTTTTCTTGCATTTTCTAGATCATCATTAGATACTAACATCCTTTTCTAGTTTCATGTGCATCAAACATAGGTTACTTAAGGTTCTTTTTACGTGAACAACTTAATTAAATGCTTATAGTATAATCGTTTATCATATAACAAATTATTAAACTCAATTTTTCTTATCAACTAGAAGATATTTTCATAAGCTATTCTAGAAAGCTTATGAAAATAAGCTGAAAAACAATTCATTAGCTTGTCTGTTTTCATAAGATCTTTCAAAAAGTCTCACAATTTCATAAGTCGTACTTATAGTAGTAAAAAAACTCATAAATCGATCCAAGTTCTAAGTTAATCTTTTCCTCAAACCAAGTCAAAATTAGAATATATACATAATATTGTTGATTATTTGTAGATGCTGCAGAAATCAGTGTCAAAGAACAAGTTATTGCGTTATCTTTCAGCTAAAAAATTCAGTTACTTTAGATGAGAAAATGACAATGTTTGATTCATCATTTAGTGGTTAAGGACCAAAGGAATAATGTCGAATGGTTTTTTTTTTCTTTAACAGCATATTCCGTTGTTATTGTTAATCAATGACCAAATTTTTTTCTCAAAAAATACTAAAAAACCAGAATTCTTTTAAATTAAAGTGATTTTTTGGCTTATCTAAGAATCAGTTTTGGATCTTTTACGGTCCATGGTCTAATTTTGTCTAGATATGTTTGGCTGTGTGGCTCAAGTCATATGCTTTCCCCTAAAACTATGGTATATTTCATGTTGAAGACATAAAGAAACCGGCAATTAAAGCTAACCATATTTGGATAGATTTTCCAAGTAGACTTTTTTCTTATAAAAAATTAGATGAGTTAAGCTGCAGTGACTCATCAGTTTATCCATCAAAGACGCTGACAGCGGAAATAAAACTTACAGTTTAGAGGTGAGTCAATTCCTTATCCGCTGAACCAATCAACACTAGCTAATGTTTCATACTTTTTTGTCAAATAGACTAATAACTAAAAAAAATATCTCTTAAATAAATAAGCAAAGTGTCTGGAATTCAAACTCAACTCTTATATAGTATAATTCAATATCTCTATCAACCGGTTTAAGTTTACGGGACTTTTCATACACTTTATTCCCAGTAAAAATACACACATGGTTAGTATTTTTCTTGTTTGAAACATTTTAAAAATGTGCTAAATAATTTGAACAATAGCTAAAAATTGGACAAACTCAAGTGTCGATTATTATCAATTCAAAAATCAAAATTAAAATATATAAATTAGTTGCCATTAATCCCACGATATATATATCGTTGCGTGCAATAACTACATTCTATCAAGACCACAAGTTCTCCTAAAAAAATATTCAAGACCACAAGTTTGTGGGCACTCTAAATCACTAATTTTTTTTTTATAATTATATCATTCAAATCACTAAATTTTGTCAATAATTATATTATTAATGTGATGTATTCATCCACAAATAATTTTTGTTGAAGAATATGATTGACCATCTTTAGTCGAGTCTCCTCTTTCAACATCTAAATTCAATTCTACTCGAACCGAATTCCACAACTTGAACCCATGAGTATTTTCCTTGTTTGGACCACTTTAAAAATGAGTTGTTTTAATCCCTCTGATATCGTATTCAAAAAGGTACCAAGGAATTACAAGCTCTTCCTCCTCACATTCACTACCCTCTTATCCTATACCATACAATCTCATATAAAGTCGTTTGTATGAGGGTTTATTTTGGCATTTATGGAAGCTTCTGGTCCCTATAATGTTGTCTTTCCTGGTTGGGTGCACCATGATTTCATGCAAACAAGCATGTATGCCTCAACAAGCTCAACTCCACTCGTGCTGTTGATGCCTGAATGTGGAACTTATATGGAACCATATATTCAGCGAAGCCAGTCAAGTGGATGACTCTTAACTATCTAAGCATGGCTTTAGTTTAGATCGTTCTTTTCAGCTTATTGATGTTATTCTTACTTCTCCTTTTGTTGCCCTAATGGCCGTTTTGTTGGGAACAGTTTTCCCGTGTGGTTTCTAGTTTTGTTGCCCCTTTTGTTCATCAAAAATAAAAATAAGGGTCTTATCTTATATTTTGACAGCTGTAGCTGGCTGAGTGGAGGAAGATCCTCTCAATTTCCCAAAAAGAAAATGGTGTTCCATTGCTATAATTTTGGGTGTATAAATAAATGTGCAAATATGTATAGTAATAGAGCTTCTCAATTTTTTAGGAAATGAAAATTATCCTTAGCTGAGCGGAGTGCATAAGGGGTATTGAATAAGCTTGCATTTGAAGTCTGAACCAATGCTAATAGCAGTAAGCAAATGATAGATCAAACTCTATTAATACAGTACTGGTCTACTGGATCTTCTGATCTACATACTGATCCTGCCAAGAGCCATACTGAGAAACACATGGAACACCATCCACTTCATGTCCATTGATATTTAAACATTTCCAATGTAGACATTTTTCTATCCTACTTAACTTACAAATTTGCTAGAAAAAAGAAAATTCAACCACATTAGTTAGACAACAATCAGATTTTGTCACAGCATAACATGATGTCTCTTCAGTAATATGAATCAATAATTCCAACTCTAAACAGTCTTGAATTCAGTTTCTATAAAAGCACAATGAATACTACATAACAATGAGGCAAACCAAACCAGACCAATCCACATAAGTTTGAAAAGTACTCTTACGTACATAACAATGTACCACACACTATTCTAACATCAAGACAGTAGTAATAAAGTGCCACCAAAGCCCTGCTACTTGCCCTCAAACCAAACACCAACTAAGTTCTTGACCTTCGCACTGGTGAACGACTGTAGATGCATAACAGAATAAATAAGTCGGGAAAAGGAACATAATTGCAAAAGATAAATAAAATTGACTTCAAATACAATACCTGCGGTATCTGCCATATTCAGGACTCCTGTTCCTGCCATAATCAGGACTCCTGTTCCTGCCATAATCAGGACTCCTCCGCCTGTCCGGTCCACTATACCTATCATACACAGGACTACGTGGACGGCCATAGTCTGGACTTGGTCGCCTGCGATAACCTGGACTGGGAGATCTAGCAAGACCCCCTCCTCTTCTGGGACTGCCACCATAATTGTCGACCCTGTCACTATCATCCCTCAGAGCATACTCCACAGACACCACTCTATCCAGTATCTTACTGCAAAAGCAATGAGCAGAAACTCGTTATTAATTGTACATGTTAAAATAAGAAACACAGGATTATAGCATAAGATATTACAATCTCATCAATGAGACACTGACCTCATATTTGTACACTCTAAGGCTTTAGTAGCATCTTCTTGTGTTTCATACTGCACAAATGCAAAGTTCCGACGAATTCGAACATGATGAAGCGGCCCATAAGGTTTAAAGTGTCTCTCTATATCACTAACTCTAGTGCGAATCGGGTCAAAGTTAATCACAAATAGAGTCTTAGTGGGCTTCTGGTTTGGCTTTGAGCCATCACGGTGACGCCCACGTTCACCCTGCCAAAATGAAAACAAATCAGTAAGTTCATATTATTCTCAGGCAGGGCATTGTGATATTCACATGTCTTCATTGACAAGTAAATAAAACCAAAACATGATCGCTAAAGTACTGGCATACCCTAGCCCACTCCACAGATAGCCGTCGCTTGTCATGACCAAATGGAATATTGTCAAGCGCACGAATTGCTTCTTCAGCATCACGTTCGTCTTCATAATAGACAAAGGCAAATCCTGCAACAAAACTGAAATTAGAGACATAAATGAAGATAAAATACATAGTGACATGTTATCCCTCACCAAGTACATCAGCCAAACCAGGAAATCATTTTCCCTGTTAGGAACAAAGGAATACAACACCTGAATATAAGTGTGGACTGATGCACATGAAGCTGTAGAGGTGTTGAATGAGGAAACAAATCATGATTGCTTTTAAAGGTTTAAATCCAAAATTCAGGTCTGAGATTGTAATTGCCAAGCATGATTCTCCATTCAGACAGCACAAGAGATTTCAGAAATAGAAGGGCATGACTTGACAGAATTTCATTGATCCCCTATGTTCAGTGAAGCTAGGCATGGCTTAATAAATTGAATGATGATCCCACTAAGATCAGTTCTGATTGAAATGTCAATGATGAGTGATGATGTTAGTGAGTGACGAATGATCACATGAGAAAATGCAGATCTGTGGATAGAAGGAGAGCGGAAGGTTTTCTTCCGAAAAAAAATTGCACAGAGGTTGGCAAGCCAAGACAGACGCTCAGCATATTTTCCCTTAGTAGAAGTTCCTGCGTCAAAAGAAAAACTTAAAAACCAAAGGATTTTTTCAAAGGCATTGCAATTTCGCGTCTGCCGTTTCTTTTTCCATCAGGACATAGGAACTAGACATCAGTGTTGTCGATGGCGGAGAGCCGACATATGGCACCACCATATCCGAGTATGGCGCCATTACACTGCCATCATTTACAAAAAAATTGGCCATGACGGAAAGCCAAAAACCTGCCATTGCGATATCTGACAACACTGCTAGACATTCGAGCCACAAAAGTAGCCACATGTCCATAACTCCATATCCAAATTCGCGAACATGGTCGTTTGCAGTACCCTCGTGACTAGTTTACAATAGCCTACATCACCCTCATACCATAAACCACAAGTTCACAACTCAATTTTCCTCTAACTGACACACGAACTTCACACAACCTATGACACCTAATCTAACACTAAAAAATCATTATTTACCGTTCTTAGACCCACAGTGACACAAAACCCAGAAAACCATTAAAGTGTTAAGCTAAAATCTTGAAACTTAATCAACAAAATGAAACTAAAATCTTCAACAACAACAACAAAAAATAACAATTAAACAGGTAAATTTTGAGCATGTGAATTGAGAAAGACGAGATTATACCAGATTTCATATCAACACGTTCAATTCTTCCATACTTTGAGAACAAGCGCTCAAGCTCTGATTGACGAGTATCGTACTCCAAATTTCCAGCGAAAACCGGCCTCATCTTTCGTCCTTCACAAAATCAAAACCAAATGAAACAAAATCAATCAAACAATGCCCTAACCCTAATTGAAGATTTAACAAATTCAAGAAGGGGAATCGCACAAACCCTAATTAGCGATGAGAGAGAGAGAGAGTACCCGAGGGTTTGGAATGAGAAATCTGCGTAATTTGAAAATTAGGGTTCCGCAGCGAGATAGGTGAGACGAGTTTTATATTCGAAAAGCCCAAAAAATCAAGTTTTAACTTTTACACCGTTACTTTGTTTTTTAATTGTGGTTAAAAAAAAATTATTATTTAGTTTTAGTTTGAAATGCAATCGATTATTTGATTAATAATATTGTTAATTGAATATTTATATGTAAAATTCAAATTAAATTGAGAAACACTAAAGATCAAATTTATGTAAATTATTATCATGATTGATGTTCTAAATATTTTTTGAATTTTCATATCAATGTTATAAATGGTCATAAAATACTTTTATCTTACATATTTTTTTAAGAAACTTTTTATCTTGCATAACATTTTTATTAACATATTCTTCCCGAACCCATTTGGGTTGGCACGGTGGTAGAGGTTTGGAATTTGAAAGTGTGCTACTCCTTGAGGTTTCAGGTTCGATTCTTCCTAGTGCTAATTTAAGTCGGCTAATTTAGTTTCTTCAAAAAACATATTCCTCTCTTATAACAAATTGCTCTCTATTAATAGGTCAAATATCATTTGCAGTCGTTTAAGTTACATGATTATAACAAGTTACTCCTTTGAGTTTTTTTAGTTACAAATTGGTCCTTTAAGTCATAAAATATTTGCATCATTATCCTAATTTCGTCAAACTCAATCAAAAAGTGTTTATGTGGATTTTAATGTTAAGTTGGTTTGTCCAAATTCATTGCTCTCAAAACTAGAGCTCATATGTGTGTTATTCGGTCTTGATTCAAAATAAAATTGACCGATTACTTGATTTATAATATTGTTGATCAAATATTTATATGTAAAATTAGGTTTGAAATTCAAAAACAAAAAGAAGAAAATGTATATAAGTAATTATGTTTGATGTCATAAGCGCTTTTGGACCTACCATCTTAATGTTAAATGGTTTATAAGCACTTTTTAACGAAGTTGGCTGAAAAGATGGATGACAGTGTAAATCATAATGAAGTATTCAATTATTATCATTCAAGTTTAAGGGGCACAATTGAAGGAAAATTTGGGGGGTATTGTTGCGCCAAAAACACACTTAGAGTAAGTGTACTCTATCGCAGAAGTAGTATAAAAGATTATCGTATCCACAGGGATTAATTAACAAGTACTAAACTAATTAAGTTCTATTTATTATTTAGACGAACAAGTAGTGGAATGATTTCGGTAACTAAATAAAAAGTAATGACAAAGAAGGATAAAAACACAGAGTTTTAAATCAATAGAGACAGGTCTAGGGTTGCGGTTTCACTTGCAAGTTTTGATTCCCTTAAGTCCAGTTCGAACTAAATTCCTTTATTTTTATTCAATCACCAATCCCTTTACTAGAACTATTAATTCGTTTGATCATTCGTGATTAATATTCTTTTTCTTAAATTAACACTTTGTTTGGTCATTCAAAGAGTTGAAACCAAGAAAAGCATAAAGCGCGAAAAGGCATTCGGAATTACTATGATGCAGAGGAACTGGCGATCTTGTTACAAAGAGTAAAGAAAAACCCCTTAATTACTATGCTGTAGAACTTCAAGGGTCTGCAACCTTCTTTTACCCTAAAGCCCGCAGAAATGACTAGCCATTTTTTCCTCTCAACCCCTCTTCTTATTTATAAGCAGCATGACTTATTTCTCTAATTATCCCAGCCTAAAATAACTTGCTATATGACCATGAAAGTACTTATTAATACTATCCCCTATTACCTTGTCCTCGTGGAAAAGGGTTGTGTAAAATACTCTGAATTGCATACTTCCAATAACTATTTGCTGCCATTTGATCAATGCATTATTTCCAGTAGGTTGGTTTCCAAACACGGTTTCCAAACACTGTCCAAAACAAGGACAACCATACGACTCCAACCTTGGTCAAATTTGTTGGAAGGATAAAAATGCAATTATATTTAAAAGTGTTGGATAAGCGCAGGCCCAATCTAGTGCATCTACGATGGTTCCAGTGATAAAGGGACCGTCGTGATCCAGTCATTATAATGATAAATATCTAGAACCGCTGAGATAAAAATTAAAAAAATATCAGACAAAAATAATCTCCATCATTCATATTTAAAAACATCAATAAATCCAGATTTCTTGCCCGATATGAGTTGTCACTCTGATAGCAATTAATAGGCACCAAGTATCTTATTATAAGGGATAGGAAAATCTCGTTAATTACAATTCTGCATAAACTTGAGGGTCTACAACCTTCCTGCCCTCTCAGCCCCTTTTATTCATTGGCAGCATGCCTTATATTTCTCTAATCACCCCAGCCTGCAACTACCTGACTAACTAACCAAGGGGTTGCCTACAATACCAATCACCATATATACATCATCATGGAATTTGATAATAAATCATTGGTATATTTGGAATTGGAAGAGGTAAAAGATCCTCGAGCCCATCATGACTATAACTAAGATTGTCATGGTTTTAATGTAAACACATGAACGAC
>Ga0228710_1003823_pt1 | contig 23885 bp, 8 predicted proteins | sample MedpolnodulmetaG_FD_177995 | JGI IMG/M metagenome (GOLD analysis project Ga0228710, IMG submission 177995) | Root nodule microbial communities from Medicago polymorpha collected in Santa Monica, California, United States - pink nodules | ecosystem: Host-associated > Plants > Roots > Nodule...
ATATATATTATAAGGCATGTATTTAAAATCCTTCAACCATGAATACTAAATTTGTTTGTTTGCATAGGACATTTTTTCTTGGTTGTTGTATAGAATTTTAATTTTAATTTTTTTTATCAGATTGCTTCAGTTGAAATTAAACTGTAGAGGTCCAATCCAAATCTTCTACTGATGTTCTCAATCTGATAGTTTGATTTAACACCAATTATTACTATTGCTAGTTGACTAGTGAAATCTAGATGTGGAAGATCTTGTTCAATGTTAGTGTTGTATGCACTTGTGTGCCTGAAAGATTACTGATCGTGGTCCATTTATAAAAATAGCTCCAAGACGTATGTACTCCTAGAGTTCATCTTGGTTAATTAGAGGTTTTATATTCTAGTATGATAGAAAAGCTTTGGAGTCCGGCTAACCTTTTATTTTACATATTTTTCTTGCAGGATATTACAAGATTGCATAAATGAGACCTTCGATAAAAAAAAGATTGCATAAATGAGGATGACATGCTTGAGAAATCTGAGTGGAAATGGAAACACTTGCACAAATGCCTTGTCAATTTGTTGTATTCTTTTAGTTACTTTGCTTAACAATTAGAGTATTTTTAGGCTTTTTAAAATATAATTTGTAAGAGCCTCCTTTTAGAATTCAAATGGAAAAATCATTGATTATACTGAAAGTGGATTGTGATTCATATTAAATTTTTACTTCTAATATCAGAGAGAAGAAATCCTGTAATTATATTTGTTTTCTGAAATCGGCTTCTCTTTATTATTCATGATGCTAGTTATATAATAGCTATTATTTTACCAAGAAAAATTAAATGATTACGAATCAAAATTTAGATAACAAAATATGGGGAATGTTGATTGTGCAATATTGTATTACAACAGAATGTTCATACAGCATGCAGCAACAATGAGGGAAAAAACAGAACGAAAAATGCAAATAGGCATTATCTAAAAATGACATAAAAAAGAAGCAGAATGAACAGTGTTGTACCATTAATCAAACATTAACTTGAGTGCAAATTTTTAGACAGCAAAGACAAATCAAACTTCAAATTCAAATATGAAAACCAATCACAGTAGTCACTACTCAGTGAGGTAGATACTGAAATGCAAGATGGTGTCAGCCCCATCTGTGGTGTGTTGGTCCTCCTTCAGTAGGTTCTCAATTGCAGCATATCCTCTAGCATTCTCATATTTCCCAGTCCCACCAATCACTGCTATCTCAGATTCTGGCGATGCAGTCCTATGAATCCCAAACAGACTTATAGTGTCATCAGCTCCATCATGATGCTCAGTCCCATGCACCAAAACTGTAAGCACAATGGTCTTACTAGTACCATCCAATGAGCTTGCCAAGTAAAACCCTTGCGCTCTTCCTATCACAGAAGAATCCAGCTCGTGTTCTTCTGTTAACTGGTCATCAATCACCGTCACAGAACCAAACATAAGCTTCTGGACTGTAAACCCACCAGGAAGATTACCCGCAGAAACAAAAGGCTGGTTGTTGCCACCGGAAACAGTGTTACTTGTGCCACTGTTTTTGAATACAGTCGAGGATTGAGCAGCACTGAGACCTACAAGGTTTGGGAGATTGTTGTTTGTGACAATGCCATTGAGTTTAGGGTTAACTAATGGAATTCCTCCTGTAATAGGGAAGAGATTGTTATTGAGCTTGGAGAATGGTAAGCCGGTTACATCACTGTTTGCTACAATTCCTGCTACCACTCTAGCTGATGGATGTGATCCACCAAGGATATCATGCATGAAGAAAGAAAACGACGGCTCTTTCGCCATAGGCTTTGCTGTAACCGGCGTTACATTAGGAACAGCCGGGAGTGGCACCTCAGCTTCTGGCGGTGGAAGTGGCACTTCAGCTTCTGGTTGTGGAAGTTCTTCTGGTGTTTCATCTGTGGTAGGACTCACAACTGGAGGGATGTCCTCAGCTGGTGCTTCATTTTCTGAGACCAAAGGGTCTGGATTTGTATCTCCACCAGATACCGGTGTGGCAGTATTGGTGGTGGTGGTGGCAGTGGCTGCAGGTGTTATCGCACTTGGCGAAGCGGTAATAGGGCTTATCTGTGGTATGGTTGTGGCTGAAGGAATGGCGGCTCCAGGTCCTGGTAGATTGCCTATAGCCTGTGGTTGAGAGTCAAATTCATCTAGGATTCTTGCAGAGTTGGCAATCAAAAAAGTTGTGATTAGGAGGAAAAGGCAAAGTGTAGTTTTCCATGTGTTAGGATTGTGTATGAAAACATTGGCCATTTTGCACACAAGAACTTGGATTGAAGTGAGGATGATTTTTGTTAGGATTCGAGAGAGAGGCTTGTTGATGATGAATTAGATTTCTGGCTGTGTTGTTATATATAGATACACATAAAATTGGAGGGTGTGTAGTTAATCTTCAACAAGTGGAGTTGATAGAATATTTGGTCAAGGAAAATGAACCTGAATGGAGTGGTTATGTTTGTTGTGTGTGTTTTGGTTAAAACAACTCCTCAGTGGTTAGTGTTGGCATTTTTGGCATCAATATGATTTAATCACATCTCAAATTATCAAGAGTCTATTTAAGATTCTTGTTACAACCCAACCGTTTTTTCTTCATGATATGAAACCTATAAGCACTTTTTTTGGTCCAAAAGTAAATTAACTTGAAAGATCGTATATTGGCGTTTAGATAGTTTATGAAACTGTAATAAAACGAAAGTTTGCTTAGTTTCATATATTTTCTTAATGAAAACAAACACTTGACGAATAATGTATTTGCTTCTATTATCTCAAAAAGTTATTAAAATTTCTTTGAACCAAGACCTTCAGTGTTAAATTCTTAAAATTAGCATAATTGACACAATTAAAAGTATTTCTTGACAATGATGGTTCTTAGGAAAACACTCGAGCACTTCATGTCTATTCTACGAGTGGTTTGTGAACCAGGTGGATTGTATATTTAGATAGAAAGATTGTAGGATTTTCCTTATATTTTTTACTCTTTTAGGGAAATTATAGATTGACCACTTGATATTGTACACACTTTGTACACCTCCAATAAACATCCTCCATGTGGCATTTTTATTTAATTTTTTCCGACTCATCCACTAATCATCTCTTTCCCCAAATCTCTCTGCAACTTACTTTCTCACAGACCTCTCTCAAGCTCTCATAACCCACCACTCGTCGTCGCCGCCTCATTCGCCGCTGCCGCTGTTTGGTTTGATTTGCTTCGTCTCCTCACCCTCTCTCTCCGATCTCTTTGCCTTCTCCTCTTCTTCGTAGGTTCGATTTCACATCTCACTGTAGATCTCGTCATCCAACTCGCCGTCGAACTAGAGTCTCGTGGATGATGGTGGTGCTCGATATGAGGATGGTGGGTTATGGCAGTGCTAGATCTGAGGATGGTGGGTGTTTCGGTGAGGGTGAAGGAAGAGAGAGATGAGATGACGAGATAATAGTTGAGAGAAATGGTGACGCGGTGGTTGTGGTGAGGATAGAGCAGTGATGGGTTGACAATGGCAGTGGTGTATGTAGAAAGTGAGTCGGAAGATAGAGGAGAGGGAGAGAGAGAAAATCTCAGTGTGGGCGACGACGGTTAAGACATATCTGAGCAGATCCGGTGATGGTAAAAGCGGTAGTGGTGATGAAGGGGATTGGTAATGACGATGGTGGTGGTGGTGGTGGGGTGACAGCGGCGGTGGCTGTCGGTCGGAGAAAAGAAGGATGAAGGAAAAGAGAAGAGAGAGAGACTGTTAGTGGATGTGTGGAGCCCACGTTGCCACATGTCATTTTTTTGTGAGGAGGTCAAAGAGATGTTTGCCACATAGGGATGTTTATCTATCACTACTCTTTTTTTTATTGTGGGTGTTGTACAATTTATATGAGGTCCCAAAATGTGGAACCAATACTACTTTTATTCTTTTTCCATTATGCATATTCTTTTTCCAATAGGAGGCCTTACACATTTAACCAAGTTAGGATGCAGTTGAGGGGCTGTTGCCGTATGCATGTTGAGGTTTGCGAGTTGCATGAAGATAGATGAGTGTGACAGCCTCATCTACATCCTCGCAAGGTTTCAAATTTTGACTCTTTATAAAATGAAAGTTTGTTCATATAGAAATTTTTGTTTTTTTAGGCGATACATTTTTGTTTTTGAAATATCCAGTTTTTTTTTGAAGAAGCTAAAATGAAGTTTATTCAAAACGCAAAGAATCCCAGTAAGCACAAGGAATGCTTGGCTAGGAGACTTAAGTAGGAACATACAAAGGAAAAGTGTGTCGTATATATGCGGAACACCCAAACAAACACCCATGCATCAAATACAAACTTCTACAAACAAACCAAAAACACCATCCACTGAGGGCCCCCCAAACCAATAAAAACTAAACACCATAATCAATAAGTCATCTCCAAAAACCAAAGTATAAATGCCTGAGCAATAGAAGAAACAAGTCTTGCGCCAAACCGTTGCAAAACTCATCCAAAATAACCATCAATCCTACCAAAAACGCATGTAATCGCACTTTGCTTCTCTTTTGAAGTTGAGCGCAGTTAAAGTGCAATTGAGCACAGGTAAAATCACCACCTAAGTATTTGAAAACCCCATGAACAACAAACTCATAGAAGAAAACCCACAAAAAATATAACCACCACCAAAAACCACCACTAACCACCACCAAAAATCACCACAAGCACCACCACCACACAAAACTACCATTAACCACCACAAAAACCACCATTAATCCTTACCAAAAATCAGCACCAGACACCACGAGCATCACCACGAAAACCAACACCAGCCACCACCACAAAAGACCCAGTATCAACACCACCATGGAAACCACCACGAAGCACCACAAACGGAAAAACAAAAGTATCCCCAAAAACAAAACCAACTCACAAACTTATAATCATCAACACCAAAATATCACCACCACGCAAAAAAGACACCATTTACGTTCCAACTCCCAACCCAACAGCAAAAACCTTATGTAACCAACACCGATAACCACCCACATCATCGTTAACTCAAAAAACCGACGGTCGTCACCTTATGTTACTAACACCAACCACCACTCGCATCACTGTTAACTCAAGATGAGTTGGACTAGACAAAACAAACAAAACACTCCATGAATACACAATAGGGAACTCCACAAAAAAAATGAAATGAACAAGTCTAGATGAGCCGGATCCAACACAATTAGCACTCCCAACACAGTCACCTCCCAATACAGTCACCTCCCGAAAATTGAAAATACAACAAAATAAACTTTAAGCTCCCAATTACCACCACAAGTACCACCAAAGAGAATAAATTCCCTCAAAAGTAAACTCCCAACTGCATCAAAAGACAACAAAATAAACTCCTAATACCACTCCATCAATATAACCTCCCAAAAAATGGAAAACACAATAGGACCCAAATACCATCCAAACTCAACACTTTTAAAATACGTACAAACAGAGCACGACACCTTGATCCTAGACCATTAAGGCATTAAAAACATAATTAGAGCAAAAGAGAGGCAAAAGCCATAAATTGCGAACTAGATATGAAAACCGGACGAACCTGGAATCTGATCTCAATAACAACAACCCAAGAGCAACAACGGTGGAGGGTTACTCGTGTTTGATTGTACAACCCAAAAGAGATAAAACATAGGCGACGACGTGACGAAAAAGATGGCGGCTGCCGGAAGAAAGGATGTTAACAGTTACTTTGATGTGGTGGAACGGTGGTGCAGAAGGATGACCTCATCGCACCACCACTACCAGTAGCTACATCGCTGCAAAAGCGTTTGGATTGAAGGGGCTGGTAAAATATCCAGTTTTTTATATTCATTTTTGTGATTTTATGAAAAAACTGACTTCTGGTACATGCCTTTTTCTTTTCTTTAAAAAAAAAATGACAGACAAAATCGGTCCTTAGACCATCTCCATTGGGAGGGTCTTAACTATTTAAGACCCTGTACCTATTAGGTACCTCCAATAGAGAGAATTTTTTTTAGGGTCTTATAAGACCCGGGGTCTTACTTAAGACCCCCACTTTTAAGCGAGACCCGCACTCTCTTAATATTAAAAAATTGAAATATAATGATATAAAGTTATTGATAATTGATTAGTGGGTCCCATTTAAGAACTTTGTGAGATTTGAGTTGGAGTGATTGAGTGCTTATTAGGTACTATTATTAAAAAAGTATAAATGAATGATGTGTACACGTGGGACCCATTTAAAAACCTAAAAATGGGTGTCTCCATTGTGGATTATCTTAGAAGTCAAACTTTTTTTTGAATATCTTTTTAAAAAACAATAGTTATATCATGAATATTGATGCCAGTTTTGATGATGAAAATTTTTGATGAGAAAAAGAATTTGTTTTTTATTTGTTAAAGTCAAAGTAATTTGAAAAGTTTAGGGTGTTTGCAAGGGTAAAGGTATAACTGATGGGAAATTTAACTCTCTTTATTAGTCTAAACAAATGCTTTTATGTAAAAAAAATTAAAAAAATTCTAAGCCAATACATACGCATATCATCATAAATGAGAATTGCTCTTTAGGCCCCCTCAATTTTTCACAGGTTCCTAAAATTTTAAATTGCCCTTTTGATACCGATCAGAAATTACAATTTGATAGCATCGAAAGTTATCATCTGCTCGTTGTATAATACCAGAACATGAAGGAAGTTTCTAACATGCATTTTTTGTTTGTTTTGAAACTTAAAATACTTGAACTCTAGGCACAAAACACTATTCTTCATTCAACCATTGATCTTCTTCAAATTGATGTCAAAAACATACTATTCCTTGTCACATCACATTCCTTCTAAAACTCAACAAGTAATTGTTCACTTCTTCTCATTTTGTTTTTGTTGAAGTTTAGGGTTTTTTTAGTTGTTGATCAAATAGAAAATGTTTAGAGTTTGACTAGCAAAATATAGTAATAATACTTAATTAAGTAGTGCTTTTGTATATATATTTAGTCGTTGTCTATAATTTTAGAACATTTTGAGAACATATGTTCTAGGGTACTTGACCTGAACTATGACGAGTCCAAACATGTGCCAGTTCATTCTTGGGACCTATGTCTTCTCATCTTAAGTTCTTCTCGGTTCATTTGTACACACCACCCCTTTGATATGTCATTACAAACACAATTAATCAAATCATCTCGAACTTTATATTTATTATCTCTGAAAAAAGTATTTTGTATTATCGAAAACATGCACATCTAATTTAGCAATGCGAGGTTCAACAATGTTTGATACAAAATAAAGGCAAAAACAATAAATTAAAACCTAAATACTTCCATATAACAGGAAATGCAAGAATATCGTGCAATTTTGTGATTTTTTTATCTATCAGAGGATAAGTACCGATCACATATTAGATGCTAACTTTCACTCTTAGACACTACGACTTAAAAACAAAGACGTAAAATAAAAATTTGATGGTTCAGAGATTGCATTATATGATACAAAATGAATGTAAAAAACATGTATGAATTAAAGAATGGTCATTTGAAACCCAAATTTCGTCCAAAAATTTGAACTTCGGAAGGATTGAAAAATTGTGTATAGAAGAAGTAGTAGTAACAATTAACAAAGCTTATTCCTGACATATATATTTGACTGACTGGAACATAAATCCGATACATAGCAAGTCGAAGACAACTTTTGATATTATCAGATTGTAGCTTTCGATCGGTATTAAAAGGGGCATTTTCGAATTTTGAAAGCATGTGAGCAATTGAGGGGCCTAAACAACAATTTTCATCATGAATTTTACAAGCGAGTATGTTCAAGTTTAACTTGAATTTTTATTTTTTCGGCTGAAACTTACTTTATGCACTCCCATCTTTTTCATATATATTTTCAAATATCCATTTTCCAAATACAATTTTGGGAGGTGATTGCTAATTAAAAATTGGTGTACAATAGATCAAATGAAGTTTGAATTGAACATTTATTACCTAAATTCCTTACCACAAACCAATTCAGTGACTTTAATTTCAATTTTTTTTAAGATAAATAATTAGTTTATCCAAATTGACACTAAAAAGAATCAAATCTAAAAAATTGAGACGGATCAATCCCAAACCAACACCAACAGGCCAACTTGAATTTCAAAAATTTAATAACAAAAAGAAGCGAACACACAGCAATAGTATGACTTGTCAGATTAGTTTTTTTTCCCTCTTGTTTGGGTTTGAACCCAGAAATTTCAACAACTCAAATAAGTTGAGTTACTCGATCCCTAGTAGGACTGTTTATTACTTCTATCTTTTTCTTCTCTTTTATTTTATCAAGTTTTTTATAGCATTCTCACACGACTCTTGAATTCTTATATTATAAACCGTTCAAAATATAATTGTAAACAATAATCAAAACTGAATATCAATAACAAAGGGATTAGGTTAGATAATTTTTTCTTCAAAATTGATCTAATTCAATCCGCAGACACTTTAATTTGTCTACGAAAATTTGGACGAGGATGTGAAAATCGTCAACATGAAACCTTTCATCTTCTCTCTGTAGATAGTCAATATTTTCTTTTTCCATCAGTTTTTTTTTTAAAAGAGATAATCTTGTTTGAATATCACATTCTAGCTTTATAATTAAAATTCAAATTTTGATTCATCACGTTATGATTTATCAGTCTCAATTGATGGACGACATAAACTTTACTATAAATAAATAAATGTGTCTTGAGAGAATTTATTCCTCAATTTAATTGATAGTTAATTTGGACTATTCACAAGCACTAAGTGTCAGGATTAACAATTAGCAATATGAAAATTTGTTAATAAGTTAGACATTAAAGTCATCTCCTAGTCAGCAAGCCAAGGGAACAAAATTTGGAAACCATATAATAATATAAGGCACAAGAACTTTTTTCAACAGTTGTGAATGATGAAGTTGAGGTGATGATGGATAGTGCGAAATAAGAAACATTGGAATGGAATATTTAGTGTTCGATGACATGCAAATTAAAAACGTAGTACATTGTCTTTATGCTTATATTTAGTTATGAATACCATAAAATAATACTTGTAATATACATCTTCCTGCTGCAATATTATTCTTAAATATGATGAATTGTTAATTTGTACTTTCGATCTAAACAGCGGCAAGCGTGACCTGCAGTTCAGTCATGAATATACTGAACGATTCTAGTTACACCTGAGTGGTGGCAGCATCCTTATATTTATATCTACTATGTTTTTCTATTGAGGAATATATATGTAAGAGAAATGTTAGTAACACACATTTTTTAACACACTCTTTTTGATTGGTTAAAATTCACATAGGACCTACCAAAATTATATGGGACCCACATGATTTGGTTGGTCCCATGTGAATGCTAACCAATCAAAGAGAGTGTGTTGAAAAGTGTGTGTTAGAATGCGTATTGCTAGCATTCCTCTATATGTAATAGGGTTATGTCGACACTCATCTACAAGTTAATTATTGTTATGAGATAAAAGTAAAAACTTGTACTTAGAAGACAAAGTTTCTATTAATGGATTCCTTAAACAATACCCTTAGAACATTCCTTAACGAAACAAAAAAATAATATAAATTTTGTATTAAAAATATAAATACTTAAACTTTTACAACATTAAATACACAATTTTATTCTCAAAACTTTTATCTTTTAACTTTTTAAATCGTGCCCTTGAGACAAAAGATCACATTTTCCAAACCCAATATGTAGTTTAAATTTCACAAAAAATGGGAGAAAAGGTTTTTACATTTGGCACTAAAAATAAATTAATCGGACATTTAGATATTGTGCTTTCATTGTTTTGTTGTTGGTCCCTCCTTATTAAGGGGCGCCTACCCTATAGTGACATTGAAAAATGGAAGAGTCATCTAGTAAAATATTAAAACAAATATCAAAGATATAAGAATTAAAAAAGAAATTGAAGAATATTCTTGAAACGATGAAACGAGGCTTTACTCGCATTTGAAAAGAAACATGCAATGCAAAGTGGTAAGACAAAAGAAGGAATTTATAGAAAGTTGGCCCCCTTTTCACCCTGGAAATGAGTAATGAACAACCCAATACTCCACGACCCTGGAAATTGCTAGCTACCTTTGATTCAGAAGACTAGTCCCTCCCTCCCTGTCACAGAATTGTAAAAAATAAAGTATGTTTGTCTTTGTATTGGCACTGTTTGGCTCCTGCACACATGAGAGAAAAGAGAATGGCACAGAATATTGTACCATAGTTCACAGTTTTTTTTTTTTCAAAAGAAAATAAAAATAATGATAACATAGTATCTGCTAAATATTTGTCAAAAAAAAAAGAAAATAGTATCTGCTAAATAATTTATATAATTATTTTCTTGTAGCACTTTCGAATATTATGATGTGAATGACTAGTATAGTCACTTTTTGTTTTGTTTTGATGTGTACATCAATATAACACTTCAATAGCATTAAACTGTTTAATAACTAACTTTTATCAAACATATTTTGATGAAATCATTGTTGAACTTGTGCTAGGTTGCTCATTCTCAATAAAAGTTTTATTATTAAAAAAATATAGGTTAGTGAGATCTGTAAAATATAAATAAATTTCAAATATTTAAAATGCGTTAAGATTAACGTCTTAATCATTTTTTCCAAAAATAAAATAAAATTGAATAAGGATATCATATACGGTTTCATTTTAACAATGAATTTTGTAAAATTTGTATATTTATGTATGTATTTATATAATATTTAATATAGTTATTCAAAGGGTAAATGATAATCTTTAATCTAGAGGTCCCTTCAATTCCACCTTTTATTTGCGGAGCTTAGAAGCTACGTTGAGCACTTGATAAGAAAATAATAGTTTTTTCTATTAAAGATGAAGAATATTTGCTTCCATATATGACTGATCATGAGGCTATGTCATTTCTCCAAAAACTAATCAATTATTGTGTATGCAATGCAAATGCATGCATGGTGATGACAATACGGTCTGTCTAATTAGCATTCTTGCAGTGGAGGACATTACCTAGCTAGGTGTGTCTATTTTCTCACTTTCAAAAGTTACATGGGAAGTAGGATATGATTAAACAAGCAAGCAATGATATATCTTCTGAAACCTAACTGCGTTTCCAAGAGGCTCACGGTGAAATAACATGCATGATGGTCATGTCTGCACATCATATATTAAATTTGTTTATGAGAATTGATAAAGTAAACACACGATTGAACACATACGGTATATTCTTTTTAAGAGGAACATGGCTTTTTAAAATATTATTATATTTGATTTCTTAACCATGGTTCTTGGTTTAACATTTTTCTTTAATTCACTTCGTTTTTTATGCAAGAGCAATAATGGCTTGTTATTGCATACGGTGGGGCAAAACCTGTGTCCAAATATCAACCCTCTATGTTTATATATATGGTATTTAGGAGAAACTTGACTCGTTATGACATTTTTTATTCGTTGCAAGAATCTTTGTGTGGATAGTGGTTAGAGCTCCCAGAGTCGGAAGTACATCTTATTGTAACATGTCTGTTTCTCGAGTCTATTTGGTACACAATCTTTACGTGATTTGGGGTGTCGACGACACTTTTGAAAGATTTGTTTGTGTTCTTACAAAGCTTTAGTTGTCCTTTATGAAATGAAAAAGGTCTCTTGCTTGGCATGTAGATCTATTTGGAAGACAAGAAATGACCTTATCTTTGAGTCAAAGACAATCTCAAGTGAATAGGTGGTGGATTCGATCAAAAACTTGTCCTGACAATGACATTTAACAAAGAATTTAGGGATCCCGTACTTATTCTATAAATGACTCACTTTACTACTAGATTGTATTCTTAGATAATGGTAGGAGTATGGGGTTATTGTTTTTATTATTTTAGTGGGTAGGGTACTCCTTGTTCTTCATCTATTGTTGAAGGTTAAGTACCTTTTGTCGTTTGTTTTACATATTTTTTTAATGAAATTTCTTCAGCTGTTGTTAAAAAAAACATTTTTAATCAAAGTGAATTTTAAAAATCTTACAATTATCTATTATGGTTTAGAATACGAGCCTATTAGTCCTTTTGAAGGGGTTGATGCCTAGGGTTTAGTGTGTGTTTGTTGCCTGTAAAGTAGAGTTTGATCATTTACCTCAAAAGCCAACCCATCCATTTATAGTAGTTGCTCTAGGGATTTGTCCTCTTATGGTCTTCCCAATAATTGCCTTGGCCTAAATCCATAGAAGGTGGGTGTCCTGAGGAATATTTTGCCCTACAGGCCAATGATTGGACATCACTAAGGGCAGGACATTGGTCGGCCTATCTATATGTTCCCATCTTTGGATTGTGTCTAACCTAGCCAGTATGTAGGTCTTATACCCTTAGCACGACCGTTCGTTACTCTATGCACTCTTTGATGGGGTACCAAGCCATATGTACATAATCCAAGCATTGAGGCCGATAAGGTGAAGTCTCTCTGAGGGTTGTGAGTTTTTCCAAGTGATTCTTCCTCTAAAGTGGGGCACCTACCTTCAAGCACCATACAACACCCCCGAGCGCCAAAATCGATAAAGCAAAAGTGTTCTCTGAGTTATCATGTTTGGTGGTCTTTCTCAAACAGTTTTGATTAGGATCCATTAGCCTAATATGGTGTTCCCCCTTCTCCTACCTATCCCTCCACACCTTTGTATATGGGAAACCAATAAAATGTCGTTCTATATCTTGTCGGTTGATCGGTCTTACCCCTTTTTGTTTCACACGATCGTTACAAATCTACCAATCTTAGCTCACTGTTTCTTTTATCTGGCATTTATGTCTCCTCCTACTCAACCCCTTTCATTTATATCTTATGGCTAGTGGTTGTGGGTATCTTAATTTTTCCGTGCTTCTAATTAGTTCTTGGACATCCTGATTGGTTAATTGGGTGACGTTGGTTCAACATTCTCTCTTGTATAAGGAGGGTTTTCCTTCTTATTTCGCAACTTCTTATTTTTCACCTTACCACTTTGTATGCCTCACCTTTTTTTTAGTCTTTCGTGTGGTACCTTTGGTCCCTCATGAATCTTAGACCTTTGGATTGTGGTCTTGAAGACCTTGTTCTCAAGAGATGTTTGAACTATTCCAATGGTCTTGCTCTTTAATCCCCAAAATGGCGAAGATGCCTAAAGTTACAGATACCGATCGGACACCACCTTTTTTTTTTCTCTTGTTAACAATCATCATTTGGTTGCATCATTATCTTGCTTTCCCATTCCAAGGTTTTGACTACTCCACGTCATATATAGCTATTAAGACAATCCCTTTACCAATTCCTTTTATCCTCCCTAGAGTATTGTCATCGTTGTTATCTATAGAGTTTAAAGAAAGACGTTGTGAATGTCGACATCACTCCCTTTTATACAAACGAGAGACATTCTATGCTCCATACAATTGTAGTTCAACCAACCAGGAAGAGTTATTTGGCTACTGCCTCATGCGCCCCTACGTGTGTACCCATGCCCTCCACGCATGGTTTACGGGCAAAAACCCATGTTTGCTTGTTTTTCAAGTTGGATAGGTGAAAAAAGCTCAGTTTTCTTCTCTTAACCCCTAAGTAATGATGCACTATAAATAGAGACCATTGCATACTCTTTTATTCATTCAGAAAACTAGCGGTATAGGGTAAGGGTCAAATATCGAGCTTTAAGGCAGATGATATACATCCTCCTCTTATTCTTTCTAGGGTATGTTTTTCTATTGTTTTGTAATGATGTCGGTTGCCATGTGCAACTAAATCTCTTTGATTAGGATTCCAGGATGCCATATGTGTCGTTAGATCCATTCTTCTCCTCCTTCTATATGTCAGACTGTCGTCAATGTTTATCTTAAAAATTCTTTCTATCTAAGCTAATTGCTTGAGGACAAACAATAGTTCAAGCAATGTAGAGTTAGATAACTCAATAATTTATAGTATTTTAGTTATGTTTTATTTAATAAACAAGTACTTTTATTTAAGCTTTAATTTTTTCTTTACTTTTGCTTCTTATATTTTTAATAAATAAGTAAGTATAGGAGTTACATGAAGTAATGGTGCAAAAAGGTGGCAAACCCTTCAGTGTGATGCCTTATTGACCAAGACCAAAGTCAATCAAGGCCACTTTGAATGATAAAAAAGTGGATTATAACTCAACAACACATCGGATTTTGCAAGATTAAGTTCAAAAAATGTCACCGAATGATGGGAGAATTCAAGTGATCAAGCCATTCAAATTAAAGCTATTACGATCAACCGTAATGAGTGGCTATGATCGTAACAACTCAATAACTTCAATTTTGGTGGCACTTGATTGAACTTTTTGTATTTGTAATTTAATCTATGACTAGTGATGTTATGCATGGATCTTAGAATGCCAAACCTATAAATAAACTTAGTCTTGCTTTGGTTTGTGATCGAAATTGGCAAGTGTACAAAATCGTAACAAGTAGTCGTTCAACTTAGCAATTAGTAAAACTTATTTTAAAAAGTGAAATTAAAAAAGAATTAAATTGAGTTGCAGGGTTTAATTGCCCTGCCCAATGCGAGATTAAGTTTGTAATTCAAATTATTAACACCGATTAGGGAATCCTTGAATCCCCCCTTTGTCTTTGTTGGAATTAACTTAAAAAACAATCACTTATGTGGTGTCTACTCATGATTTATTGAAACTAAGGTTTAAAAAATTCATTAAAACATCTTACGACAACACATGTTCCGAGTTAACCTAGTTATACTACGATGTTCCCCAAAGTAGAGAGTAGAAAACATTAGATTTCAAACTTAAATATCATTAACATAATTATGAAACAAGTAATTAGAACAATCATACACGGATAAAGAATTTCAGGTTGTCAATCCTAATTTTTATTAACGGATCAATTTTCAAGATTACGATATGGATATCTCTTTTGAAAAAGGCTTAATTACACTTTTGGCACCATAAGTTTTCCAAAGTTGTGATTTTCGCCCCTTAAAAAAAACAACTCTTTCCAGGCCCCCTAAGTTTACTTTATGTTGCAATTTTGTCTCTCCATGCCAATTTTGACCCAGTCAACGGACACGTGTGTATTTTTTTTTTAATTTTAAAAAATAAAAAAAAATATTTTTGTAATTATAAAAAAAAGTTGTTTTTTTTAATTACAAAAATAAAATAAAAAATGGTTTTTTTAGTTACAAATTTTTTTTTTGTTTTTTTCATTACAAAAAAAAATTAATTACAATATTTTTTTTTGTTTTTTTGTTATTACAAAAATTAAAAAATACAAAAATATGTCCACGTCAGCGTTGACTTGGTCAAAATTGGGCTAGGGGGCCAAAATTGCAACAGAAAGTAAACTTAGGGGGTCTGAAAAGAGTTGTTTTTTTTAAGGGGCCAAAATCACAACTTTGAAAAACTTAGGGGGCCAAAAGTGTAATTAAGCCTTTGAAAAAACGTTAAGAACAGACAAGACCTAATTTAAATCGAACACAAGAAAAGTATAACTGAATGAAAACTTTATTAACTGAATCAAAAAAATAAGAACGGGTTCATCTCAGAACCCTAATCAAGAGGTTTAGTTGCTCATGGCAACATACATCATAACAAAACAATAGGAAAATATACCCCCTAGAGCGAACAAGAGTAGGATGGAGATTCTATCTTGAAACTCTGATGCTTGACCCTCGACTTGAACCACTAGCTTTATGAGTGAAAAATAATATGTGTAAGGGTCTCTATTTATAGCATACAATTATTTAGGGTTCAAGAGAAGAAAATTGAGCTTTTTGCACCGATCCTGCTTGGAAAACAAGAAAATTATTGTTTCTGGCCGTATCTGTGTGCATAGGTGCATGAATGGTGTGCATGGGTGCATAACCACTTCCTTGTGCGCAAATGCACAAGGTTTCATGCGCAGGGGCCCATGAGGCAGCCCCTCCCGCGCGAATTCTACAGTTTTTGACCCTTTTCGTTTGTTTTCCGTCTTGCAATGCCTTGGAACTTAAAATGATTTTTCTTCACTTTGCATTGTCTTCAAGAACCTTCTAAGAACTATTGACTTTAATTTTCATATCCTTGATCCTTTACGTGATGTCTTGATTTGTCGATTGACATGATTTCTCAATACAAAATAGTGAAAACACATATGGAGTTGCATGATCTAGGATAAAAGTGAATTACAACGACTCGAGTCAAAACAATACAATATGTTCCTCAAACCATTGACAACTCCTACAATTCTCAACTTATTTGTCTTCAAATTCAAAGAAAAGTACTAAAAACATAGCCAAAATTATCATATGATGCTCCGTCATCAGTTGGGCACTTACCACTTACCACAAAAAGATATATTGTTTTTGCATTTTCATTAGTTTTTAATAAGGTTTTCTTGTTTTAACTTTGTTTACTTTATTTATTTTGTTTAGGTAGCTCATTCTTATGACAAGTGAGTTGTTTGTTTGTTTGTCTTGGGGTCATGGAAAATAATCTTATGACAACCTTTACATAAATCCAATTTCTTTTGTTTAGTAAATGCATTCACTTCATATAGCTTTATCGTGTTTTTATCAAAATTTAGGCAATCTTTCGATAAATGAAAATGAAAGAAAGATTGATGGAAATATAACACTAGACAAAAAGTTTGAAGCATGAGAATAACCTCAGATCTTTTGGAGTGTAAATGGGTCGCATTAACATCAATACCATGAGAATAGGGAGCCATGTTAATGAGGCACTTCTTTATTTCTAGAAATAGAATATTGATAAAAAAAGAAAAAGAAAGAATATCTTATCCTTAGCCGTGTGCATATAAAAGGTAAAGGAAATGGATAGAATATGGATTATTCGTTGTAATATTGAACTCCAACCATTCAAATGTTTATTTATCATCGCATATTTGCAAAATATTTTCCATGAAATCCTAAAACATTCATCTTATAAAGTTCCAAAAACATATTTTAATTGTATACTTAAGAGAAGAGCTACAACGAGTCTTGCAAGTCCCTGTGATTGATATTTTATTACGACGATAAAATCGTGCACTTGTGGAGATATCACGGGGAAGAGCACCTGTGGAGATACTTTGACACTAATGTTAATGAGGTCCCAAGATGTTTTGAGATTTTTTAGAATGAGAATGTTTTCCTTTTTTCGGTGTGGAACAATCTATTGTACACCGCGGTTATATCAGTTTTACTCTTATGGCTCGATGGTCGGACAACTGATTGATCACGTGAATAGCTTAGATGTGATCTGATCTTACTATCTAATGTGTCACAGTTCTTCATCGATGTTTGTGGTCCACAACTGTAAATTAGAACCTTATTGTGTCTAAGAATATGGGATAATCGATTTTGGATCATAAAGATCAAATTAGTTCATCTCCTTCCAACTACTCTTTCCTTCTCCCTCCTTCCACAATCTCCCTCTCTCTTCATTTCGCTCTTGTTCTTCTTATCTTTCCTCTCTCTTGATCTTCTTTTTAAAGAAAAATAGACACAAATTATAGAGGGAAAACATAAGTGAAAGAAAAGGAACCACATCCGGGCGAAGCGGGAAAGATATATACATGAATATTGACAAAAATAAATGCAACAAAGCATATATAATTTCCATCCTTCCCATCCATTGTCATATCTACATGTACTAAACATTTCTGAAAGATGGATATATGTGTACACACGTTATAAGGTAATATTTCAAATATCAATTGATTTGGAAGCATTGTTGACCAAATGTTAGTGGGATGGAAGTACCCTCCTATAAATTACAATATCACATGGCACTCCTATCTTAAAGGCCAAAAGTGAAGTACCGTGCACACGAATCTGACAAATTTTAACCCCCATAAGCCATGCAATATTCCTCTCGGTTTCCTCAATTTACAGTTATCCCCCACACTCTCACATGCATGGACTGACATAGCCACTCATTATAACACATGCACATGCAAATATAACACTAACTAAATAGTACACCTCTCCCCCTCTCTCTCCCTCCCTCTCCTTAATTTTCTCTCTCATGGTTTTGGTAACACTTCGAACAAAATATAATTCCTTCCCTCTTTTCCCTTTTAATGCCTTTTCTTAATAGTCAATGGTCAATTTGCTAGCTAGAGGTCAAAATTGAAGAAGTAGAAAGTGAAGCTAGCTAGCCATAGGGATCCGGCTCAAAAATATTCTTCATTCATATAATTGGGATATTGATAACCGTTCAATACATATTAGAAGTCTAAATTCAATCTAATATTTTGAATTATATAAAAATATTTGTTTGTCTGATTTTAATCACACGACCACCGATGTTTCAACTGTATAAATGTGGATCACTATAATGCAGATAACTTAAAATCCTAACAATAATAGTAATTTTTGTTGGATTTAGATCCTTCGTGTTGTCCATTGATGCTTAATCTCAACCATTCTCTCACTCTCTTCTTTATTATTTTTTCTTTTATGAATCAATCAACCATTAAATTAAAAAAGGAGAGATGGTTGAACTAAAAGTTCATGATAGAATCCATATCCATTATCATTGTAGTAATTGGGCCTCACTCTCTTTGTCTTGTATGTGGATGGATCATGGAATATGAATTGGTGATGATGATCGTATTGATGATGGCATAATGACGGTATTAAAGTTGATTACTTATTTTCATAGCAATATATAAAAAATAAAAATAATCGCCCACTCATAATCTATAAGAGTGGGAAAAAGACACTATAGCTCTAGCTAACCCACTTTCTCTAATGGGAACATGTACATTGCAAACGTTATCATTGTATTGGTCCCCTTCCTTTAGTACCATGCTAATATCAAAATCACATATAGCATATGGAATCTTGTTACAATTACTAAAAGTCATAGACTCATGGTAGCATCCCATGCATGATTATTACGTATTCGCACAAAACCTTCGTACACATTTTTGCTTTCAAAGCCAAAATAGTTTATTTTTTCGCCTAGACTATTAATTATTATGCTTCTTTTTTTTTTTTTATGAATATTTGCAGACTCTTTTTAAGCACTTATGGAGGAATTTATGTTTAACTCAATTAATTAATGTGATGAAAAAAAAATGGAAAATATATAAGAAGTTTAAAACAATTAAAGTGACAAACTCATTATGGAAAATAGAAAAAAGAAAGGTAGAGAAAAGGCAAAGTGAGAAACACAAAAAAGACAAACTCCTAATCTGGAGTTGTTTTCAGCGCCAACTTTTTTGGCAATAAACTTGTGATTGGTTGAGATTATAATATTTTAAATTAACTACTTACGTTTCAGTTGGTTTTGTCCACACTTTAAGATATATATTAAAGATTTGTACTTCTTGTGAAAATATATACCTTATGATTACAATGAAGAATTTTAGGTGACAAAGTGGCGATCCATCGTTTTACTTTTTGTTTTATAAATTAACGTGGTGCATCACACCTTATATTTTATTTTATGCTATTTTTTTTTAACGACAAAATTTATTAACAATTATGTTTCTGCACAAGACATAGACGAAACACCAGAAAGAAAATCATAACAACACTAATACTAACACACACCAAATTAAGGGCTACTATCAAAACCAATAAGAAATCTAACCCTAAAAACAAGTCAAAACCAAACCCTGCCCTTTCTCGCGAGTGACCACATAAATAAAATCCAATCTCCTATCGACTGTTGATCACCATAACCCCAACAATAAACCATTTAACTGATCAAAACCCTAAAAACAAAACCTCGACTTCTAAATCAGTCTCTAAAATATTTTGTGACCGATTTAGAGACCAACTTGTAGTTGGTTAAAAAAGCCAAGATACCGGTCTCTAAATCGGTCTCTACGGTGACTGATTTATCTCAATCTCTAAAGTGGTCACTAAACATCATGTTTCTAGTAGTGAACACCTGAATAATATTGTTCCAACACTCCTTCGAATTCCACCACCACTCGACCTCCGGTCTGCCGGAGAAGTCACAATAACAAGCCAAAAGACTTGAGTCAAGAAACTGACTCCCGATCTCGAATCAAAATCTATCGGCCCACCAAACTCTAGAAACAAATCACTAATGCACCCCTCAACACCCGATCTACCGAAGAAAACACCAAAACAAGCCCAAAAATTTGAAAATAGAGACTAACTTTCGATCTCAAATCAAAAGCGATCGGCCCCCCAGAATCTAAAAAACAAATCTAAGGCAACCGACTGTCGTTAGGTGGATGGTAGCACAAACAAAGCAGATCATGAAGAGGCCAAATGAAGACCCAAAACTGACACAAGCTAACGAAAGTGGAGTTAGACACATATCTAAGATCACACATGAGCAAACACCAAAAGAAAACCAAAGACCAAACCCCCAAACATAAACAACCCACCCACTCCTCAACATCATCGCCACAACCAAAACGTCACTCACACGCAAAAAGAACCCCGTTAACAAATTAATTAAAATTTACTTTGCTGTCAAACTTTTTAGCCTGTAATTTAGTCCTTTGGACGTATATGTGTAATTGTTATTGTTATTAACGGAAATACAAACACTAATAGGGTTGTATACATTAACCATTTAAACTTTAAAAATTGTTTCATCCAAGAATCTAACTAAGATTCTCCTTAACACTTTTGATGAAATTCATTAACCACTAAAGATTAAACCAATTGATTGATTCGTTTTTCATATTTATTTTTTTGAGGGAATCGACGTTTTTCATATAAGTATATACATGTCACAACACTACAAGAAATATGGTAATTAGCCAGGGGCAGAAGCCCTGGCAAAATGCAAAAAGCCTTGTCAAATGGACGTTTGCCAGGAGTTTTGCCAGGAGTAGAATTACCAGCAAATCTACTCATCGCAAATGACCTTGCCAGGGGTTTAGCTCCTGGCAAATTGCGTGGGGCACATTCTGACGCGTGCAGACTGTTCTGACCCACTTTTCAGAGATCAAATCAAAATCTGAAAGGAGATTTGCGAGGGGTTAACCCCTGGCAAAATGCGCACGAATTTTTTTTTAAAAAACGTTTTTTAATTGTTTCAAAAATCAAAATATAAAATTTAATAATTAAAATAATTTTAAAGTTGTGGAACATTTATAAATTATCCTTCAATACAGCAGCAATACAAAACTCTAAACATTTATAAATTTTATACCAACGACCCGCTTCTGCAACATTCTTAGAACAAACTCTTTCAACATTCTTCAAACCGTGAGACTAACATGCATTTTCACTTTAACCCCTGCAAATATAGAGCAAATATTTGAAGCTAGTACTTGAGGAATAGAAATAAATACAATGGGAAGGGAAATAAAACACTCTAAATCTTAAGGTCAAACACGTTTGTTGGCGAATGAGCACTATAGTATACTGGGACAGGGGAGTACACCAATAATGTAATTGGTACCATTAGAGAGCAAAAGATGAGTGGTTGACACGTGAGCAAAACATGAGTGCGTCCGTGTTGGACGCTGACACAATGGATGCATTTAAATAGATATATTTTGTGATCAGTTAATATATTTTATGTTTCTACATAGATATAAATGCATTTACCAAAACTTCATATTATATCCACAATATGACCAAGTCATATACTTACGCAAATTGCTAAGGTAGGAAATATTTATACCTTCATAGTTTCCAATCATGGCCCTTGTAGCGTTAGCATTAGGACCTATAACTGGACTATTTTTAAGCAACACAATCCCTTGCTTTGCAGCTTCACAAGCTAACTCTTGATTCTCTGGAGTGCAGACATCCTTTGGACCAAGACGCATCAATGTTGCGAAATTGTTCGATACAACATTGTTAATGGATCCTTCATCCACAAGCCCTTGCTTTAATGCCCCTCCTGTATATTGGCCAAGATAACTTCCACAGTCCAAATTCAAACCTGCACGAAATTAAAATTTACATACAACCAAGATAAGTAAACAACTAGAACAGCAACCCAGTCCGATAGTAAAAAGATACAAAAAAAACACACAAGCGATATTTGATCACATAGTTCGGCCCATTTTGCCTACATTTCAGAATTCAGAGTGGCTGGCTGGAGCACCTTTTTATTAATTAAATTTCGGGTTTATAGAGTACAGTTCGTGTTTAAATACTACGACCAATAACTTTGCAATTAACTAACACAAAATGATTGATAATCCAGCAATTTTCTTTGGAATATGCAAGTACAAATTTTTCTCATATTTTGTTACCTGACAATATGGTTTTGGCTGCAGCTTCTTTAGGAGTCTTGGTATGATGCTGATCTTTGAAAAGCACTTCTACTGAGTCACAATCAGAACCTATATATCTACATTCATCACATAATAATTTTCATATTATTTAGTGTGAATGAAATCTAACTAAATGAGATTTAAGAGAATTCTAAGTTACCCATTTAATTTCCATTTTCCTCTTATAATTCCCTTAAGGTGGTCAGGGTCTGCACAAGTTGGTTTTCCATTAACTTTATTATAGGAACACATGACACTAGCAACGTTCCCATCAATCATATAACTCTTAAATGGAGGTTGGAATGTGTCATCCAAATCTTGTTGACTCACCTAACAAAATCAACAAACAAATAAATGATTTTCTACATTCATAACCTTACAATCACTAGTTCACTTATGGAAACCACTTATGGCATGTTCATGGCTATTTTCAGCTTATTTCCATAAGCTCTACATGATAAATTATGCAAACAACTTATAGATTATATGAACACAATTTGACTTTATTTCATCTTTTGTCATATAGATGACATATGGCTTATAGACTTATACTTAATCACTTATATAATGAACACTTAAATGGCATAATTGAGTTGTTTATCCAAACATAACTAGATTTCATTTGAAAACCATTTTCAAAATCCCAAATTTACCTACTATACGAAGAAATTATTTGAAAAATTTGTTCACAATACAAGAGTGTTAATAGTTGGCTACCTCGTTTCTCTTTCTTTTCGATTGAATGCTTTTCTAAGCCGAACATTGGGGCTTCTAGCTGCCATAACCTGAAAGTTCAACACAAATTTGAGAAATACTTGTTACACATTACTCATTATTAACTAATCCTTTTTATGACCAAAACCAAAATCAATAAAACTCTAAATCTAGAACATACCCAAAGAACAAAATTCTTGTAAATTGCTTCAGAATCAAACTCTTCTTCATGCTTTTGGTCACATCCTGAGAATTAAGTTTCAGTTATCAACAACAAATATGAAAATGGTGTGAGTACATTTAAAGTAAACATAGCTTGATGTAAGAAGTTTGTAGTGTGTTATTTTTTGTTTTGAGAAAGATTGATTCTAACATTATTTACACTTGAATATGATGATGAAATTACACTACAAGGTAACTTAATCTTTCTCAAAACAACAGATTTTTCAATTTAAACAAAGAAACATAAGGTTTGGTTTTCAACGACAAAATAGAAAAATGAAAGCTCTAAGTGAGTAAGCTAAAGAATAGATGGCTTAACATGAACAAAGAGAACACAACATTGAAGCTGCAAACTCCATCGCGGTGGCTATGGATGACTACACGGCGGTGGGAGAAAAATGGGACAGCAAAAAGTTCCTCCTTTGGTGAAACTGAAGGGACCAATAGAAAGCCCTCATCGAGGGGATGAAGAAAACGGTCTCACTTTGTTTGATCGGTGAAAAAGACGCTCAAAATAGCACCGAAAATGGTGGTCGGTGGTGTGGTTGTGTGAAGGAAGAAGGAAGGATGGTACGCGTGGTGTGTGTTTGGACTTGGTTATGTTCTTGGAGAGAGAGCAAGTGATAAAAGAAACCCCTGTTTTATGAGAATCGGGTCCCACCTTTTCTAAGGCATTTTGCCAGGGGCATCCCTGGCATTGCTCCTGGTAAATTTGCCAGGAGCTCTTGCTCCTGGCATAGTTTCCTGGCTAATTGCATCTTTTCTTGTAGTG
>Ga0228710_1003824_pt1 | contig 23885 bp, 16 predicted proteins | sample MedpolnodulmetaG_FD_177995 | JGI IMG/M metagenome (GOLD analysis project Ga0228710, IMG submission 177995) | Root nodule microbial communities from Medicago polymorpha collected in Santa Monica, California, United States - pink nodules | ecosystem: Host-associated > Plants > Roots > Nodule...
CTTTGTTTTGGAACCTCACTTGATTCCTTCTGTACCAAATTGCATTAATAATATTCACCAAGCAAGATTTAATCACAATCTTGCACTGTGGGGACCAATTTCTATCACATAATTTCCAGACATCATCCAAGCAAGAAAACTGAATGGGGAAATTAAGGATGGCGATTAACCAATTCCAAAGATTACCAGAGAACTCGCATTCAAAGAACAAATGTGAAGAAGATTCAGCCTTTTTGTTGCAATTGGAACACATTGAAGGTAAAGAGCAGCCTCTAGAGATGAGATTATCATCAGTTGGAACTCTGTTGTGCATTAATCTCCAACAAAAGAAGGATTTAGAAGGTGGTATGTCTAAGCACCATATAGTTTTGGCCCAGTGATTGTTTTGTCCCACCTGAGATTTGAAATCAAAAGCATCCTTAAGAGTCAATTCCCTTGTGGTACTAGACTTCCAAACCAGCTTGTCATCTGCTTCAACAACAGGAATAGAAACTTGTTGGACAATTGAACTAACACTTGGAAAAAGATTTTGAACCGTTGTTGGGATTCTCCACTGCCCATCATCAATAAAATCAGCAACAGTAGCATTGAGGTTTTCTGAGATATTAGAAGGTAAATTGAGGGTAATGTACAAGGGGTTCCCACACCAATCATCATTCCAAAAACTTAAAGTTTTGCCATTTCCTAATCTCCAACCTGAGTGAGTGTTAGTGGTTTCAAATTCCAATTTTATGCTACTCCAAATGGAAGATGAAATATGATGAGATATGCATTTTTTGTTCCTTAAAACCCTACTTTTGAGCAGTAACGCCCAAGCCTGATTTGAATTTCTGAAATCCCAGCAGAGTTTAAAGTTTGAAGCTTCATTTAGAGATGTCAAGGACCTAATACCAAGACCACCCTGAGAGATAGGCTTACATAATTTGTGCCAAGAAACAGTTACCAACTTCCTTTTTTGAATGTCCCCGCTCCAAATGAAATTCCTAATACATTTCTCCAGATCTTTTAAAAGAGACTTAGGCCAGGAATATATGGAAATGATATGAATAAGCATGCTGTGAATTACTGATTTTACAAGTTGGATCCTACCTGCTATAGACAGCAGAGAGACTTTCCAAGCTGCAAGTTTACTCTTGATTTTATCAGCAATAGGGGATAAATGTATAGCTTTAGGCTTACCTCTGAAAATAGGGACCCCTAAGTAGGTAAAAGGAAGAGAGCCTATAGAGAAGCCTATGAGATTTGCAATAATAGATAATCTGGTATTAGAAATTGAGCCATCATAAATGGTTGATTTTGTAGGATTCACATATTGGCCAGAAATAGAAGCATATCTTTCAAAAAGATTCTTTAAAGCCTGGATAGAAGAAATTTTATCTTTACAAAAGACCATTATGTCATCAGCATAAAGGGTATGGGAAGGAACATGAAACTTTCTTGAACCTCTGATTAATTCCAACTTGCCTTGATCAACAAGTGAACTGATGCCTCTACTTAAAACATCTTCAGCCAAACAAAAAAGAAGAGGGGAGAGGGGATCCCCCTGTCTCACTCCTCTCTTACAATTAAAGAAACCAAATTGCTTGCCATTGATTGCTACATAAAGCTTAGCTGATTCTAAAATGACTTTGATCCAACTGTAGAATTTGTCATTGAATCCAAATTATTTAAGGACTGCTAGCAAAAAACTCCACTCCAAAGTATCGAATGCCTTGGAAATATCAACCTTAAAAGCTACCTTTCCCCCAAAAGATCTAGATTGAAAAAGATTAATAGCTTCAGATATGGTGCAGATGCAGTCTCTGATATTCCTTCCTCTAATGAAACCTCTTTGTTCTTCTGAAACAATAGTGGACATAATAGGGGCCAGTCTATCTGCAAGAATTTTAGTAATTATTTTGAATTTAAAATTAGCTAGGGCTATTGGCCTATAATGATTAACAGTATCAACATTTTCAACTTTAGGGATAAGCACAATTGTGTTGGAGTTGAAGTTAGGTAACAACCATCCATCAGTGAAGAATTGTAAAACAGCCTTACACACATCTTCTTTAACAATGCTCCAATATGTTTGAAAGAATATTGCACCAAAACCATCCGGGCCAGGAGCACTACTATTGTTAAGAGAGAATACTGCATTATGAATTTCCTCATGAGTGGGAAGCATAGTCAACAAGTTATTAGAAGCATCAGAGATAGAGTTTGGAATAACCTCCTCCACTAAGCCATCAACCTGCAAAACAGAGTTAGTAGAAAACAAATTTTGAAAATGAGTTGTAACGTGTGTGGAAATTTGCTCTGGATCATCAATCAAATCATCACCAACTTAGATGGATAAAATAGGCTTGGTTTTGTTTTTGATTTTGGCTATCCTGTGAAAATAACTTGTGTTTCTGTCACCCTCTAGATGCCATTGCACCTTAGCTCTTTCTTGCCAAAAAGCTTCCTCTTTTTCCAAAGTTTTTTCTAAACTGATATGAGCTGCTTTTTGTTGCTCCAATAAGTCATCAGTCAACCTTGCTGAGTCAATCTGGTTCTGTATGTTTTCAAGATTTGCTTCAGCCTCTTTGACCAAAAAATGAACATTACCAAAAACATTATGGTTCCATGATTTCAGGTTCTGCTTTAATATGCTAAGTTTTTTAGAAAGGACAAACATGGGGCAGCCGAGGACTGAACTATTCCAACTATTAGAAACCACATTTATACAATCCTCATGGAGAGTCCACATTTTCATAAATCGGAATTGTGATGCAAAAGTGACTATTGAAGTGTGAAAATCAAGAAGGATGGGGAAATGGTCTGATTTATGCTTGGTTAAGGTTGTGACAGAAAGAGAAGTGCAGTTATCTAGCCATTGTTGATTACAAATGGCTCTATCTAATCTTTTCTCAGTGTGTCTGGCACCACTCCTCCCATTGGACCAGGTGTATTGAACTCCTCTAGTAGGGATGTGAATGAGGTTATTGTTGTCTGACCAATTGAAAAAGTCCTCCATAGGTACTCTAGCAGGGATGAAGGATCCTCTATATTCATGTGAGCCTATGATTGTGCTAAAGTCACCAATTGCGCACCAGGGTAGATTATGTTGGTTTTGGATTGTTTGGAGTTTGTGCCATAATTGTCTTCTAGTGATGTAGTTAGTTGATGCATAAACTGCATTAAAGTCAAAAATAGTGTTGTTTTCACTAATTGTGAAAGAGATTTGTTGATTGTCAATGTCAACGATGGTAGGGTTTAAATGTGAAGCACAAAAACACCAAAGGTTAGGTAACAGGTCATCTCTCTGGTTTATAGCTAAAAGTTTAAGCCCTAATCTATGAAACCATAAAGGAGGAAAGCTAGAGAAAGGGATAAAAGGTTCAGCTAGCAGTATAATGTCAGGTTTGTGTTTGATAATAAGTCTTTTTAAAGCCAATCTAGTAGGGGATTTGGCTAGACCCCTTGCATTCCAAAAGATGCGCTTCATCTAAAAGGCTTGGGATAAGCAGCCTTAAATCTGGTTGAGTAAGAAGATGAGCTAGCAGTAATAGGTTTACCTTGTTTTTTCCTGTTAGCTTTGTGAGTGACAATTTGGAATCTTGATTCATCAATATTATGTTGTATCTCATTAGCAATCTGCTCATCAATGTTTTTCTGCTGTGCTCTCAAAATCTCTTCAGCTTCATGATCATTTTCTACATCAGCAAGGTTAGCCCATGAGTTCTTTAAAAATTGCAAATCATTTTGAATTCTCAATGGGATGGCCATCTCAAGAGAAGGGTTAATATTCTGGCTTGGACCATTGCCAGAGTATTTTCCACAAACTCAGTATGATTTGAATCTTCTTCTTCACTATCAGCAGCAGATACATTCACTGTATTAGCATTCTCATTTTGTCCCTCTTCAAAAAAATCTGCACCATTGAAGACAACTTGCAACTGTAGAGATTTAGTCAGTCTATTATATTAGTGTCATCGTGAACTTAACTCAATTTGTAGGGACAATGCATAAGATATGCAAGGTTCATAGTTTAAATCCAGACCACCACAAAAAAAAAGTTCATTATATTAGTGTTCATTTCTATTTTTATTTTTTTTGGTCAAGAGTGTTCATTTCTATTTATTAATGGGTTTAAATATGTTGATCTATTGTATAATCACGGGAGTTTTTTTTTAACTACTAAAATTTAAATTATTGTATTACTTTATGAGTTTTAAAAAAAAATTGTATTACGGTATATTTTTAGATTTCATATTATTATTATTATTTATTTATTTTTGAAGGAAGATTTCATATTATTATGTTGGTGGATTCTAGGGAGAGGGTTCAATTAAGTTCATCACCGGTGGACAACCATAATTATTGAGAGTCATTAGATTAATCAAGATCACATAACTTATTATACACTCTCTATACGATATCACACCTCACTTATTTTACTCTATCCTCCCACCACCACTCTTTGTTGAAATCTTAAAACTGTGACAAAACAACGTTTGTAGAAATCAAACTGCAGACCTAAATATTCAAAACACATGTAGAATGTCATTTTAACATTAAACACACCCCAAAAATTCAAATGGCTTCTTTACTCAGAAAGTGTTTAGTGCGGTCGTTTTTTGTTCCTGTCTTTTATTTGATTCTCAATATGATAAATGAATCAAATATGGAGGTTTTGTGTTTTAGTATTTCAGAGTGCCTCAAAAAGAAAATCCATTTTTAGGGCTACTGTAGATCTTAACATGACAGATATTTTTAATGATTATTTTGTTGAAACACGGCCTGTAGTGTTTGGAATCCAAGCTAGGCAGTTGCATTGCATTCCTTGAATGAGAGAAAAGATATTAAAATCGTTAAAGATAGACTGTAAATTGAAGAGTGGTGGTGGGAGGATAGAGGAAAATAAGTGAGGTGTGATATCGTACAAAGAGTGTATAATAAGGTGTGTGATCTTGATTAATCTAATGACTCTCAGTAATTGTTCATAGTAGTTCACAGGTGAGGGACTTAATTGAACCCTCACCCTAGAATCCACCTATTATGTTATTACTAATAAATGAAAAAGTATATTATTATGTTATGAAATGAGGCCCAAAACAAAACCAGTGTTAAGATAAACCGGCCCAATTTCTAAAACCCTAATATATACGTAGGATGTCTTCAGGCTTCAATAAGTAATGCAGTCGCCATGGTAGAAAATAGATCTCACAATGCAGTCATGCAAAAGAGACATTTGAGTTGAACAACATTTCGACAGTATATTTCTTGTGTGCCTTCAACAGTATATGTCTCAAGAATTTGGCGAACCGGTGGATTACAGGCAGAGCAGAAAGAAGTACATGGTGGTTCGTTTTGGCTTCTAAAAGGTTTGATCTCTCAAACCGCCCCAACCGCTGGTTTTGCCGGTTTTCACGGTTTTTCTCCCGGTTTTCACACCGGGTTTTTACAGAACAGTTTTATGAGTCGTCCGGACCAGAAGTAGGTTCGGTTTCCAGTTCAACCGGTTGAACCGGCCGGTCCGGTTTTGATTACGTTGTTGTTATGGCGTAGTCACGTGTCCAAAAGCTCGAATAACGAGCGAAACAACCTTTGAGTGGTTACATCATAAATCCATTAGACTTTCACCTCATATTTGAGTTACAAGTCTAGGGGTCAGGGGATACTACGTAGCAAGACCTCATCTTACAATTTTACATCAATAATTTTGTTTTCTTCTAAATTTTCCAACCTTATAAAAATTTCAAAATTTCTCAATTCAACATTACTCATCACAATGACTAAGGGTCTAGGGGACTGTTTCCTATGTGATGGTATGGATGTAAGAGGCCCGAACCAATCATTCTTGAATTCTGCTCTTCTCCTAACACAAAACACTCGCGCCCAACTGAAATACCAAAAATACCCCTACAAATCTGCGCAACTTAACTCACGCATGTATTAAACTCAACATGACGTAACTCAAACAGAGAGATTAACACATGCGTGAGTTAACTCAAACTAGTTTTAAAATTCAAAATGTGGATATATAACATTGAGCTCACAAAATCAAAAATCTAAATCTGTCTCTTGTCCCAAACATGCTGCCACATGAGCTCACAATAGCCACTGAGCTCACAAACACACTGCCATATGGCTATAACTTCTCTATTATTGATGATTCAAATCACCACATTTTCCCTTCTTTGTCATCAATTAATGTCTCTTATAAACCACCACGTTTTATCTTCTTTGTCATCAATCAATGTCTTGTCTCTCATTAACTCCACTAACATAAATCAATGTTATTATGTTAGTGCGTGTTCACATTTTGAATTTTAAAACTAGTGTGAGTTGTGAGTTAACTCATGCATGTGTTAATCTCTCTGTTTGAGTTACATCACGTTGAGTTTAACACTTGTGTGACTTATGTCACGCCGCATTAGTTAACTAACGCATAATTTTACACATGCGTATGTTAACTAACACATGGGTATTTTAGTCAGTTTAGTTGGGTGGAAAGAAAATTTGCTGAGAAAAGAGCAGAACTCATCATTCTTTAAGACTTCCAACAAGAAAACCCATCAAGAATATGGCATTAAGACCCAATGAGGTGATCAAATCGAAAATTATCTGAGGTGAACACCTCACATCACGACATGGTGCAACACATGATCCTATATCCTGCACCACCTCAGAAAGTATCACATCTCAGAATGACATGTGATATAGGATAATCCCTACGTGCATCGTCTCATGAACCATCTCATTCCAACCTCATAAACGAGAGGAGAACCGACGTGCTCCTCCTCCTGAAATATTAATAAACTATCAAAGAACTCTGTAGTACAGAGAATGCCACAACAAAATTTGCAATACACCCAAATTGCATAAAAAATTCCCAAGTCAAACCAGAAACAACCAAATTATGTTAGAAATAATAACAAAATCGGGAACGAAGAAGTGTAAAACTACATTGAATATAACTAATATTTTTTTTTTAATAATTAGATAGATAGTTCATGTTATAAGATGTATAATACAAGAGTTGGAAATTGTGATTTAAGGTATTATTATTATGGTTATTGGTAGAAGCCTTCTTAAAAAAAAAAGTTATGGGTAGAAGGTAATAATTTAACCCTACGTGTGATAAATTATTAACATTATTAATGACTGAGCTATAGTTAATACGAAGTTACTTTGATAAGAACGTCTAGTTGATCAATGTTAAGTTTGTTGACGGATGAATATTTATAGTGGCTTTGATATTAACTTTAATTTATATAGTAATTGACGTAAGATGAATATTTATTGGTACTAGTATCCTGAGTTGAAGTAATTTAGATTGTAGTAATAAAATAGACGATCAATTCCCGATGCGACCGACCCCAAAGTGGGATAGTGAGATAAGATAACGTAGTAGGATGACCACTATTTGATCTTTCTTTTTTTTTTTGGAAAAATTACACGAGTTATAATATAAACATATTTTTAATGTAAAATTAAACAAATAAATCTTAATCAAAACACAAGTCATAATCAAAATACTCAAAACATCCAAAAGTCTTAATCAAAACATTAGATCCGAATTCCAACAAAGGTTAAAGAAATAGAGAAGCGTATGAAAATTTTCAAGTCTCCAACAAAAATCCACAAGTCTTAATCAAAACATTGCATCCAAAGAAAAAAAAACATTTTAGCATAGCATATAAATCAAATATCATCATCATCAAAATTTTAATATTCAAATAACCACCATCTAAGTCTTCATCTTCAACATATTTCTCACCATCCTACAAAGGAGACTTCGAAAGGAACAAAGTGATGAATGTAAGGTGAAAATATTGATTTCATCCATTCTTCTATAGTACAACGGATGCATATTTATAGGCAGGCAACAAAGTAGAATCACAAGACAAGATAACTTGCATTACAAGTTATCCTATGAGACTTAGTATAAAACTACTAAAGCTGATGCAATTAACCTCTAATTATGCTAACAACGAAGCAGTTAGGGGTCGCAAACTTTGAATGGCGGAAATGAATGTGATTGGAATGGAACAAAACAACAATGCCAAAGAGAAAAGGTAAAATGGCAAGGTTAAGCCAAAAAACACAAATTCCCCTTGAAACAATTTAAAATTTAGGGGCAGTTTTAGTTTTTCACACATAAACAAAATGCCGATTAAAAGCCCGCTCCAAAACCGCCAAACAGTCGCGATAGTGGTGCTATTTTTCTCTACTAACTACCTAGGTAATAAATTGATAAACTAAGTTCATTATGGTTCGTCTATGTTGGTATTATTTAAGTCATGACATTAAGGATTGAAGCTATTTTTTGTGCCTGTTAGAATTGTTTAGTTAAAATTCAAGACTTTGATTTCTGTAAGCTTGAATTCGTAGAAACTCGTGAAATTTTATCGTTGTTTTCATTCTAGTCTTTGAAGTGATTCTTATATTGGAATAGTGATCTTGTTTAGAGTTAGTAAGTGTTTGATTGAACAAAGATGGGAAATTAGATTAAGGAACATTTGTGATAAATTTAGAATTGATGTAAACTAATGAGTAATGATTTGGTGAGAGTTATAATCAAGAAAGAATGACGTTAAATTTGGAATTGTATAGAGACGCAATATTCTAAGTTGTTTTGATGGAGTTTTGAGCGCTTGGAGGTGAATTAAAAAGCATATGTTCATACATACGGGACACTTGTTTTGGTACCTTAAAATCTTTTTTAAGCCACCCTGAACTATTATTGTTATATCTTTGTGAAACCATTTTGAACCTACATTCATTATTTCTTTCTTTGTTACTTATGTAACTTGGAATCATGTTACAACTTTTGAACCCTATAATAACATATTTGTTTGATTTCTTTGGAGTTAGATTGATAAGTGATGGTTAGTTTATGTCTTCAAAATAATATTTATTGTTGCTAGAAGAAAAAGATGCAAAATAAATAAGGTTGTGTTGATAAAGAAATAATCAATGTAATTGACAATATCAAATGCGTCTTATAAAAAGAAACAATTTTTTTCTTCAAAAGAGTCTTATAATTGATATTTCTCATAGTTTGAAATTAAGTTTGAAGTTGCTCTTTGGAATTAAAAATATCTTAAGTTTAGGATCAGATACCAGTAGAACTTGATTATGAAAATAAAAAATTGAATTAAAAAGAAAAATGTAGATAAAACATCAAAATGGTGGTCTACACACAAAAAAACAAGACTCAAACCAAGTTTGGTGCCCATTTTTCTTGTTTGACACAAAAGCTAGTACCTCATCATATTGGTTGTGACATTGTGAATTAAAGTTACAGGTTGGAATGAAGTATTTCAATTAGGAAATCCTTAGGAAATAACTTCAAATCATTTGTTAGCCTACTTTACAAAATATATCACACCTTAACTCGAGTCACGTTATAACCTTGAAAAAACCTCTATGTGTGTGCATGGATCTTGATTGCCTATTTAGAATTGCTTCAATCTCATAACAAGGAACAATAACATCACGATTTGAGTGTGGCAAATGCCTTGACATGTCCCACTGATTTTAGGAGGTACATACATGTATCTTGGAATTTAAAGTGGTTGAAAGTAAGAGTATCTTCACCAAGTTTGTCCCACTTGTATGGAAATGTAAGCTAGTCAAGTCTGAAAATGGAAAGAGTAACAATCTAAGCACAATCTTCAAAAAGGTATGTTCTCATTCCGAAAATTCATGTAAATTATAATTTCATGTTATTTTGTTCACAAAGGACAAGCAATAGTTTAAGTTTGGGGTTGTGACGATGATCATCATATGATATTTTAGGCTATGTTTTTTTAGTAATTTTCTTTCCATTTGAAGGCAAATAAGAGTACGTTTAGAGAAGTTGTCAATGTTTTGAGGAACATTTTGTATTGTTTTCGTTCAAGTCGTTGTAATTCACTTTTATCCTAAATCATGCAACTCCATAGGTGTTTTGAGTCTTTTTAGTAAGAAATCATGTAAATAAAAAAAATAAGACATCACATGAATGATTAAGGATATGAAGAATGAAGATCAATGGTTCTAATAAAGTTTTTGAAGACAATACAAGTTAGGAAAAATTCATCCCAAGTTCCAAGGCATTTCAAGACAGAAGAACGCTCAAAAAGGGACAAAAATTGCAAAATTCGCACATGAGCCATTGACCATGCGCCTATGCGCATGAACCATGAGCCCCTTCATGTCATCCCATGCACCCCGCACGCGCTTGGAAGCGGGCAGAAAGTGTTGTTTGCTCTTTTTCCAAGATGATTTGGTGGAAAAAGCCCAATTTTCTTCTCTTAACCCTTAAGTAATGATGCACTATAAATAAAGACCATTGTCCACTCTTTTATTTATTCAGAAAGCTAGCGGTACAAGGTCAGGGTCAACCATCAGAGTTTCAAGGCAGAGGATCTCCATCCCCATCTTTTTCTCTCTAGGTTTTGTTTTTCTATTGTTTTGTAATGATGTTTGTTGTCATGTGCAAATAAATCTCTCTAGATTAGGGTTCCAAGACGAGTATCATCTTATTTGTTGGATTCAATTAATAATTTTTTTTATTCAGTGTATGATTTAAGTGTCTGATTTAATTTGTATATGTTCGTTTCTAATGCTTTTTCAAACCAACGATGAAATTGGTCTCAGTGGATTATAGGATTGAAAACCCTACTTCCATCCGACCAAGACAGTAGTAGATGGCTTAGTTTAACAATTGAATTCTTTTAATCAAATCTAAGCTTGAATTTAGGGTTTTGACTTGTCTTAAAGGAACATAACAATTATAATTGGTTAAATTACGATGATATAAAATTAAAATGCCCATTGTTATATCACAAGGTCATATGCTGCTTTCATAAATCAAAAGACATATCATAAACTAATAATTAACTGCATTAGCTATGCATCTGAATTAAAGCAACCTAATCTCACATTGGACATGACAATTAAAATCCCACAACCACTTTATCTTTTCTATTTTATTTACGTCTAGTAAATTCAGCTAATTGCTAAGTTGAACGTCAATCCCTGTGGAAACGATAACTTACTATTTTATTACTTTCATACGATTTGATGCACTTGTCAATTTTCGTCCATCAACACACCTTCTTTGTGCCTTTATAACTCACTAGTGTTGGAACTACTTTACTTATTAGAGCATATGTGATGATATTATGAGATTTCATTCTTCTTTGTGCTTTTATAACTCACTAGTGTTGGAACTACTTTACTTACCATAGAATATGTGATGATGTTATGAGAGTTCATACTCTCTTTTTCATCCTTGTACTCATTTACTTTGTAGTTTTTCTGTTTTGCTAGAGCGTTGGTGGCTTCCATACTTTGTACCATTCCATCTAGATGAGTTTCATATACCTTAAATAGTTGCACAACCATTTATTCGAGATCAGACATGTCTTCCCATTGAGTAGGGTAGTACTCAGGCCATTCTCGGGGATAAAAGTTCTTTTGATGTCTGAAATTTGACCTCATGTACCTAACATGTTCGTCTGATAACCTCAAACTCGTTGGGAGGCATGTACCACTTAAATGAGATTGCTTGCATAAGTCACACACTAAGCCATTTTATGAGAGTTGGGCTAGCTATATTGCTTCTATTTTCTTTGATATTGTTTCAATTTTAGTGTTCAAAGTTTGTTACTAGCTAGCAGGGCATCATGTGTATTTAATTCAAACATACCTCTATCCTTATGGATAACTGTCTCATCACCTTGGGAGTGGTAACAGTTCAAGGACATGTTTTCAATTAGCCCATGTATCTCTCATGTTGTCTTGATACTCACGATACCCCCGAATGATGCACCAAGGTCATGTGGGTTTGAGGCATTAAATGTTATTCCTAAAGGCAATCTAAGGGGAGGGGGTGAATTAAGGTTGCACGATTTTTATGAGTTTATACGCAAAGGTTAATTAATCGGAAGCGAAGTTTGTTAAGGAGTTTAGAGAAGGTTAAAAACTAGTGCAGAAAATAAAGAACACAATGATGTATATTGGCCCCCCTTCTAACCTAAGGGTAGTCCAATCCCTTTAGCACCTTCAGAGGATTTCCACTATGTTGAGCAATTATGTTGCAAGCAAGTCTCACCCCAGGACTTTTCTAACAATCTTCCTACACAAATACAAGAAAGAACCCCCACTATATTTAACAACAATTGCCACCAAACACTAATAAAAATCTTACAAATAATGGTTGAAGAAATATTGTATGGTTGTATCAGATCAAATCACTTTCCAAATGAATATAACTTAATGCTCTGAAACCTTTTTGAAGCAAGATATCCATTCAAAGGGGTTCTGTGCACCATTATTAATCCATTGAATCGCATCAGTTCATGAAAAATTGAATTTTGTTAGGTGGTATTGGGTTACTTCATTTTGGTAACCGATTACATGTTGTAACGTTAAAAAATGTTTTCAAAAATTGAACATGTAATCGGTTACTTCATTTATGGTAACTGATTACATCAACTTGAAAATCAGTTTGTCATCAATTTAACAGTTTGTTTCACATAGAATCTTATATTGAACATATAAAATGATTTGTGATTATGTTCCAATGAATTTCCAAGCATTATAAGTTATATAGATGTTGAAAATGATAAATAAAAAATAAAGACCATACTTACAATTATTTAACTATATAGTCCAAGTTCATCTTGTGCCTACATATTTATCTTTTTTTATGATGAACGTTTGTTATCATCAAAACCCAACCAAGTCTAAGAAGGAAATCTTCTTCGCAATCTCCCCTTTTTGATGATGACAAACCATATCTTTTTTACAATTTTTGTTTACTAAGACCCCCCATATCTTGTATATCTCCTCCTTTGTTTTTCAAGATTATATCCTGAAAAGTTTAAGAAAAAAAAAACACAAACACACCATTTTCTCTCCCTTTTGACATCATCAAAAAGAAAAGAAAAATACCATATATACAAGTAATTATGCAATCCTCAATAAAAAACAACATTCATTCAAAACATACGCAAAATATACATAAACACAAATTGTTCGGTCAAGACATGCATAACATACTTAATCATTGAAGGAAACATACATAACCAAACAAGCATCCCATGTAACAGGGTGAATAATACAGAGTAATAAGTAAATATGATGAAAATGTTTGAAAATACTAAGAACGATAATGCATAGGAAATAAAGGTGGGAATAGGTCCAACCATGCCAGGATTTGAAAGGCTTGAGCCTGGTCTACGAAAAAATTTACAAGCCTAAGTCTGGCATATGGTCTATCATATGCCGTTTTCTTAGCCTGGACTGACCTGAAAGCCTACTTCCAGACCTATTTTACATTAAGGTCATCAAATAGTCCATTTGACCTACTAAATAGGCTAAACATGCCTTAAAGCCTACTAAAAAGTCTATTTTACTACAATCAAATTTTAACAACATTAAAGGTTATTTAAAATCCTATAACAACAAATCACAATGAATTTAGAGTTAATAATAGTGCTTCATGAGTACTCATCAATGTTTATCAACCATTCGAGTACAATTTAGCAAAAAATAGGAAATCATATGATTTCAAAACAATGCTTGATATAAGAAAACAAAAAAGAAAAAGAGTGGCATAGTGGCACTCATTACTCATAGTCATATAGTCTAGTCAAAACTCAAAAGCCAACAGATCACACAAGCCAACAAAAAATTAAACCAAATTACAAGTTTATTGCAAAAGTCATTAGATCACACAAGTTAGTATAACACTAATAGTCAGCAAATCACACAATTCAACATATCATTTTCAATCTTCAAATCCAAACTCTTATATTCTAAGCAAAATTTGAACAACTCCTTGTACACGAAGCACCCCAAAAAACCAAAATGATATCAAATCTTCAAGTTGATTTGTATCTCATCTTTTTCAATCTTCAAAACCAAAAGAAAAAATACATTAGTTATTAGACTAAAAAATACCATATGAATAGACGAATAAATATTAGTAAAATATCATGACAAAGAATAACCTTTGATTTGTTCTTCACACAATACTTATGACGGAACCAATCACCACCACAAATGAGAGCTTCAACAGATTTTATGTTAAATCTAGAGCGAAATTCATCAATAGCTCTACCTCCAACACTGAATGTGGAAACAAATGCAACAATTGAGATTGGAATAGCTAGTATATCAGCATCCATCTTAGACAAGATCTTATACTTAATGATGTTGTTCCTCCACCAATCCAAAGCACTAAAGGATTCTGAGTTAGGAACATAAACAGCTTAATCAAGATAATCTTGCAATTCTGATTTCATGGGAGAAACAACTTCCTTTTCTCAAATGATTTTCAAAATTTCATTAAATCCAATGGCATTTTCAACATTTCTTTGAGAGGATGATGTATTATTACAATCCAAATTAACAGCAGGCAACAAAGACTCTTCCAAATATAAGGCTACATACTCATCATATAATAATTTCAAGGAACGCCTAACCTTCTCTATAATTCATCAGAAACTTCCTTGGATTTATATATTTTGGGAAAACATATAAAAACCATGTGCAATTTGCAACTAGGATCCAAAACAATAGCTATAGCCATCAACAAATTACACTTCCCTAATATTTATCAAACTTCATTTTCATTGAACTAATCATTTCTCTCATAAAGGGGCATGATTGTAGTGAGTCTCTCTTTTTTTGTAGGCTGCAAATGCAATTTTAAATTTTTAAGCAGTTGGCAACATATTGAAGGTTGAATTCCATTTTGTAGGACAATCAATGACAAGTTTCCTTTATTTCAAACCTTTCTGTTCAACCACATCGCAAAAGTTATTTAGCCTTGCATCATTGTGGTTAACATATTTCACACTCTCACAAATATTAAAAATGATATCCTTAATTTTACCAAGGTTGTCTTGCACTAACAAATTCAAAATGTGCACGTAACACCAAACATGAAACAAAGAGCCATCAAGGATTAACTTTCTACTCAGCGATAAATTCTTTCTGAGATGTATTAAACACAAATCATTGTAAGAATTATCAACAGACACTGAAAATATTTTATTTTCAATCCCCCAAGTTTTCAACATTTATAAATAGCATCGGCCACATCAATAACACACCTTGGTGCGGACACTTTCACAAAACTAAAAACTCTTCTCTGTAGATTCCATCCTACATCAATGAAATGTCCTGTTATAACTATATATTCAACTACTTGATGGCTAGATTTCCACATATTTGTCGTTAAACTAATATTGCTCACACTTTCCAAATACTTCTTTAACATTTTCTTCTCATTCTTGAATAGTGTTTAACAATCACTTCTTGTTGTTTTGTGAGTAACCTTGCGAAAATCTGAATTTGCATATTCAAATGCCCACATCCAAACATCAACCTTAACAACATTAAAAGGATATTCTTGTACCATGACAACAGTTGCAATTATTTCTCTCATCCTTTCATTAGAGCATTCAACACCAGAAGTAATAAAGGGGTTACCTGAACTCACACATAACTAGAATGGTGGCTTGTCTCTTTTCAGTGGCATCTTGCATTATTTGTGTTGCAACCTTTAATATGTCGTTTCATTTGACTTGTGTTGGATCCTGCCTCCCTAGTAATATATTTTGCTTTACAATGTTTACAAACAACTTTTGGCACACCTTTAGTTATTTCAATTTCATCGAAATCTTTCCAAATTGCACTTGTTTTTTTTCTTCCTCTTTCTCTCAACAATTGGCTCTCCTTTAGTTGCATTTGCTTCTGCTTGAGTTGTTTTTGCTTCTGCTTGAGTTGGTTTTTTATTTGCTTAAGCATGCATTTGTTGTACATAGTAAGAACATTAGTGAAAATATGTTATATTAAATAGAAAACTATTAATACTTGAATCCAACATACCCAAAACACAACAAAGAGAACATACCACCATACATCACTAATGTTTTTACCAAATCTATGAACAAACTACAACAACAAAAAAATAAAACAAAAAAAATACAACATTAAACATGTCGTGTATTTACTAAATCTATGAGAAAAGGTCACCGTATCTCACTAATCTTTTTACCGGATCAAACAATTAATGGGTAGATACATCACTAAGTTTTTACCAAACCTATAAATAAACTACAACAAAAAAATCAAAACATTAAACAAAAAATCACAACATTAAAAAGTTGTGCATTTTACTAAATCTATGAAACAATGGAGAACAAAATCACAACATTTAACTATATATAAACACCCTTGACAAAAAGATTATGAACAGAATTACTAAAATAACAAAAAGGGTCAAAGCTAAATGCACAATGTTGAAGCAAAACGATGAATATTCAACCCATAAATCAAGCCTGGATTGATAGAGAGAGAGAGAGAAAGATGGAAATAGAGAGAGATCAAACCTAAATCAAGATAGAGAAAGAGGGACCAAAGGGATGGTAGAGCAGCAATGAGCGACGGCGAACTGGCAGCAGTGATGCAACGACGATGAACTGGCAACGCTCTTTCTCTTCTATCTTGACTAGAATTTGTGTATGTAATGACTTATGAGAAACGATTTTTGGATTGAGATTTATTTCTATTTTTAACGGGAATGATTTTTGTATTTCTATTTTATCAAATAGGCTTTTTAAAAAGCCTTGGCCTAGCCTTTTTTTAATAAAAAGGTCAGGCCAGACATAGACATGTCAGTCTGTAGGCCCTTGTAGGTCGGTCAGGCATAAACATTTAAGTTTTAAAGTTAAGTCATTTAAAGATATCATGAAAATATTGTTTATTGTTTTTCAACAAGTTTAATTTTATGAGATATCTCATCTTATATGATGCATGAATCTTTATTAAAATTGATTTTAAGACCTTTATCACATAATCGAGTTATCCTATGCAAGTTAGGCTTTAAACCTTCAACATATAGCACATCATCAACATTAGTAAAGGGGGCATACCAACTTTACCAATTCCTAGAATCTCTCCTTTATTATTACCTCCATAGGTGACAAATCCTTTAGCTTTTAGGGTCAACGTTGAGAGCTTTGACTTGTCTCCCGTCACATGTTTAGAGCATCCACTGTCGAGATACCACGTGTTGGTTGTGGTTTTCAAGCATTCTTACATAACAAATTTAAGATTTGTTAGGTACCTGATGTGGTTTGGGTCCTTGTGGGTTAACTTCTTTCTCTATACAAATAAATTTACCATTTGGTATACCAATATTTCTAATATAACATGCATTAGGGGTATGTCCTTTATTATTACAATAAGAGCATGTTAGTTTATTATAGGACATGTTTCTCCTAGAAGTATAAAAGGAATTCTTAATATAAGTCTTCTTTGATTTAAAATTATTTTGTACCTTTCTTGGTTGAATATTATTATAAGCATTGCTAGATTTGACAAAGATAGTTTTTTTGTTTTGACAAGAATTTTCAAATTTAGAATATCATAATCCACTTCTTTCTTTGACATATCTTTGATTGCATAGAACACTATCCAATCCATTGACATTTTTCATATTTGCATATAACTTGATTTAATTCATCAATTTTGGATTCAAGAGATGCACATTTATTACAAGTTAGACAATCAATTTTAGTATTTATATTTGATTTAACTTTATATAACTCATCTTGCATGCTTTTAGATTCACTTTCTAAAGATGAAATTATTTTCTTTTGTTTAGTACATAATCTAGAAAGTCTTAGACATTATTCATGCAATTTATTAAATGCATTTTGTAATTCATCATGAGAGGGTTTATTATTACTTACCTCTTGATTTTCATCATCAGATTGATGTGAAGCCATTAATGAGAGATATGTATGTTCATCATTTTCAGAATCTATAGATGAATTTATTTCTTTGTCTTTCCATGCAATCTATGCTTTATTTGATCTTTTGTCCTTCTTTCCTTTAAATCCATTTTTCTTTTGAAGAGATGGACAATCGACCTTGACCTTGTTTTCCACACTAAAAACAAGTGAAGTTTTGATTTGATGTTGATGTCTCCATATTCTTCACAAGTCTCTTTCCTTGACCAAATTTGATTGTCTTGTGTTTTGATCAACGCATTTTGGCACTTACTTTATAGCATTGCATTTGAACATTTTGAGAGCTTTTAATGTCTTAAATAATGTTTTTATCTTGTTTTTACATTTTGGGTCAGATTTGATTGCCAATGTAATTATTCGATTAGCTAATTCTAAGCCCAACTCTTGGCAAACCCAGTTCTAAAATATTAGGTTAACTCCTTACAGTATAAATAAGGCTGCAAACAGCCAGAACATGATCTTCTTTTTGGCAGCTATCATTTGTTATTTTTCATGGAAGCTTAATCATGTAGATCAATCCACTAGTTAAGGATTCTGTTTTAATGTCTTGAGGTCTGAATTTTAATGTTAATTTTGTTTCTTATGATTTACTATCTTTTTCCTTTCAATCTTCTATTTTCCCATGATCATATATGTTTGGGCTCTTGTTTCATTTCATATTGATTATATCGATTGCAATTTGTTATAATTTTGTATGTGTTTGAACGCTTGTTTCAATTCAAATCCGATTATATTGAATTATTGTTAGGGACCTGCTTAGGATATTTGAATTAGTTTAGAAGCTTGATTTAAATTATGTCAAATGAAGATTGTTAGGTTCTATAACACTTAGTTATAGGTTTGGTTGAACTTGGTAATCAGATTAACTGTGATTTTGTGACGCTTGCTCCAAAATCACGGTAAATCAAATTCTAGATTTTTGTGACGCTTGTTCCAAAAATTAGTAGAAGTTCTAATGAGATTAATTGATGCTTAATCGTTTAGTTTTATAGCCAAACAAGATAATTGAATCATAGAGCTAATAATGTTAATACCTATGATAGACCTAAACAGAATCTGACAAACTAGTTGATTGGTTTTGTCAAATCGTTAATTCTATCAAATTGATCATCCTTTTCCACAAACAAAACTCCCCAATTTACTGTCTATTTGTTGTTCTAATTTGGTATTGTTTTATCTGAGATCCTTGAGAAACGACCAAGGTTTAACTGCCCTGTACTATTTTTTGTAAATTATTTTGACCGCGAACAACAACAATCATGTTTCTTTAAGAATTTTCCGAATTTTTTAACTAGAATATTTATGTTATCGTCTTCTTCTGATCTATCTTCTAGTTGATTGACATTTGACTTCGCCTTCAAGGAAATATTTTTATGTTTCTTTTCAACTTCTTCATGTTGTTCCAATTGGCTAAGTTCCAACTCATGTCTTCTTCTGATCTATCTTCTAGTTGATTCACATTTGACTTCGCCTTCAAGAAAGTATTTTTATGTTTCTTTTCAACTTCTTCATGTTGTTCCAATCAGCTAAGTTCTAACTCATGTTCTTGCAGTTTTCCAAATAGTGCTGCCAATCATCCGATGGTGGGATAATTGTTATTCTGGTGGCTTCTTCTTTGGCTAGCCGGACAGATTTTCGGATTGTCCTAATTGTTCTTTCTATTTTTGAGTAAAAAAGTAAGGTTCCTGAATTTGTACCTTACATAAAAAACACTAAACAAGAAACCTTTCAGTAACACTACACAAGAAGAATGAGTGGTAATTTTTTTATATTTTTTTTCCAATATTTTTTATATAAACTATAACTTAATAAACTAAAAGCGAATCTACTACCTAAATAAATTACAATGTGCGTTATTTGAACAACTTTTGGGACAACCATAAATTTACAAAGAAATATGTAGGTATTGACACAAAAACCAAAACAATAGAGGGAAAGTAAAAACATAATGTGAGTAATGGAGAGAAAGTTGTCACAAAAGTTGTTATACAAATATCTTTTCTCGTAAATTATACTACTAAGAAAATAAAATACTACCTAAATAAAAATCAAACCAGTGAGAGAAACTTCACCTTCTCTCTAAGTTTTCTTTCTCCTTCATTCATCGAGGTGTGATGGTTTTAGGTCATTTTTGACCTAGAATCACCCCTATGTATCTTTTTCCCCTTTCTTTCAATTTAAATAAGTGGTTTTCACACATGTCAAGTTTTTCATTTTGTGTTTTTTGTGATTTTGTTGTCTGAGTACGACGTTGTGTTGTTCGTCGTCTTGTGTGGCGATTGATTTTGCGTCTTGTTGTGGTGTTCGTTTGATTCCAATTGAAGATCAACTTCACTCAATTACAGATTCAATCAATGATTTAGGCGTCGACGTTGCAGATCCGGAAGCATGCGTATTTCAGTGACTTAGAATTTGTCATATTATTAGGTATTTTTTCATTGCATGCTACTAAATTGGGTGTTGTGAGTTTGTTCGCAGATTCACCCTTTACGTTTTTAACAATATTGAACATGTCACTCTTTCTGAAGTACTCTCAATTTGAATGAATGAATATCGTTTTGTTTTTGTAAAAAAAAAAAATCAAATATTTTTTCCATAAAAAATCTAATCTTTTTATTATTTTTGGAAATATCTAAATAGAAATACAAGCAAATAAGATCTACTAAAAAAAACAAATAAAATCTAAACTAAAGATACTCCTAGAAAATAGAAACTAAATTTTAGAATCAATTTTTGTTTTGTTTTTGAAGATGAGGAAAGAGAATAAAAACTAACCTAATCTAAATGAAAAGAAAACAAATCTAAGTTAAAAATTTAAAAAAAGCATAATTTAAAACAAAACAAATAAACTATATTTTTTTTTGACAAAAAAGCTAAATATATACAAATTAAATTCAATGAACTGTCATGTTGAAATATCAACAATGCCAAAAACTTGATGGATGAATTGAAAAGTGCACTTAATCGTAATAAGTAATAAAGTAGTAAGTTATCGTCTCTACATGGGTTGTCCTTCAACGAATCAATTAACGAAATTTATTTGATTAGAAAGCAATTAAAAGAGAAATAGGGTTTTGGTTTGCAAGTTTTGAATTGTCTTGTACAATGCGAGATTGTGTTTGTTTGATTTAGATGTTTAATGGTGATTAATTTTTTTTGAATTCCCTCTACGTTCTTTGTACGATTAATTTAAAGTATTTATTAATTAAGGCCTAAGGATTATATAAACAATGGTTCATTCAAAGGAAGAATATTCTTATCCCTGGAAATGATTGCTCCATAACCTTGATAACTAAATTATGAAAGTCATGGACATATCCTTTAAGTTCAACGACTTATGTGTCTTTTGAATTGTCATCTAATGAATTTACACTCCGTGCAGATGTCTAAGCCTCATAACCTAAAGGTCCCTAATAAATAAAAACTTTTGAGCAAAAGTTATATGTAATGAATCAATTAAAGTGTAAGACCGGGTCTATGAACTCTAACCTAGTTTGTAAAAGATTTAAATAACAAAACATATGAAATACAAATATAACTCAAATCATAATGAATAAAGAAATTACGTTAATTTAATCCAACAAATACATAGAGGTTCTTCTTTTTTGATTTTTTTTATAAATAAAATAAAATGGAGGTTCTTCTTAAAACCCTAATCTTAGAGGTTTAGTTACTCATGGTAACCAGCATCAAAGAAAAGAAAAACATACTCTAGAGAACAAGAGAAGGAGAAAACTCTGCCTTGAAGTTCCAGATGCTTGACCTTTGCCTTGTACCGCTAACTTTCTAAATGCATAAAAGTGTACGCAATGGTCTCTATTTATATGCAATCATTACTTGGAGGTTAAGAGATGGTAACTAGGCTTTTTCCTCCGATCCAACTTGGAAAACAAGTTAAAAGTGCATTCTTCCTACAGATAAGCGCATGGCGCATGAGGCACTAGCTAGAGTACGGATTTTGCAGTTTTTCGTCCTTTTTCGAGCGCTCTACCGCCTTGAAATGCCTTAGAACTTGGGATAAATTTCCCCAACTTGTGTTGTCTTAAAAAACCTTCTAAGAACCATTGATCTTCATTCTTCTTATCTCTTGATCCTTCATGTGGTGTCTTGATTTTCCGAATTACATGATTTAGCAATCTTCGTGTGGTGTCCAAGAAGATATACTATGTATAGAGGTTGATCAAGCCAACCAAAAGCAAGTGTTTCTGCTCCTTCCTTCTCCTGCTTTGGAACACTGTAATTATCACAAGAATACGTCTTCAACATGACATTGCTCCTTATCTCCCTATCAAGCATATCTTGTATCTTGATCTTCATTGGACTCCTTAGTACAAGGCCACTGTGATCAATCAAATCAACCAACGCCGAGTAATATTTCAAGGAATTGCACAGTTTTGAATCCGACATTGCCTCAATTTGTTCCACTTCTTGTTCTGCCATAACAACAATTGTAGGATTAGTGTTACGAATGAGACCCAAAAAGAACCATGCTTTTGCAGAAATCATGAGAATTTTATAGTTTTATGATCTATATGTGAATTTATAACAGAAATGGATGATATGGGTAGAAGAAATGGTGAAGTGGAGAAGCTGTGCAACTAAGATGAAAATAGAGGAAGAAAGACAGGAAGAACCAAGGTTTTTAAATTTGAATTTATGCTACACAATTAGACTCCAAGTATATTATGTAAGATTTAGTCATCTTAGTCGTATGCACCCCTAGCCCCGTGATCCATTAAACACTAATTGATTATGATTTTTTTATAGGAAAATGTCAGTGGTAATTTAGTCAAGGGACTGCTATCAACATGCATCAAACTCTTCCTAAACAAAAAAAAAAAATGCATCAAACTCTAAATTAAATATTCTTCTTGATACTTTTTTACTGTTATAACTTATACTGTCGACCTACCAATAATGGATTGATCCAAGTGGTAAGAGATTTGGACACCTTCAGCAAGTGGTCAGGGGTTCAATCATCGCCACTTGTGTATGGAGAAAACCCTATTGGAAGGGGAGAACCCACCTTATGTGCCTCACAGATTTTCCAACGAAGATTAGTCACTGGTAAACGACGGTGAAAAATTTGTGTCGATAACATAGTAACAAAATGAAAAAACTTATACATTGAACTATATCTTCGATAACTACTTAAAAATATTTTAAATTAAGTAATTCTTTTTTATTTCAATACATTAAATAAAATGACGTGACAAAATAAATGATTTTTTTTCCAACACATTTCGTACGTCAAGACAGATTACCAACTCGGGTGGAACTATGGAAAAGAGATGCCATTCAAGATGTACATCAACAATATTGTGCAATTTGTTTTGGAGAAATTGAAACAACGAGTCATTTATTTGCAAACTGCTCAAAGACAAGATTAATGTGGGAGCGTATATTTAACCGGATGGATTGGAACACAGTGGGACGGGGAGATGAATTGGTTGATGATTTTTTACTCTTTAAAAAGGTATGCAAAGGGAAGAGTGGTAGGAAAGCATCTCATTTAATTTTGTTAGCTACACCATGGTGCACCAGGTTGGAGCATAATGACATTTTTTTTAATGGAAAAGGTAGCAAATATTGCATGTCATAAGTGTTTGGTAGGACTAAGCGGATAACATTCTCTTGGTTTATATGTAGAGAATGAATAAATAAGAACCTTATTTTTACTAATTGGTGAGCTAATCCACTCTTCTGTTTCCAATGTATTTGACTTGACTCTTTGTAGTGGGTTTGAGTACCCCTTATCAGCGACAAACCATAAAAAATTATGAAGGGTGGCAAAAATTGTAGAGTAATTCTATTATGATAAGAGGTATAGCGCATTGTGGCGGATGGAAACAAAGTCATAATCTCATATTATGTAGTGTCATTCTGCTTTTATTTCGTCAATGAGTTGTGATTTGAATTTGATATTACTTTTTCTTTTCCTTAATTCTTTTTTGATCAATTTAATGATTTTTTTTATATATTTAGCTTAAATACATTTTTGATCATCCTATTACTCCTGTGGATTTTCCTTACAAATAATTGTCCTTGGGACACTTGTTAAAGATTCAAAAGAAGAAATAATTTATAAATTTTATG
>Ga0228710_1003825_pt1 | contig 23882 bp, 19 predicted proteins | sample MedpolnodulmetaG_FD_177995 | JGI IMG/M metagenome (GOLD analysis project Ga0228710, IMG submission 177995) | Root nodule microbial communities from Medicago polymorpha collected in Santa Monica, California, United States - pink nodules | ecosystem: Host-associated > Plants > Roots > Nodule...
GAGAAGAAGCATGAGTCAACTCGGTAGTGAAGAAGAGAATGAAATTGAGGTCGTGATCGGTGAAAGCTACGGCGGCAGTGGTGTTGGTTCAAGCTACAGCGGCGGCGGTAGATCGGAGAGGAGGCGGCAGATCGGAGAGGAGGCGGTAGATCGGAGAGGAGGCAGTGGATCGATGGAGATCGTGAGTGAGTGAGAGAATATGCGATAACAAAAAGTTTTCAGAGTGAATGGGTTTTTTTTTTAATAACAAAAAGTTTCTTTTCTTTTACATATATTTATTTAAGCAAAAAAAAAAAGTCAAAATAAAAGGTTCTTTTCAGTCAAATGGTAGCTACTTATCTTGATATTCACTACCATTACACTTCCTAGCATAATCATGGTAGCAAATCTTAGATTCTCTTGTAGTGTGGAGAGTTTAGTTTTTCTAATATATCATAATAAAAAATGATAAATAATATGTTTAAATTTTGAACAATAATGGAAATGGTTGAACATAATACGCCAACTTGATATTTCAATTTACACTATTACAATTTATATCATAGGAAATTCTAACAGTTATATATCACACACAAGAAGGAATATATCATTAAGTAGCTTTAAGGTTGTAATTTGGTTTTGCTAAAAACTCAATGGTAATACATATATAAACAAATAATAGTAAGTGCCTCAATGAGAATTATTTGGTTTTATTTAGGGGTTAAGGGTTCATAGTTAAATTTTCAGGGGTTTATTAACGAGAATATATCAAACCAATATTCATTAAGGAGAATATCAAGTGCAATTTTAAAATTTGAGGGTATGCAGTTGCATCCCCTGGGCTTATGAGTCCGCCCCTGGTTATGATGTGTTTGAACTATCATAATAAAAAGGTAGATTATCAAAGACTAGTATGTGAAATTCCGGCACACTAGTAACCATATTTTCTATATGATGTTCCAACACCAGACACAAAATACGAATGTTGAAAGTAATGTTTAGAACATCGTATTAGCAGAAAATGAACAAAAGATGCAAACGTAAAAGACAAGAAAGTAAATGGCACAAGAGAATTGTTAATCCAGTTTGGTGACAAACACACCTACTCTGGGAGCTACCAAGGCAGGAAGGAAATCCACTAGTGTAGTCCTTATTCTAAGTTCTCAGCAAACTCCAAGTTTACAACTGTAGACCTAGGACCTACCCGTATTGACTTTAACATAGGAACTCCTAGATCTGAGATCCCATCTCACTTCCTCTCAATCAATCACAACCCCTTTGATTATCAGATTACAACTCAATAAGATGAAGTTACCTTCAAACACAAACTACCTCCGTGCTTCAAAGCTTAGGAGTAGTAACTTACAACTCAATAAAAATAGTCCTTAACATGTATCAAGGTGATACAAGAAAGGCTCACAAATAACAATCGACTCAAAACCCTAAAAAGCTATTTCTTCAATGACGGCTTGAATGAGTAAATTAGGTCTTGCAGTCTTGTATATATACTGAAGCAATACAAGCTAAATAGTCTTGTTGGGATTCAGAACAATGCAGATCCTCAAGCTGATCCACTTCACACAAATCGGTAACAAATAAAGCAACTCCTAAAAAGTCGGAACATCTTTAGGAACTACCAAAACACCACCAAAGATTCTTAAAATATTGTTTATACTTTAGGAACAAATCACCCAACTGATTCTCGACAAAAAGCAGGCTATTTTCCCAACAAGAAATAAGGCGTGGTTTCCTTTATAAGATAAAGTGCGAGTAAACCAAGACACATAAACAGGGCACACTGAACCGTGCTAAGATGTTGGAACATCGTATCCAACATCATACATGAGTATTTGTTTTAGCAACAACTAGACTCTAACCCGTGCGATGCACGAGTTTTGTAGGATTTCATATATAAAATATTAAATTGGCTATATTATTACTTGTAGAGTTGCATATAAACTCGGAAAGAATCAAACTAAGTGACAATTGAGAGTGATCAACATGCACAATCTCAAAAAAGCAAATTAACAACATTTAGATTGCATCAACAAAAATGAATATGGAAATCAACAAAAATGAATATGGAATTAAAGTCATTACTTTGCCAAAACAAAGTAATGTTATAGTCTACTGTAGCAATTTTTGCAAATAAAAAGTCAGAATAAACAACTTCAAGTAATATAATATAGGAGAAACAAAGAGGCCGACAAAATTACAGGAAAAAGTGAAGTGTCTAATGATAAAATTATCATCTGGATCAATCAAATTATCTACAATTTTAAAGATGCAACTTTAATATCGTAAAACGTAGTAAGCATACACCAAAAAAAATGAAAAAAGAACTACTATCAATAAAGGTACTACTAATAATAAAAAATAACTGCTATGAGAGAGGAAACTGCTAGGGCGGTTGGGGATTTAAAAAAAATGTTTTAGTCATGTATTTCATTTTTGGAAGCAACAATATTTTAACAAAAGTAGAAGTGGCATAACAGTTATAGTTGTAAACTAAGAGCATATGGTATCTGGTTCAATTCCTTGCAAACTCTTTTTTTTTCATAAAAATTACTCAGATCCACAGAAAAAGGCGGGATTAATTAGGGCAAACATATCAGAACTGTTTAACATTTATATATATTAAGATGAGACCAATACTCAAATACCCAACGGTATGGATGCTTGAATTTTTTTAGACATGTTAGAAAGGAAGTTCGACATTGATTGTATGGATTTTAAGTGAATAAAGGGTTATGAGAAATATTAATCCGAATGTTTCAAATTTGCAAGTGTAACAAATTATGAGATCAAATTTAAGTTATGATCTTTGAAGTAAAATAATTTTTTTCAACTTAATTATTAAATATATTATGATAAATGGCGGGTTTAGATAGAAAATGTGATATACCGAAATTGGAGGCCACGACGATATATACATTCGAAATTAAGAGAGAGGATGACAATCTAATTATAAAATTCGTAATGCCTTATTTCATTTCATTTACAACCTCTTAGATTACTAAGCAATAAATGCAAGGTCCATGAAATTATAAAAAAAAAAAAATTAAAAAAATACAATTATTAGATGTCATCATAATAACTAAACGGCAATTACAGAATATTCTATCATAGGGTGTATTGAATATAACTATTACTAGTGTAAGATTTCGTTCTCCCATGCATGTGTTTGTATACTCTTTTGGGTCCCATACTCATACAATTAGTGTCATCAATCAAAAATATACATATCTACATCTTCTTGGACAATCAAAAAAAGTTTTACACAGAATATATGCTATAAAGAAAAGGAAAAAAAAAGAATAAAATATTGTTTATTACTATAACAAAATAGAAGATTGTGTACAAATTTTAAAGTAAACAATGAAATTTGTAAAGGATGAGAAAATATCTTACCATAAACGTTATTTGCGATCAGTAGCGGAGCCACGTATAAGTGAGGGGATGCAGTTGCATCCCTCGACTTTTAAATTTTACACATGATGACACTGTTTTAATGCTACTTGAACCTCCTAATATTTTAACATTGCACCACCTGACCCAAGATTTTGCACTAATAAGACCATCTCTAATGGAAGGGTCTTAACCTTTTAAGACCCGATACCTTTTAGGTACCCCTATTAGGTAGGAACTTTTTCGAGGTCTTATAAGAAGGAACTTATTAAGTACTGCTATTAAAAAATTATAAATGAGTGATGTGTACATGCGGGATCCATTTAAATACCCAAACGCAAGGTGTACTCAATTTACTCTCCCTCCCATTTTCTCCGTAACCAATAACCTATGCAAATTATGTTAACTTCTTCCTGTGAAACTTATTTCAAGAACATAAAAAGTTATACACCAAATTATTATGCTTTAGAATTATAAATTTATAATCTACACAAATTCTAACTTTCATTTGATAAATTTTGAAATTTTTGAAATTTATAATTTGTACAAAAATATGGAAAATATAAATAAAATTAAACATTTATACAAAAAATTAGATATTTGACTGGAAAAAAATGACGAAATTTATAAATTTAGTAGTATAAATAAATGATAATTAAAAGAGAAAATAACTGCACAAAAATTTGGTATGTCTAATGAAGTTGAAAGCTCCGAACCCCCTACCCCAGGGTCCTGGCTCCGCTACTGTATGCAGTCACACATATAAATATAACTTAACCTCATTTGACCATGAATTCATTCATTACTTTTCTCTCTTCTCTCATTCTCTCAAAAACATAAGAAAACACTATCTTCATAATTCTTTGTGAGAATTTGAATTTAGATCTAGAGGGACAATTGTAGCTTGTGCAATGGTTTGAATCTTTCAAGAAATTTGAGATGCTCAAAGTTGCAAAGGACACAAGAATTTGAGGTGCTCGTGGTATGCCGAAATTTGAGGCAATGACGATACATCCGAAATTAAGAGAGAAGATGACAATCTAATTATAATATTCGTCAAAATAGATGGAAGTTCTTTCCTAGTCATTAGATTGGAGGAAAGCATTCTTAGATTGACAATCTAATTAGTATAAATAAATTTTTCGGAAAGCATTTTAATAGATGGAATGTTGGTGGAAATAAAAATTATAGAGGAATGGGGTTTTGCTATTGGGGAAGACGCGTGTCTATTAGATGACGATGCTGACTCTAAGGCGTCGATTCCAGATAAATGTTATGATAATGTGGCACCTGAGATTAGTGATCAAGTGGACAATCTTGTTAATAACTTGGCTGATGACTGGGCTACTGACATTGATATAGATGAATGCCAACATTTTTCTAATATTCCATATGATAATAACAAGGAGGATGGTACTGTTAAGGTTGTAGGTGTATGTGAAATGGAAGCTACTTCTAACAAAAATGTTATTGACGTGCCTTTTAAAGCTACAGATAACACTACTTTGCAAAAAGTGGATATTTATGGCCAAGAGGACAAGCAATTAAAGGAAACTGATGCACAAGGGGCTGGTGTGAAGGTTGATAGCCATCATTTTGTTGAAAGTAGCAAAACTAGCTTACGGAGGAAACGTCAAAATTCTTGTCCTCCACGTACAACACGTTCATTTAATTTGGGACCATGGAGCATTGAGTGGTTGCAAGATCAAGTCCATGGGGATGTGGGGGTGGTATCATCGTCCAAACAAGCTTCAAAAATCAAGAAGAACACTCAGGTTAATTCGTCCAAACTTGTGAAGGATGATACAACGGTGAAGGAAGTCAAACTAGATAACAAGCTGAAACATTCTGCCCGTAATTTAAAGAAAATTGCTCGGCTACCTGTCGATGACCGTAAGCAAGTTCTGAAAATTCTAATGAAGAAGGTGCATAGGCGTAGAGGGGTTAAGATGGCAGATGCTTTGAATAATGTTGTCAGTAAGGGGTCACATGTGTCAGAGTTTTCTTCTTCAGCTTCTAATGATTGGAAGAATTGGGTAGTATTGCGAGGTAAGGATGAAGTTGTCAAGGAGGATATCAATTGTTTTGGAATGTCTTTGGGGGTAAAATTTTACAAAGATAAAGCAAATCGGTTTAGAGTGTTGTCAAGAGGACGGAATCAAAGGACAAAGAGTGTGGAGGAGGTAGGGGTGGGGTCGCAGAAGGTTTGAGTAGTGGGGGCGGTTTGAGTAGGGGAGGGAGAGGGTGTGATGAAGATTCTTTCCTGGAATGTTAGGGGTTTGGGAGGTTTTGCTAAAAGGCCGGAAGTGCGAAAATTAATAAACGAAAAGAATCCTTCAATTGTTTGTATTCAAGAGACGAAACTGTCTGTTATTGATGATGTTCTGTGTGCATCTTTGTGGGGTTCTTCGACTCAGTCTTATTCTTTCTGCCCGGCAGTCGGGGCGTCTGGGGGTTTATTAATTATGTGGGATTCTTCTGTTGTGGAGGTGTGGTCGTCGTTCAGTATGCAACATGTTTTAATAATTCATGGGCGGTTCACGGATTATAATGATGAGTTTTATTTGTTCAACATATATGCGCCTTGTGATAATGGGGCAAAGCAGTTGTTATGGAATTCCTTGTCAGAACAGCTCCAAAAGGTGGTGGGGAAAAACATTTGTTTATGCAGTGATTTTAATACAGTTTGTGGTATGGAAGAAAGAAAATCGAGAGGGGTTGCAATCCACTCTTTTGATTGCGACCCCTTGAATAGTTTTATTGATAATAATGTGTTAGCGGATCTTCCTCTTCATGGCCGGAACTTTACATGGTATAAGGGAGATGGTAATTCTATGAGTCGTATTGATCGTTTTTTGTTGTCAGAAGAGTGGTGCAGCAGGTGGCCTAATTGTCTGCAAGTCGCTTGTATGCGAGGGTTGTCAGATCATTGTCCGCTGGTTTTGTCAGTTGATGATTATAATTGGGGACCGAAGCCGGTGCGCATGTTGAAGTGTTGGTCCGAGTTACCTGGGCACCATCAATTTGTCCGTTCGAAATCACAGCCATTTCAAGTGGATGGTTGGGGAGGCTTTGTATTAAAAGAAAAATTGAAACATATCAAAATTGCTCTCAAGGAATGGCATTTAACTCACTCCCATAATTTGTCAGGCAAGATCCTCGCTCTAAAAAATCAAATTGATGTGTTGGAGGCTAGGGGAGAGGGGGACGAACTATCTGTGGAGGAAGTGGCGAACTTACATGTGATGTCCGAGGATTTACATTCTTTATCCAGGGCCAATGCTAGTATTTCATGGCAACAATCGCGAACATTATGGCTACGGGAAGGAGATGCAAACTCTAAATATTTTCCTGCTATCATGTCAGGCAAACGTCGAAGAAATGCCCTTTCTACTATTTTAGTTGAAGGTAATGTTGTGGAGGGAGTATCTGAAGTCAGAGCAGCAGTTTTCAGTTATTTTCAAAATCATTACCAGGCGCATGAAATTAATAGGCTTAGGGTGGATGATATGAATTTTTGGAGACTATCTGTTTTGGAAGGAAATACTTTGATTTATGCTTTTAATGAGACTGAAGTAAAGGTTGCAGTGTGGGATTGCGATGGGTATAAGAGCCCGGGTCCGGATGGCATTCTGATGGGCTTTATTAAAGACTTTTGGCCAGATTTGAAAGGTGACATTATGCAGTCTGTGTTGGAATTTCATCGCAACGGTCGTCTCTCGAAAGGAATAAATAGCACTTTCATCGCTCTTATTCCCAAGATTGACAATCTGCATCGACTGAATGATTTTCGCCCCATTGCTTTGGTGGGATGCTTATATAAAATTTTGGCGAAGTTGTTGGCAAACCGTTTGCGTCAGGTTATGGGAACAGTAATCTTAGATACTCAGTCAGCATTTGTAAAAAATCGGCAAATCCTTGATGGTATTTTAGTAGCTAATGAGGTGGTTGATGAGGCCTTCAAGTTGAAGAAAGAATTGTTATTGTTCAAAGTAGACTGAAAAAGCGTATGACTCGGTTGATTGGGGATATCTTGATGAGGTTATGGAGAAAATGGCGTTTCCAACTTTGTGGCGTAAGTGGATGAGGGAACGTATTAGTACGACAACTGCTTCGGTTCTGGTGAATGGTAGTCCTACTGATGAGTTCCAAATGGAAAGGGGATTGCGAAAAGGCGACCCACTCTCTCCTTTTCTCTTCCTGTTAGCAGCTGAAGGTTTGAATGTTTTGATGACTTCAGCAGTGAATTTGAATCTGTTTACTGGTTACTCTATAGGAACGCACAATCCCACTGTGCTTTCCCACTTGCAATTTGCGGATGACACGCTTCTGCTAGGTGTCAAGAATTGGGCGAATGTTCGCGCTTTGAGAGCAATCATGGTTCTGTTTGAGAATATGTCTGGTTTGAAGGTGAACTATCACAAGAGTATGTTGGTTGGAATTAATATTGCTGAATCTTGGTTACAAGAAGCCGCGTCTATATTGTCTTGTAAAATTGGTAAAATTCCTTTCATGTACCTGGGGTTGCCCATTGGTGGTGATGCTAGACGTTTGAGGTTTTGGGACCCGGTAATAGAGCGCCTTAAATCTAGATTGTCAGAATGGAAAAGTAGAATTTGTCTTATGGTGGCCGCTTGATTCTCCTTAAGTATGTCTTGTATTCACTGCCTGTCTACGCCCTTTCTTTTTTCAGAGCTCCCGCAGGTATAATCTCTACCATTGAATCTATTTTAATTAAATTTTTCTGGGGTGGGTGTGAGGATCATAGAAAAATTGCTTGGGTAGACTGGAATTCTATTTGTATGAGTAAGGGGGTTGGCGGTTTGGGGGTAAGGAGATTGCAGGAGTTTAATATTGCTCTTCTTGGTAAATGGTGTTGGAGGTGTTTAGTGGATAGGGAGGGTTTGTGGTTTAAGGGGTTGACTTCTCGTTATGGGGTGCAGAGAGGTCGGTTGAGGAAAGGTGGTGTGACGGGGTCGGCATGGTGGAGGGAGATAGTTAAAATTCAAAATGGAATTGGTGTGGAGGGTGGTAGTTGGTTTGAAGAAAGTATATCAAAACGTTTAGGTAATGGTTTTAATACTTTCTTTTGGTCGGATTGTTGGGTGGGGACGGTGTCGTTCATGGAGAGATTTAGGAGGTTGTATGACTTATCGATTCATAAGGATTTGTCGGTGGGAGAGATGCATGCTTTAGGGTGGGGTGAAGATGGGGAGGCTTGGAGATGGAGGCGTCGTTTGTTAGCTTGGGATGAGGAGTTAGTGGTGGAAATTAGGAATTTGCTTACTAACGTCACTTTGCAGGACACTGAACTAGATGCCTGGCTTTGGCGGCCTAATAGTGGTGATGGTTACACCGTTCGCGGTGTGTATCAAATGCTCATGCGGCAGGAGATGCACAACCACGACGTCGTCTCGGATGCTCCCTGGCATAAGAGTGTTCCTTTGAAGGTTTCTATTTGCGCGTGACGTCTTCTCCGCAATAGATGGCCAACAAAGGATAATTTGGTGCGGCGAGGTGTTATTACTAATGATACCCAATTGTGTGTTGCAGGATGTGGAAAAAATGAAACAATTGATCACTTAATTATTCATTGTCCTATTTTTGGCGACTTATGGCAACAAATTAAAACTTGGATTGGTGTGTTTTCTGTGGACCCCCAACAGGTTTTGGACCATTATTATCAGTTTGTTTATTCTTCAGGTGGTTATACTCCAAGAAGGTCTTTTCTTCATTTGATTTGGCTTTGTGGTATTTGGGTTCTTTGGAATGAAAGAAACCAAAGATTGTTTGCTAACACCGCAAGAACAACAATGCAATTACTTGAGAAGGTTAAGATTACATCTCTCAAATGGTTGAAATTAAAAAATGTATGCTTTCCTTTTGGTTATCATATGTGGTGGCAGCGTCCCTTTGTTTGTTTAGGGATTGGCTGATGTACTCTTATTGTTTTCCGTTTCTGTTTTGATCGGAACTTTGTTGTAACTTTGTTTTGTTTCCTTTGGCACTTCTTGTGCTAGGGGTACAAAACTTTTGTTAATATATCTCATTTTGGTTTGTTCAAAAAAAAAAATTATAATATTCATTTTTTTAGATAATCTAATTATAATATTCTTAGTGCCTCATTTCATTTCAACAGCTTATAGAAAGTAAAAAAATATAAAACATACAATTATTGGGTGTCATCGTAATAAGGAAGCGACAATTACGAAATATTCTAGCATAAAGTATATTAAATATATTGTTTACTAGTGTAATAATTCATTATTTCCCTGCATGTTGTTTGTGTACTCTTTTGGGTCTCATACTCATACAATTAGTGTCATCACTCGAAAAAATATAAATAGCTACATCGGCTGTTATTGCACTTCCACATCCGAGGAAATGTCCATAAGTAAGTGTTTGGACAATCTAAACGAGTTTTACATGGGATATATGCTGTAATAAAAATAAAAATAAAAGACAATCAAATATTGTTACTACAACAAGATAAAAGATTGTGTACATACTTCAAAGCAAAGAAGTAAATTCGTAAAGGATGAACAAATAGTTTACCGTAATCTTTCTTTGCAATAATTAGAAATAGAAAAACAAATAAAATCATAGCATAAACAAAATTGAGAGTTTTAGCCATATTTTTCTCTCTTTGCATGCAAAAAACATAAAAAATATTTGATAAATTTATAGTGTATAAAACACGTGTTGAGCTAAAAACAATTAAATATGTAAAGCTCTTAAGCAGTTGAGAGAAAAAAGAAAAAAAAACCTCACTAAAATAAGAATAATTATTAGATGTCTCTTTAGTAGATCATTAAGTTGTGTTTTTCACTTTAGCATATTTAAAAAAGGGGTAACTTAAAAAACTTGTTAATCATTAAAACTCATTATTTATTAATTAATTTTTCAACTTTTGATGATAGAAAGGGAAATTTAAATAAAAGGGGTAACTTAAAAAACTTGTTAATCATTAAAATTCATTCTTTATTAATTAATTTTTCAACTTTTGATGATAGAAAGGGAAATTTTAAATAAAAAAGAATAATTGATTTGTATGTATAATGCACAAGTTAAACATATAGGAATTTATTTATATAAAATCATTTGATCATAGATAATGAGTATAAAATTTTGAGCCATGCTATTTACAGCGACAATAATCATCCAAAATTTATCAAGAATGAAAACAAGCCAATCAAAAAGCAGATATCACGGAAGGTGGGGGAGAAAAATATGAAAATCCTGAAAAAGTGGATGAGTGGCATACATGCCACATGTGTCGTGAAACCATTAGGATGGTTTTTTTCGCTTTAAATAGCATTTTTCTAAAAAATTTAATAGCGGCATTTCTTTGACTCACAATGAATAACAAAATAGATTATGATTTATGGGTTCACATTAAGCTGGTATACAAAATAATTTGGCATTGATTACTAAAAAAATAGTTTTTTTTTTTTGGTAAAAAAAACAAAAATAGTTTTTCCAAATGATTTATTTTCGAAAAGACATCATTATGATTTTCACAAATGTTTTGCAAATCCAATGTCATGACTAAATTTTTTCTAACCAAAAAATTTGTTGTTTGATTTCTTCTACTACTATTCGTCAAACAAGTTGATCTATCGAGATAAATGCAACTTTAAAATTACAAAGATGTAAAGTCTTGACATAGTTGTAGTAAAAAATGGTAAATCATATGTTTAAGTTTGGAACAATAATGGAAAAGAAAAATATGATTGAAAGCAATGTTGAACTCTTATATAATCCAACTTTTTTTTTACCGGATATAATCCAACTTAATATTTCAATGCACAAAACTGCAATTTATATCATAAAGCCCATACATAAGAAATATCATTAAGTAGATTTAAGGATATTATTTGGTTTTTATAAAAAAAACCTAGGGTAATACATATATGTAAAGAAATTACTTCAAAAAAAAAAACATATATGTAAAGAAATAATATCAAGTGTTTGGATGTGAATCATTTCATTCAGACTAATTATTTTTCTATGGTTTGGTTGGTTTGTCTTTATTTGATTTATTAATTGAAAAATCTTCACGATTCTTAACACCCCCTTAAAGGTTGGCAGAAAGTAAGGATGAACAACCAACTTGTATCCAAAAATGAAAAAGGAATATTTACCTAATACTTTGGTGAATACCTCGGCAATTTTTTTAGTAGGGAGATTACTAGTATAAAAAGTGATTTATCCCTTGTGATCATGGCCATGCTAATTCCATGGTGCCTTGCGGTTTAAGGAACATATGGCAAAACTGTAAATTGATATTGAATGAGATGAACGATACAGTAACTCATATAGCGAGGGAAATCAATGTGCAGATAAACTAGCTTCCATAGGTTTAACAATCATTGAACTTACTATTTCGACTAATTTTCCAGGCTTTTTATGTAACTTGTTTATTTATGATAGACTTGATATGCCCAGTTACAGGTTTATCAATTTCTAGCAGGTTTTGGTTTATGTGTCCCTCCTGTTTTGTTTTTCTTTCTTTGATAAAATATTTTGGGGTAGCAGTTCTTTGTTGCACCTCTTTATTTGGTTTAAAAAAAAATTGGAGATAACATGTGGTAACTCTTTCTCGAATGAAATGATAGTCAAACTCAATGTGCTTGGTCCAAGCATGAAACTGTTGGAGATTGATATTTTTCTGGTTTAATAATTAATTGTGTTGCTGTTTCCTGTCATAATTAAAGTGTTGCTTGTTTAAGTATAAGTGTCATAATTAGATTGTTGCTTATTTAGTAAGTAAAGCAGTCCTAGGTAATGATGTCTAGTGTTCTTAGGTAATGATGACTAGTGTTTAGAGCAGATTTAGTGCAGATTTTATGTTGAGTCTTACAAGCAAGCTTATGGCTTGGCTCTATATATTTGTAGTGTATGTTTAAGTTTAATGTATCAAAGTATCTTACCTTTTAGTACTTTGTTCACAAAACATTGTTGTCTTCTCTAACTTTTCGGTTTTTTCTTCTTTCTTCTCCACCGTTTTTGAACCTTAATTTTCTGTCTTGAGCTTATTGCTTCTGTTGTCTTTGCAAAAGCTAACAGTGGTATCAAGAGCCCCATTGATCTTAACGGGTATGTGAGGTTAAAAAACTAGTGTAAAACTTTAAGGGTGAGAGAAAACCAGCAAGAAAACCTTCACAAAAACCTTTGCAAAAAACTTTTAAACACCAAAAATGGCTTCCAATAGTGGTTCTTTACCTCCACCTCCTGTGTTTTCAGGAGAAAACTATGATTTGTGGGCTGTAAAAATGAAGACTTATTTGAGAGCTCAAAGTTTGTGGGATGTGGTTGAAAAGGGCAGCAACCCACCACCTCTCCCAAACAACCCAACATTAGCTCAAATAAGAAATCATAGTGATGAAGTGGCAAAAGAAGGTAGAGCTCTTGCTATAATACATGCAACTCTACATGATGACATTTTTATCAAGATTTTGAATCTTGAAATAGCAAAAGAAGCCTAGAACAAGTTGATGGAGGAGTACCAAGGAAGTGAAAGAACAAAGAAAATGAAAGTGTTAAACTTGAGAAGAGAGTTTGAAGCACTACAAATGAAAGAAACTAAAACTGTTAGAGATTTTTCTGACAGAATTTCTAAAGTTGTTACACAAATCAGATTGTTGGGAGAAGATCTCAGTGATCAAAGAGTTGAAGAAAATAAGAATTTTTCTGAAATCACATTGCAGAGCTTGTTAATGCTTTGCAAGCTTCTGAACAAAGAAGACCTTTAAGGATGGAAGAAAATGTCGAAGGTGCCTTTTTGGCCAGCAACGAAGGCAAAAATCAAAGCTTTAAAAGTTTTGGGAAAAAGAAGTTTCCACCGTGTCCACATTGCAAAAAAAGATACTCATTTCGATAAGTTTTGTTGGTATAGGCCAGGAGTTAAATGTAGAGCTTGTAACCAACTTGGTCATGTGGAGAAGGTTTGCAAAAACAAAACAAACCAGTAAGAACAACAAGCCCGAGTTGTTGAGCACCACCAAGAAGATAAGGAGCAATTGTTTAAGGCTTCTTGCTATTTAGCATGTAGTAGCAATGAAACATGGCTAATAGATAGTGGATGCACCAATCATATGACTAACAATGTTAGTTTTTTTAAAGAGCTTGATGAATCTTTTTTCTCCAAAGTTGTCATTGGCAACAGACAACATGTTGAGGTCAAAGGCAAAGGAGTTGTGGCTGTTGAAACTCTCAGGTATAAAATATATTTCGGATGTTTTATTTGTGCCTAAGATAAATCAAAGTCTTTTGAGTGTTGGACAAATGATGGAGAAAAACTATTCTTTGCACTTTAAGGATATGAAATGCACTATTTTTGATCCTTATGGATCTAAATTGATGATTGTTGAAATGAGAGGCAAAAGTTTTCCAGTAGAGTGGAAGCGAACATCCTTGCGTGTTTTTTCAAGTAGAGTTGAAGCAAATTTTTCGGCTCAAAAAAGGGGAACTTTGGATGGCAATTATGCTAGATGCAATATTGTTGTGTTAGAGACTGCAAGGTATACTGAAGCTGCTAATTTTGAGGGCTAGAAAAAGATTATAGAAAAGGATGTTGATTGTAATGTTGTTTATGAAAATCGTTTGATTGCATACATGTCCTTTTTGTTGGATTTTGAAAATGTTGGCACACTACATTGACAACATTTGTAATGTCTGATCTTGTGAGTGTAAGATATTCTGAGCCCTTTCCTTGTGTTGCAAGATTCTCTAACCCTTGGTGTAATATCCCTTAACCTTAATACAACCAACCTTCAAGCTTACTACATACCGAATGATGGATACAAGATCATGAAGGTAAAACTATAGTAACAGTTAAATAACTTCCTAAAGTTTCTAGTGTTGTATTCAATCCACAGAAATTTAACCAAATACATGTTTGGTTTCACATTAAACACTATAAGATCTGATTATCTCAAGTGTGTAATTTTAGTACAAATTGAGATGTTTTATGACTATATAAAAAGAATACATTTATCTATCCACAAGCTTGTTATAGATCAAACTATTTATTTATGTACTAAAAGAAAATATAATGTCACAAAAAGAATATACCTTTAAATAAATACAGAGAGCTGATTACACTCTGAATGTAGCAATAAATTTATCTACCTTCATCAAAAGAAGAAGTAGAGATAGAATTTCTAGAATAATCTTCTACAAAACTACTACCACCTGAGGCTCTTGTTGCACTACTACCATTAGTATTGGACAAAGCAGAAGTTGTGGTTGTATTCCATTTTCCGACACGACCTTGAACTCCTGGTCTACTTGGTCTTGGCAAAGTGAAGGAATCGCTTGATAGCATAAGATTAACTGAATTCATGTCAGGTCTTTCTGCAAAATTTGCTTGACAGCATAATAAACCTAGTTGAATGCACATTGCAGCCTCATCGCCGTTGTATTTACCAATGTTTTGGTCTATTAAATCCATAATCTTCCCTCCTTGATAAAGTTTCCATGCCTATCAATAAGTTAAGAAAAAAGAAACATTGTAAAAATGTGAAAGAAATTGTTACACTATGGTAAGAAGTTTCATGTAAATTCTCTTTGACCATATAAGTCAACAAATAGGGATCTAATGTATACATGTATAATTCTCTATTTGTTGTCTTGTGACCGATACATGTCAATGCAAAACATGTACTATGTTCATCAAGAACTAGCATCATGATTTAGACACAGAACTTACTCGTTTTATTAATCCGAAGTATATATTTAGACGCAGGTTCTACAGTACGGTCGATCACATAGATTAGGTGGTCCACAGTGGATTGGTACTTAAAAAATAAACAACGCTCAACGACGTCCCTCGGAAGTAAGAAACCCGTGGTCCCCGTCTTTCTTACGACTGAGACAATTACCTGATTGGTGTGTATTTGACAAAAAATAAAGAAAAATGAATATGAGTTGAATTTTGATACAGACATATTCGTTTTTTCTTATTTTTCTCTAACACGTACCAATCAAGTCAGTGATTCAGCCTTAAGGTGACAACTGTAGTCGTTGAAGTTTCGAACTATTTTCAAGTACGGTAGAATACTATAATTTACCTATGTTTAGAAAATATAAATATTGCAGCGGTTATTTATTACAAGAATCTCAGCTCACAAGAATAATAACCACATGCTAAATCTGCTTTCGTTCCTTCAAGGAGAACAACTTACATAGCTTAGGAGATCTGCCTTTTCTGCATCAAGCTTCACATCATGATTTTTTCTCCCGCTAACTATTTCCAACACCAACACTCCATAACTGAAAACATCGGTCTTTACAGAAAGATATCCACGCAATGCATATTCAGGAGCCATGTAACCACTAAGATTCATCAAACATAAAAAGCATAAGGATTTCTACTACACAATAATAAACAACAAGAGGTGATAAAACAAAACTACTCACTGTGTACCGGAAATCCTGAATGTCTGCACATGAGTATCCTCTCCAGGAAACAGCCTTGCCAAACCGAAGTCGGAAATTTTCGGATTTAATTTCTCGTCAAGCAATATGTTACTAGCCTTAATGTCTCTGTGAATAATTCTTTCCGGGGCCTCTTCATGCAGGTAGAGAAGTCCTCTTGCGATACCGGTAACTATTCGAAATCGTGTCATCCAATCCAAAGACCTCTTTTTATCTGAAAATCGTTATATATAACCGTTGTCAATCATTGTTCAGAAACAATCAGAAAACATAGGAAAAAAAGATTTGAGGATATGTTCCTCAATGTCTACAAGAAATTTTTTTCCATACCGAATAGAAAGTGATCAAGGCTTTTGTTTGGTAGATACTCATAGACAAGCATCTTTTCTTGTCCTTCTGCACAACAACCTAGTAAAGTGACTAAATTCTTGTGCTGAATTCTTAGCAATAGCCTAACTTCGTTGGTAAATTCTCTAATTCCTTGTCTAGATTCCATTGACAGCTTTTTAATAGCCACTTCTTCACCATTTGGCATCAACCCCTGCAGAAAAACATGCATAATTTAGTCAAATTTTGGTTTAAAAATTAAAATAAAAAGAAAATTTGTGACTTGTGAGAATCAGGTATCTTAATTTTCATGTGCTGTGCATTATTAGGTTTTCAAATGCACTAGACAACTTAAAAATATCAACTGCATAGTAGCAAGCCAATATACATACATACATGCATTCACGCAATCAAAGAATCTGGTCCATTGGTGTCATTCATAACTCCACATCATCTCTTCCTGAGTTCCCAAATGAACGAATCCAAGAGATAAAATTTATTGACTATCTTAGAATTTTGGATTGAGCCTAACTCAACCTCACAAAACGACTTGTTAGGTGAGAAATGTCTCTCACTTATAAACACTTTCTTTCAGACCATATCTCATCCAATGTGGAACTCTTAACAAACAACATGAATGTATGTTGGCTTGAATGCAGGGAATCTGAATCCCTAAATTACCACAACACTTTAAGGGAAGATTGGAATCCTACATCCTTGATAAAATAAAAACTGAGAGAGTAAATAATAAAAACAGGAATTGACACAAACATTCTACAGGGGTCTTCCAAAGATAGCTCGAACTTCGCTAGACTATCTGCGACTTGGTTGGCCTCTCTCACAATATGGCTTATTTTGACATAATCTAAATCCACAGCAACTCTTCAATATTCCTGACCAATCCGCGGCTAGTCTGGGTCAGCACACAACCTGAGTTGATTGCATCAACGGCTAACAAGGAATCCAATTTTCACAACAAATGCTCTAATCCTTTCTCTTTAGCTAACTGCAGACTCCAAAGAAACTGCAGCATCACAGTTGATTTTTATCAGACCGGGCGGAGGGGGAGTCCACTCAATAGGCTTCATCACTCTTCTACTTAAAGCATGATCGTTGATAGGCTTTAAGCTCTATTTCATTATTTGCTGTCCAAAATTCCCTACCATATTCTCAGATTGGTAAATAATGCACTCGGTGGAGTGATTCCCACTAACGAAAACAACATCATCACGATTGCACCAAACACAGGCCAGAGTGGCTGCGAACAAAACTGTTTGGGGCCCAAACCTGCAGCTACATCATTGTTAACCAAGTTTTCAGACAACCATCACTACTGTTGTTTGTATAGAAAAAAGTTTCCTGTAGTGAACATCTGGAAATGCAACCATACAGGTTTGCCACTCCAACAGTCCCTAAAAACATGAAGCTCGGTTTCCTTGGTTTTCCGGGGCTTGCTTACATAAAGGACATGTCTCAATATCAGTCATGCCACGCTTTTTTCTAACAGAATTTGTCATTAAAATACCTCTTCCAAACTTCGAAAGCAACAGTTTGATTCTCTCAAGCCCTTTCCATTGCCAAATTATCTTAAACAAAGGATTTGGTTAGGATTTGTCTTAACCCTCTAGTTCCAGGGGGGAAGGGGCTCTGATAATCCGGATTTCAGCCCAAGGTAAGTAATGTTTGACCAAGATTGTTACAACCACAATACGAACGCCAAACACAACACGGACACATTGAGACCGATATTAATTTGAAAAAAAATAATAATAATTAAATAATTCAATGTAATTATCGGTGTCGAACACTTGACACGCCTTCGATAAATGTCGGTGCCAAAGTCCTTAACTGAAACTCATTAACGCTGGGAGCTCAATTACTTCTTTAAAATTAAACTATCTTTCATTGAAGGAAATAAATAAATTCCTTTCATATATCAATTAATTTCCCAATTTTATTGGATTCTGAAAGAAAAAATAAATAAAAATAGAAATGTAACCTTAAAAACAGGACCAAAGCCACCACGACCAAGTTGATTAAGCTCAGAGAAGAAATTAGTAGCAAGCTGAAGAGTATTGAGCTCAAACAACAGATTACAAGAGTCACCAGCATCCACCATGTCTTTATCATCATCTCCACCATCTTCAGAGCCTGTGCCATGCTTCTTCTGCAAGCAGAAACATAGCCTGGAGAAGAACATCATTTAGTCAACAGAAAAGTCAACGCGGATTTGGTGGAGGAAAGACAAAAATATGTACGATTTTTGTTGTCCATGTTTGTACTTGGAAATTATGTCTCAACTTATAGTTTACTTTGTCTTCAACTACTACTTTCACAAGGTACTTGTTAATTCCGTGTCATATTATTAGTCTCGTCAAAACATATATTTCATCTATGTTTGGTAAAGAAGATACGGACACCGGACACAACATGGACACTGACACGCTGATATCACTAATAATTAAAAAAAAAAATAATTTAGTGTAATTACTAGTGCCGGTGTCGTGTTGGACACGACACGTGTCCAACACCAGGACACACCTCCGATGAGTGTTTGTGTTTCATTGGGTATCATGGTAGGTATCTTAGAATGACGGTGATCTACGATGATTTTTTAAAAGCTGCACTTTGTAGTTTATGTATAACTATAGTGGATCACCATGATTCTGATATAGTCACTGTGATATCAAATACACTTCGTCAAACCAAACAAACATAGCACTCAAGTGATAAATTTAATGAAGCTTCATTGGTGACGGATTGTTCAGAAAAATTTGGATGAAACAATATTTAGTTGAACTTTATTTATCTATTGGACAAACTTTAAATTATTAAAATCTTGTACAAACAATATATGTCTCTTTATTCTAAAAATCGAAGATTAACACCAACAACAAAAAATGTACATTTCATTCTTAAAAAAATGTATATTTTATCTGGTTTTTTTATGTAGAAAAATAATTTTTATACAACTATTTTATCATATAATTGACACCAACGAAAATTGAATCTAACACATTGAGAGAAGGTCTCAAACTAACACCAAAATTTGAATCATGTTACCTTTTCTTGTTTAATAAAATTTATGTGAGATTCCCCCCTAAAAAATTATATGAAATTCCATAAAATTTACCTAAGATCCACGTATTTAATGCACTTATTTAAATTTCAATCAATAAACATATAAAAAATAATAATAATAATCCATGGTAGAAACTAGAAAGTGTATTGAAGAATAAAGTGTTCAAGTCTTGTGGAAGTTTCCTTAAAAAAAAAGTGTTGTGGATGTGGAAGTTGTGCTATTTGTGAAGAGAAAAGCATTGCCTTGTTATTTTGTCTTTGGCATTACTCGTGTTATTTTGTCTTGGCATGTTAGAAAATTTTAAGTGAACTACTGCTACTACTAAAAACAAATTAGCTATCTAATTCCTTGAATTTCTTCTTCTCATCTACCCCACAGTCAAAACTTTGATTAAAAATGTCAAGAATGAAAAATCACAAGGTGTCTGAATTGCACATATTTCATTTGTGTTTAGAAGAATTTCAATTTTGTTGTATAGATTCTGATTGGCATCAAAAGTAATTCTTTTGGAAATAAGAAGAAATTGTTAAAATAATACAATATCTCTAATATACCATGCTTGCTTTGGAGAGAAGTCACTTATGAAACACATATACTTGATACGATACGGATACAATACAATTTTGATATAGCGATACAAAGAAATTTTCAAGTTTAAGATATGATATGATCAAGATACATTACTTAAAAATTGATATATAAATGCACAATATATAAACATAACTAACATTGATAAATATGATACGGAGAAACCTAGTTCTGGATTTCATGTGTGTTTGAGTGTCGCAATTCATTATATATTTTAATTTTTTTAAAAAGTAAAAAAATAACATGTGGACAAAAAAAAGGAAAAAAAGAGCAAAAGGATACGCAAACGTATATGGAGTACGTGTTAACTAGTAAACTGTATTGAATAGGGGTGTTCAAAACTGAACCAATTCAATAGAAAAACCGCAAACCGAATGAACCCAAACCAAAACCGCAAAAGAATTCATTTAGTTTGGATGCATTCGGGTCATTTTTTACTCGACCGCATGGTTTGGTTCGATTTACACTTTTTATTTTACCAATCAAACCAGACCAAACTGCAATACAAGAAAAACACTAATTAAACATATGTCATATAGACCAATACTCATAGAAAATCAATAGAAAATTTTATAAAATGACATATTTTTTTCTCTTGTTAAGTTTCGTTTTTGCTTTTTATTTCAAAAATGTATTTACGTGCTACTTAAACTTTTAAAGAATGATAAAATCTTAGTCTTGTAAATTTCTTACATAATATGTTTACTTTTTGTTGATGTTTTTAGTTTGGTCTATGTTGTTAGTTGAAAATGAAATTGTAATGTTGGATGAAATATAAGACATTGCTGAAAATATGTTGTGTTTTACATTTTACCTTTTTAAATTGTTTTAATGTTGAAAACAAAAAATTATATTGTCTAAAAAAAACTGTACCGATTGAACCAATCCAAGCCACATTGGTTTATGTTGGTTTGGTTTGGTTCGAATGACTTTTTAAAAGTCAACCGAACAAAACCAAACCACATTCTTTTATATCCCGCGCGGTTAAGATGATTTTTATACTCAAAACCGAACTAAACCGCACCGCAGACACATTTAGTACCGGAAGTACAAGCATGTCGCATCACAAATGCATCGGACAATTTTTAAAAAAAAATAAAAATTAATTGTCAGATACTCCTTCGATATATATCGAAATGTATCGACACATATCGATATCAAATACGTATCATATACGAATAGTTCACCATTAGAGTTTTAGAGAAAGTCAACTAAGTAGGTTAATGCTTCTTTTGCAACGCTACCTTTTGTTAATGGAACTGAGTCAACAGGATTATGATGGTTTTCCGTAATAAAAAACTTTGTGAACACCGTTTGGAAATAAGGAAATCAGATACTTACTACTCGAAGTTAGGCAGGATTATTCAAAGCTTGCTTTTTTTAATAATAAAAACTAAACACGTATAAAGAAATAGGATAATATATATTTGGTTCTTATTAATCGGTATCTATGGACTGCTTAACCAATATTTATGTGGCACTGGTCAGTAAGACTTAAATATACTGATGAAGGCTAAGTAATATATTTTTACTCCTCATGAAATTACAAGCTTTCAAGTTTAGTTTCTATTTAATATTAGTTGTTTTTTAATTCTTACTAATATTATCGTTTGCATCTTTGGTCCCCGGTAAAATTGACGTTGACTAGACATGCCACATAGATGCCACATCAATTAATTTATTATTAAGATAATTTTTTTACAAAAAATCATTTTAGTATTGTTTTTTATTAATTCATAATAAATAGATAAAAGAAATAAAGAGTATCTAGTTAAATCTATTTAGTCGAAAGAGAAACTCTAATTCCCAAATCATAATTCTTCCATCGCCTCCCTCATGGGCCACATCTTCATCTTCATCTTCGTCTTCGACGATTCCTCCCTTTGGATAGTATGTGTGCCTATTGGACAATGAATGTAGTTGCCGTAAACAATGAATGACTGATTTCCACTTGAATTATTTGCTTCATTGTCGCTTAAACTTTTTGCTCAATGTCACTTGAATTATTTGCTTCATTGTCACCAACTTCATTGAATTTCAACAACATTAAACTTCATTGTCAAATAATATATAGTAAACCAGTGCCAATGCCATAAACTAAGGCCAAAACAATCAACTTCATACACCAAACTAAGGTCAAAAAATTTCCCTTAGATCTGTCAAGACCCAACTTCTTTTGCAACTTCAAATTCCTTTTCTTCCATTCTTCAATCATTTATGATCTTTATCGGTCTCATCTTGAACAAAATTCCATATGATATCCTGATTGCATGAATGAGCTTGAGAAACCGAACATAAGTGTGTGAAACTTATTTAATGAGTCACATGACAATTTTAATTGATGTGGCATCCACATGACATGCATAGTTAGCTTTCTTCAATCTAGTCAGCGTCCTTTTGACCTTAGGGATCAAATATGCAAGCAACAACTTTAGTAGGACTAAAAAAATTATTAATATTAAGTATGAACTAAACTTGAAAGCTTGCAATTTTATATGGATTAAAAAAACATATTTTACCCTTTAAATTATAATTAATTTGATATTGATATAATTTTAAATTTTTACTATTTTCAGAAACCAACGTTCTACACTCTTTCCCAACCTCAAGATAAACACATTATATTCTTAGTCTTATCAAAAATAAAATTTTTAAACCTTATTACCTTTTTACCAAAGAGAGCCTTGTTACACTTTTTACTTGAATTTCCTAATCATAAATTGTTATAAGCTCATAAAAATTAGGTTAGAAATTCGTAAGAAAGTGATTGTTATCAAACAAATTTCTTTTAATCAAATAAATTTATAAGACATAAGTTATAAGTTATTAACTCAAAAAACAAGTCATACCAAACGGACTTTAGAATGCTGCAAGTTTGCAACGCTACCTTTTGTTAATTTTAAATTCTTCGTTGAATGCTCAAACGCGTTTATGTGATGTATAATCTACAATCTATAATTACAGGAATATTATTACGACGTTTGGAAATGTAATAAAATCAACTGCCTCAGTCTTTTCAAAAGCCTGCTTTTTTTTCTTCATCTCCATAACCTAACAAACGTTGTTAGTGAAACAATTGAAGTGTATGTTTGCTTCTCTGATGACAATAATTTATTTTAAATGATTGTTTATGTTAAATTGATTATAAAGTGATTTGGTTTTTAATACATTCATGTAAAGATTAATTGAATTATAAATTTGTGTTGAAAATCGATTCTAAAATCAAAAGTTATAAATCATAGATCTAAATATAACCAATTTTAAAGACAAAAATTCATTATACTACTAGAAAACAATCAAACATGTCAAAATTAGTTCTACAACTCTAAAATCAATTTTGGCCTTTTTAGAAGTGGAATCATACATAAATATCAAACAATCATTTATCTTTGATCACTAAATAAAATTTTCAGGCATAAAAATAAAAAGGGGATGTTGATATAGCCGACCCTCGTTTTTTAGTCAGAGAAACTTCACATTCTCTCAAAGTTTTCTTTCTCCTTCATTCATCGAGGAGAGGTCGTTTTAGGTCATTGTTGACCTAGAATAACCCATCTGCATCTTTTTCATCTTTTTTTTCAATTTAAATAAGTGATTTTCACACTTATCAGGTTTTTCATTTTGTGTTTTTGTGATTTCGTCATCTGAGTGGGACGTTGTGTTGTTTTCGTCTTGTGTGGCATTTGAATCCGCGTCTAGATTGTTTTTTGTTCTTTTAATTGATAAGGACATTATATTATGTATGTAGAATTAACATTTCAAATCCAAATATCTCATTTATTTACCTTAAGAAAATGATTTTTTAATCACTTGACTATTTGACAAAAAAATAGATAGTTTTTATTTTACTGGTGCTATTTACCACGAATTGCATTTCCACGGGATTCACGAACCTTTGCAATTTAATCATAATAAACCTATTTTAATATTAAAAAAACATAAAAAGGTGTTTTTGGCGTAAAAAATGGAGGTTGGTAATTCTATTCTTGTTTTTCGTTGTCAAAGTATCCGTGGTGAAAGGCATTCTCCTTTTTTTTTTTTTGAAAAAACTTTATTT
>Ga0228710_1003826_pt1 | contig 23879 bp, 9 predicted proteins | sample MedpolnodulmetaG_FD_177995 | JGI IMG/M metagenome (GOLD analysis project Ga0228710, IMG submission 177995) | Root nodule microbial communities from Medicago polymorpha collected in Santa Monica, California, United States - pink nodules | ecosystem: Host-associated > Plants > Roots > Nodule...
ATAGAATCATTGATGGAAGAGAGGCAGTGTTCTTTTTGAGACGTATCAAAGATACCGTGGAGGACCCTCGCAGGCTTTTGCTCGACATATAAAGTGAATCTGAAAGTCAACGAAGTAAATTAAACCTCTTAGAATTCCAAGTATCATAATGGGCACCCTTTTGTTTGGCCCTTGAATTTGCAGCGTGATTTACAGTATTTATTGAGCAAGCTCTTAGGATCAAATCTCAATTTATTTGACATAAACTTGGCATGTGTGTACTTCCCTTTCACCTATTCCTCTAAAACTAGAGGGCACAGTTTTTGCCTCATAAATTGTATGAAACGTCTACAATGCATATTATGGGATTCTCCCTGAAGTAATAATGGGATTAAACTTCATTGTACTTTTCACTAAAATATTTTTTCACACAACAAAAATTTCCCAACATGTTTAAACAACACCTTGAATCAGATATGACTCATGTAGTCATGTAAGGGGGGGGTTAATGCAACGAAACCATGGCATGTAACCCAATTTTTTTGCCCTCTTCTGCAATTAAATTTATTTAAATTCCATGTGCTTATGCTTGGGACTTGGAGAACGTAAACTACTCAAGTGGTACAAAATTCTAATAAAAATAATAGTGGTACAAATTTAATGTAGGAATTTTATATTTCAATGAGTTTCTACTAATGTACGACCATCTAAATGGTAAAATCATAACTATTTAGCAGATATAGGCATAAAAGTTACTAAATTAATAGAGCTACTTTTTCTCAACAAAGTGGTAAAATCACAACAGCGTGGTAAAATCACAAAAACCAAGTGTAGATAACTTATCATAATAATACGATCCAATTTATTGAGGCTGCTAATCTGCTGCAATACTCTTTAGAATTCGGGATTATATGGTAAGCTGCTTTAATGAGTTTTTGTTTTACTAGCTTATCACGTTTTTAGACAAGCTGATTTACGAAGACTATATTAGCACAAATTATAACTTGTCAGTTTTTCTTTTAATTTTACTCTTATTTTCTTCGTAGAATAATAATAATAATAATAATAATCAACAAAATCTTTTCATGTCATTTCATATTTATTAATTAATGCAACATTAGTTTTATCAAACCTTGCAAACTCAATTCACTAGCTTATCCAACGTCAGCTATCTTATTCACTTTGGTAAAAAAAAAAAAAAAAATCTTATTCACCATCCACTAGAAATTCATGTACTATCTATTAACTTATCAACTGTCCACTATTTTTTATCAAAAAAGTCCTAAGATTGAATTGTATGAATCTAATTGCTTTTTGTTTGTCGAAATCTAATGGTCGTCTATATTAGCCTTATCAATTGCTCACTAGGACCTTGAATTTTTGGAAATACTCTCAACGATAGTTTTTTTTTAATATTATCCTCAACGGTAATTAATTAACGTCTGTTGTTAAACTAGAGTTATAAATTGTTCAATACAAGAATCATGATTGACCATTGACTTGCAACATTTAAAGAAACTTACCAACAAAGATTATTCCCACTGAACGGTAGTTAACTATCATCCAGCAGCGAACTCAATTAACTACGGATAAAGGTAATTTTGAAAATTTGAGGTGTTTGTGATTAATTGCTTAAAGAGCAATATTGAAAGATGAATTGTTGATTGAGCCTTTTGTACCACGTGTGGAATACAAAGGGACGTATTTGAAGAAGCTTCTTTGGTACACTTTTCATCCTCATTCTCCCGCCTAACACACACGTTCTGTGTGTACTTGCCTGACCGTTTCTGTTCCTTCGTTCATCCCGAAAAAAAATGTCAACAAAAGAACCAAACAACTTCTGCATATACGATTCTCGTATGGCAACATTGGTTTCTCCAAACACACAAGAACTAGTTTCCACACAAAGAACACTAGCAAAGTTCCTTAAACCATGTTCCGAAAACACTCCAACATTGCATCATTCTGAAACAGTGTCTCAAATGAACATTCTTCATCCCAAGAAACTTAACTTCAAAGGTTGGAAAAATCCTCAAGCAAAATGGGGTGATTGGTTTGAAACATTAACAGGAAAACACGGTTTCATATGGAACCAAACAGGTCTTTGTGATGCCCTTTTGTCTTCTCTATACAATTTTCCACGCAACCCATCTTTGATTCTTGCTTTAGTACAATATTGGTCTTCGAAAACCAATACTTTTGTTTTTCCTTGGGGTGAAGCAACTATCACACTTGAAGATGTTATGATTCTTGGTGGATTTTCAGTTCTTGGTGAACCGGTAACACTTCCTCTTTCTTCTGATTTGCTTTCAATAGAAGCTAACTTGATCGAGATTCGAAGAAGAATCTCGAAAGAAAAGTCCAAAAGAGTTGATCATAATGCTTGGTTAAAGTTTTTCAAAGAGGGGTTAGAAGCAGAAAGTGACAAACTTTTTGAAATTGAGCATGTGGGGTTTCTTTGTTTATGGTTATCAAGGTTTGTTTTTCCTTCTTGTTCTAATTCTATTATCGACCCGCGTGTTTTTCCGATTGCTATTCATTTATCTCAAGGTACAAGAATGGCTCTTGCACCTTCTGTTCTTGCTAGTATTTATCATAATTTGAGTTTGCTTAAAGAAAAACTAGTTTCTTCATCTGTGAAGGATTTGAATTTGAATGTTAATGGTCTATTTCAACTTGTGCAACAATGGTTATTTGAAAGGTTTCCAATTCTTGGACCAAATTGTCCTAATGAACTAAAGAAGGGTGAACCTAGAGCTGCAAGGTGGCACAAATTAAACTCTAATCATCAACATGCTAGTTTTGAATCCATTTTGTCTGTTTTGGAATCAAGAGAGAATTTTCGGTGGCGTCCTTATGTTGTTGATTTGAAAAATTGGTGCTTTGTGTCACATTACAAAGAAAATGAACAATATGTTGGTGGTTCAAATTCTGATTTAGCAGAAGAGTTGAAGTGTTTTGGACTGTGTTTGTGTGCTGATGAGCTTGTTGGTTTGGATTGTGTTGAGAAGTATATGCCATATAGGGTAGCAATGCAATTTGGAATGGATCAAGATGTTCCTCCTAGTGAGTTCACTGTTCTGAGTCCAAGTTACAAGGGAAATTTTAGCTTTTATGTTCCTGCAAGATGTTACAAGCCTTGTGTGTCATTGGAATATCACAATTGGTGGAAGAAATCAAAGGTGGATGATTCTGATTTGTTGATTGATAAAAATTGTATGTTAGATGTAGTGATGATTGCTAAGCAATATTGTGAAGAAGAAGAAGAAGAAGAAGAAAATCATGTATCAACTGACTCTGTTGAAAGTAGTTTAAAAAGGAAATCATCAACCAATGAAGAAAGCAAGGACAAGGAAGTGGATAGCAATAGTAGTATTGTATTTGAAGGTGAAGATTTAGTTGTTGAAGAGGGTGAGAGTGAGACCAAGAGATTGAAGAAGAATGAACAATCTTTCAATTGTGAATTCAACAATGATGCCGAACATTTTGAAGTATTGTTCATGAGTGGAAAAGGGAAAAAACATGTAGGAACTTGTGACAATCCATTGGATGTTGACGATTATGCATGCACCATTTTGGGGACTTCTTCTCATCCTATAAGGCTATAAATATTGATTATTACCTGAAATAGCTTTTCGTTTTGGTGCTTTTTGGACAAAAGATAAAAACTGAAGGCATGATTGGAAAAGGATTGGAACATGGGTTAGTATTGTTACTCTTTAAGGAATTTATTTGTATGTAAACTTGGTGCACCCACTGGACTCGTATGTACACAAAAATATCTCCTATTTTGATAACTCAAAGGAGTTTAGCTTGGTTTAAATTAGTTTCCTAAAAGATAATGTTTTCCTTTATATTATATAGATGCTTTATCCAAGAGCATTTGAATGAGATTTTAAAAGATGTCTTCAGTTTAATCAGAGGTCTTGGGTTTGAATTTAGCTCGAGAATGCAGTAGTCTTAAATTTTCTTAAGGGAGAGCTTTTACCACCCATAGAGGTCCTACTCGGCTCGATGGATTTGTCATCCCTAGAGGTCCTACTTGGCCAGAGGTCCTACGGTAGTGTTAAACTTTCTTGAGGGAGAGCTTTTGCCACCTATAGAGATCCTACTTGGTTTGAGAGATTTGTCTTTACAATTACGATACCCAGTCCGCAAAAATAAAATATAGCAACATCTCTACTATACAATTTTTTTAGGTGAATTAGACAAATATATCATAGTGAAATAAATTTAACAATGTATATAATTTAAATAACACAATGAACACTCACAATTATGAATCTTGAATTATGGCTGGTCGCGATTCATAATAATTTGTAATGAGCAAATTATTTATTCCAAGCTGATTCTGATTTAAGTACACAAATCTGTATAAAAATAAAAAAAAATAAAAACTGTTCCCTCTTTATACCTCTCATTTAGGACAATGTTGATGCATGATTCAGAACGTAAACGTGATTTTCCTACAATCAAATTCCAATTTTGTTAGATTTGGTTTACTTTGTATCAGAATTCTTTTTTTTTTTTTTAGGTTAGATTGAAAATGGTACACACAATTTTAAGTATAGCTTGCTTCTAGAGTACATACATTAAAAAACAAATCATCTTCATTTTAATCATATAAACTTTGTTAAAAATCAATTTTGGTAAAAGCTTGAAATTGAATCATACACTTTTTTGGGAAAGGTTGCTATTGATTAAAGTTATTCTATGCCTCATTGGGTGTTAGAAAGGAAAGCATAACATAATTCTTTACCCAATCATAAGCAGCCTTTAAGAACCAACATAAGAGTTTAAAGTAAGAGTTTGATTTGGAGGATTGAAACTTATTACATTTTCACCATAGAAACCAATATTCAAGTAGTTCTCCAAAAATGTTACAACTTTTATTTGCACTTTTGTCAATAGAATTAACAGTAATTCTAATACTATCTTTTGCAAATCCAATACGAAAATTAATGGTGAAGGTGTTAAACCTTTTGAAGCGTGGAAGGGGTCCATTAATCATAAAAACTATAGCAACCACTGTATTTGTTGTATTTGGCTCCACTATATATACTATACTCAAAATCCATAAACGTTCAATGGATGCTGGCATGGTTAATCCAACAGAGGAGGTTTTAATGGCACATCATCTCTTAGAAGCATCTCTCATGGGTAAATTACTCTAAAATATTTCCTTATTTTTCTTTCAATACTTGCATTTATAAAAATCACTTTTTAAAAAGAAAGAAATAGATAAAAAAAAAAAATCTTCAATAGAAGCTACTCAAAACAACTTCTTATTTGATACAATTTTTAAATTATTTTTTTCAGATTCTTATAATTTTTTTATTTTTTTTTACAACAAATAGATGAAAACTCCTAAAAATGACATATTCATGTTTGGACAATTCATTTCACTCATTCAAACTAGGACATCAAATGAATTGACTTGATGATTAATAGATATTTTCTTAACCTTTCTCCTAATGTATTATTTGAAGAATATAATGATTTTCAATTTCCATATCCTATAAAATATGGGAATATTGCACAGGTTTCTCGCTATTCTTTGGATTGATGATCGATAGGCAACACTACTATATTAAAGAGATCACTTCATTGAGGAAGAATGTGGAAAAATCAAAGAAACAAATCCACAATCATGAACCTCCAAAGAGAAGAGAGATAGAGGAAACTGAGAAGAAAAAGGATAATTAAGTGGAATGAACGATATATGTGTGTGCTTCTCCTAAACATGTCTTTATGTGTAGTTCATTTAAATTATTTATTCTACTTTTAAGTTAACAAATTAAAGAATGAAGCCAAGAAACTCCCAAATCGAGAATTGAATATCAAACAATTGCTTCCATATTATCAAACATTTTTTGCATTATTTTATTATTTGAGTTGTACTTATATGATGTTTTAGTTTATTATTTAAAAAATTATATTATTATATAATACTAATGAAAAACAAAGAAGGAAAATTTGAAGGGTGACACGTGTAATATTTAAATCAATGTTTTTAATTTTAATTTGTTTTCAAAAAATAACATTTGGGAACGGTTTTTGGTACGTTTTTTGTACTAATTGTCTGAAAAGATGAGGTATACCTTCTGAGAAGGAGGTGTCTTTCCTTTGCCCGTAAGGTATACCTTTCGAGAAGGGGGTGTCTTTCCTTTGCCCATAATTAGATATATTAAGACTGGTCATATGATGCTTCTCTAAAGAGATGTGTGTGCCTGTAAAAGACATTATGACCCCAAGTCAGTGAGGTTATCAAGAGTATATAGTGATAAAAGTGAGATAAGTAAGTATATAGCGATAAAAGTGAGATGATCTTATATGAGGAGCAAGACCCCATATTTATAATGATTTATCAAGAGTATTGATCCTTGGTTATATATTGTTATTTTCACTCCTTGTCATTGGTGTGGTTTGTTATGAGGCTAATGAGGATATCTGAGTAACCAACCTGAGATAAGTGGAGTTGACTAGATGGTTTAAGTGATCAAACCCCTATAAGTAGGAACAATTCGTGTATATATGTGAGTATGTTTAGTGTAACAGATCTCGAGATAAGAGGGGGCTGCCAATCAAGTTCATGTATATAGGAACAACTTGGTAGCTACCAAGAAAGTGGTAATGTCGTCAAGGCGGTGGAGCACACATGCGCTCTAGTGATATTTGAGGTGGTTCTAGTTTGACGTAATAGATCCTTATCACGTATTGTGCACCTCTCCAAGGGGATATTTCTTACGAGGTGGTGCAAGAGGTTGGGCTCTATGTGGCACCATGTGGACTGATAAGTTGGTCACTTTGATGTTGGATGACACGGTGAATAATTGGGTCGGGTCTTTTAGCCCGCTTCATTACATAAATCAAGTTAATACAATGTCCTATTTTCAAAACAAAAATAAAATCTAATCAAAATATGGCTAAGATAATAATTCCGTTAATTTCTTAACTCATATTGCAAATCTTTCCTCACCATTATCTTTCACGGAAGTAAGTTTCTTCGCCATTATCTCTTCCTGTTAAAAAATAAAACTAGAGAACTCATCTCTCCCTACACGAAACCACCTTACGTCTACCTTTTTACTTCATTTATGGCCAACCCCGGACTCCCCGCACATAAACAAAAACATTGTTGTAATCCTCACGCCATCTGTTATAAAAACCATCTGTTCATCTTATAGAACTGTCAATTTTGTTTATTACATAACCACCTTCGCAACAAATTTCTAGCCATTGTAAGCTGTAATTGAAAAACTAAACCGACCATCTTCTCACCCATGAGGTCTGAATTAAAACACCCAAATTTAATTATTGATAAAAGAAACTTCACCTTCCACCACCTGGTAGACTCCTCCACTGCGTCGGAGTTGTTTTTAGCAATTACGTTATCTTCTTCTTTTACTCTTGGCGAGTTTTCTTCTTCAATTTCTCCTTTAAATTGATTTTCCCCAAATTTTATTTAAACCTTTTTTTTTTAAGTTCATCATTTTTAAGAGATTTGTATCTTTTTGAAATAAAAAAATGGTAAATTTTTATTTGAAGTATCGAGTTTCTCCTTTTTTATTTAAGGAAAAGAGAGATTTGATTTGAAATTTTTTGAACTTCTTTTGGTTGATTATGGTTATGATTATGTTTGTGAAAATAGAGAACATTTGTTTGATGAGTAACAATTGATTGAGGTTGTTTGAAATAGATCAATCTATATTATTTTATGATTTTTTGTTTTTGATTTGATGTGAATTTTTCGGTGAGAGTTTTGATTGTAGATCTTGAAGTGCGATCATTTATTGTTGTTGTTGTTGTTGTTATTATTATTATTATTATTATTAAAATTCAATGGAAGCATCTAATGACAAAACTCTTTGCTTGGTATGTAAGTTTTCCTTTCCTTAAATTTGAATGTTTTTTTTATTTTGATTTATACATAGGATTTTTGTCTTTGTTGATTTATCTATTATGATTGTAGTTCCCTTTTCTACAACTATTTTTTCCATTCTATATATTTTATATTTTTTTATGCTTATAATTTTTTCTTTATTTGTCAAAAAAAATATTTTGTTTATTGTTACAAGGAAAATCTCACAATTATGCTTTTTAAGATTTTGCAATTGGTGTGTAGGAAGAAAGTTTAATTTGAGGTTTTTTTATGCTTGCAGATGGAAAAAGGACGAGATCGGTTAGACAAGAAGAGAGTGTGAGATCCGTACTAATGGGGAGAATATTTGGACCCATGAATGCTCGATGTAACTATCCTAATATCATCGGTGTAATTCAACCGAGAACTTTCTTGGACTCATGAGTGTTGAATGGAACTATATTGATATTATCCGGGTGAGATAAATTTTTTGAAACGTCTTGGTACATACTAATCATCCATATTAGATATCTACACAAAACTCACACCTTTTTAGATATCATTTATCATTATTTATCAAATATGCAAATTGAAAATTCAAAAGTCATTTTGAATAGTTAGGCGATTTATGCAGTGTGCTTGAAAAGAAAAGGAGAATGGAAAGCTTGAGTAAACTCTTTATATTATGGAATTGCCTTTCTTTTCCAGCAATAAAATACAATTTATGATAATTATACCTTATATTGTTATATGTATTGGAAGGTGCCAATGGGAAGGTTCTCTCGATTATCAAGATAATTACACAATGTTGGAAGTATATTGCATTATTTTTTTTGAAAGGAAAGTATGTTGCATTATATTTATCAAGAATTGATAATCTCGTAAAAAATAATTTATAATCTCGCATTATATGTGCATTATTGTAGTAAAATAATTGTTTATTTAATCGAATAATTATTATATATGATCTTGGTAATAAAAAAAAATTACGTATATTTTGAATTATTGCAAGTTCACAAATATTCATGGAGAAAATATATATAAAAGGTTAATGATTTTGAATAATTGCTAATTTTTCTATTGGAATACATATTTGGGTTTTTTGATTCCATAAAACATATTTACATAGATTTTAAAACATACTTACATGGTGGCAAGCGAGACTGGCGTCCATAATTAAGAGTTGATTGACAAAAGAAGGTTTGTGTGAAACATTGGTTCTCTAGAATGGGATTTCATTCTTATTTTTTTTGTCAATATAATTTGTTGTAGCAAAGGGTTAACATCAATTTAGAATGAGCATATAGATTCTCATGTGATCAATTATTCATGAAATTTCATAAATGTGAGGATTAGTCATCCATACTAGTCATCCTCAAGATTTATATGTTTCAATAAGAGAGACAAATGTAGAGAACAATGGGATCTTTTTAGTTATTTGGATTCACAATTTCCCACAATATAAACTCTTAAAGGCCATAGATGATCAACCAAACCATTCCCCATCATGATATAGTTTGTATATTCAATTCAACAACCAAGACTAGAGTTTTAAGGTTAAATAAATTCATGGTTGGAATAGCTCAAAATAAACAATGTTGAGCTAGGATGATGGAAGAAATATGTTAATGTTGAGTTGTTAGAGAAACTGAACCATTGTCTTAACGAATTCGATATACTAAGCAACCGAAATTAAAATTAAAATTTAAGAAGGACTTCAAAGATTGTAGAAAGGAGATGAGTCATTATATATTTATGACCATAGATGATTACAATATAAAAATGGGATATGGTACTACACATCTCCTCTATTGATGACATCAGGTTGATTTCTGGGGTTAATTTTCCATCTTCCACTCATTATGAATCAACGTTATTTGATCAAATTTGTGATGATTTTTTTTAGATGGTTTACAAGGGTTATATGGGACAAGAAATCGAGAATGAGTGGCACTACTTCTTTAGATGCACAAAAGTGGAAGATGATTGGCATGAAGATGTGGAACTAGAGAAGAAAAATAAAATTCTTAGAAAAGGAATATGAGCGTAAATATTGAGTACTGAGTCATGTTATTTAGTCTTGTATGTTGATGTTTCATCATAAATGTACAGGGACCAAAAAATTAATATAACATAATTTTTTTGTAATCTTGTTCATGTTTTTTAAGCTTTCCGCAAAACAAGATCTAAAAACATTAATTGTTGGTGTTTATAATAATTTAAGATTAAAAAAAAAAACCATAGTTATATTTGTTGTAATTTGCATACAAACTTAATATAACATTGACATAAACAGGGTTCTTTTAATTATAACATAGAAATCATTCATTCCTTTAATGCAACATAGAATACAACATCACTCATAAGTAAATAACAACAATTAATAATAATCTTATGATATAAAATGATAAATAAGTCCACTCTCAATATTGGGTGAGGGTGTTTAGGATATTGATCATACTAATGATTAGGGATCTTTGGTGAGTTCTCCTCAGGAGACCTAGGGGAGAGAAGTGCTGGCGGTGTTGGTCTTGTAAAAAGACACCTACCAAAATAGCATGGAGTCGCAAAGGGACATGGCCATCCACAAGCACCACAGTTGAAAGGGTTAAAATTTGTGTTTGCACACACACCCCAACAACATTGCCAATTACCAATCCTTGGGCAAGCAAGTCCACACAACCCACAATTGTCTGCATTAAAAGAAACATCAACACACCGATTTCTACAACATACACGTCTTGTTGAAGGTTCTTCTGTGTCACATATCCATGGTTGTGTACCACAATTAGGTGATTCTTGATCCTCACTAACCGCCTCAACTTCAACACTGGTGTTGGTGAAATTTTTGTTCGCGTTGTCTTTCTGAATTGTTGAAATCAGATCTCCCTCTATTTCAATTAAAAGGACAAGAAGTAACACAATTGGCACTAACTGTTTTGCTAGAGTTCCCATTATGAAAAGTTGTGAGAATGCTATGCTTTTTTATTTTTGTGGTGAAAAGGCTATGATTCGGAAACCGGTATATATATAAGAACTAAAGTGAAATGATCATAGCTTTTGTAACAAGCTTGAAGAACATGTTTTTCTTACATGTAAGAGATGACAACCTTGATTTTTGTTTGCTTTAACTGTTGTACCTGTCTGATTCCATTTTCGAAAGATTCGAAATTGATTTTAGATGTGTATAGTTCAGTTTTATGTGATTACACAATTTTTTTTTTAAATAAATATTTTATTGATAAAATAATTACTTTTATAAAATTTCAAATGTATTTTTTATAGTTTTATACTAAAATGAAAATTTGAAAAGAAAAAAAAAACTACTTAAAAAAAAGGCTTTTTTTCATAGCTATAACTGGTATTATAAATTCTATGGTTAATATGTCTTTACCCTCTGTAATTTAAGCGAGTTCCGATTTACCCCCTGTAAAAAAAAGTTTAGATTCCAACCCTGTAATTTAAGATTCTTTCGTTTTAGACCCTGAGGCCATATGACTGGACAAAATGTTGACGTGGCATGCTGACTGTACATATCTGATTGTGTGGCACGCTAACTGTATGATTAATTTTATTTTTTTAAGGGCACACGTAGAATTTTTCCTATTTTTTAAAAATAAAAAATAATATAAATGAAATTATATTAATTTAAAAAATCTGAAAATTAATTTTTAAAAATTGGAAAAAAGAAAGCAGAAAAAATATAAAAAAACAGAAAAAAAAAGTCATATTTTAAAAAAAAAAAAATTGAAAAATCGAAAATATCAGATTTTTTTTCAAAAATTAAAAAAATTCAGATTTTTATTTTGAAAATTAAGTTCCTGAATTTTGTTTTAAAAATCTTCCTAATTTCAGAAAAAAAAATGAATTTTTTTTTTTATCAATTTCCAGAATTATTTTTAAAATTCATCCTAATTTCGGAAAATAAAATATGAATTTTTTAATTTTAATTTGGAAAAATAATTCATAAAAATTTTGGAATAAAATTTTGGAATTCTTTTCCCATCAATGACAGTAAAACCCATATGGTATTACCATTTCTATTCTTGAACTTAATAAATTTTTTAAATTTCCGAAAAAGTTATAGAAATTTTTTTTAAAAAATCCGAATTAAATTAAAATTATAAATTTCGAAAAAAAGTAAAATTATCTAGAAAAAGTTTAAAATTCTGGAATAAAAAAAGTTTTTTATATTTTTTTTACCAAAAATAAAAAATTCTGGAATTTTTTTTTTAAAATCTGAATATAATTTTTTTATAATTCATATTAAAATATGAATTAAAATTTTGAAAATTATATAATCTGAAAAAAATCGATTTTATTTTAGTTTTCAAAATCTTAATTTCAGATATTTTTTTGAAAATAAATCTGATTTGTTTTTTATTTTTTCGAAAATAAATCTTTAAATTACAAGGTTGGAATCTAAACTTTTATTTTTACAGGAGGGTAAACCAGAACTCGCTCAAATTACAAGGGGTAAAGACATATTAACCCTAAATTCTAATTCAAGTGATTTTGAACCTTGAAGTATTTGAGATTTCATTTTGTTTACGGTTCATATATATCCACGTTAAGTTGAATGATCATTCTTTATTTTATATTTTCAAACAAACAATTTAAAAGAAATTGTCCAGCTATATAAAAATTAGGAGAAAACGTGATTGGAATTATAACTTTTGCAGAAAATGTGCCTTGAAAATACTTTCAACACTAGGTGGAATATTTAATGGTGAGTTTTTTTAGTTCAATTATTTAATGAAAATTGCATTGTCTTTTGAAAACAAGGTAACCACCTTAGAAAATTCTCTGTCAAAGTAATATAAATTCGAGGCTTTTAGCTTTATATGAATACATCTAAATATAAATAACTTTAGATTTAAATTATTTTTAGCCTGATTTATTTTACACGGTTAATTTATTCCAGAACCATTTTTAGGACAACCTAAAATAATAACACAATGTTAAACACAATGAAAGAAAAATTATAGTCACAACAAGAAATTTTTGATTTTGCGTAAAATGTGATTTATCACGTGTATTGTGTTAAAACTTTGATCACACACAAACAAAGAAACTAGGCGGATCACTTAGTGGTGTGTTTTTTTAGATAAATTGATGATGAATCCTTAAAAAATATTCTCTCATGTCACATGAAAATTGCTTTGTCTTATGAAAAGATGAAAAATACATTAGAACATTATAAATAAAGTTATTAAAAATCTCGAGGCATACGAGATTCTGTTTTGTTTACGAAAAATGATTGTTTGCTCATTTAAGCCAATGTTAAGTTGAAAGCTCATACATGACTCTATCTTAAAAAATAATCTATTTTCAAAGGAAAAACAATTCAAATTGAGATAGAAGTTAAATAAAGATTAGGAGAAAAAAGGACTTGAAAAGAAATCTTTTGCTTAAAATGTGACTTGCCATGTGTAATGTGTCAGAACATAAACCACACAAAACCAAAACGCTAGTTTAAATGTTGCAATGAGAGTTTATTTAATATCTTAATATTGAAGAGAAGATATCCTAAAATTAAAGAAGCGAAATGACGTACTTTATGTGGTGATACAATTGATGTTGAGCTTTTTTTTAATCTTGAATAACGTTAAAAGAATACTAACTCACATGAAAATTGCTATCTCTTTTGAAAAGAGGGTAACTATACCTTAGGAGATTCTCTATCAAGTTAATATGAACTCAAGGCTTTTATCTTTACATGAATACACTCAATTGTAAATCATTTTCATATAAACTATTAATTTTAATCTTGAATAACGTTAAAAGAATACTAACTCACATGATAAATGCAATGTCTTTTTATTAGATGGTAACTACCTTAGGAAATTCGATATCAACTTTAGTATGAACTCGAGGCTTTTTGCTTTGCATGAATAAATCAAAATAGAAATCAGTTTACATTTAAATTATTTTTAACCAAAATTTATTTTATACGGTTAATTTATTCAAGAATCAAAATTTGTGACAACTTAAAATAATTACACAATTTTGAACACCCTAAAAGATAAGTCGGAGTCAAAACAAGAAATTATTCCTAATGTGTAAAATTTAATTTAGTAAGTGTTTTGTGCCAAAACTCAAAATTGTTTGTAATATCTTTCGAAAAGATGAAAACTACCCAAGAAAATTCTAAATCAAGTTATTATAAACCTTAATGCATTTAACATTTCGTTTCGTTTATAAAACATAGTTGTCGGTTCATTTATACCCACGTTAAGTTGAATGATCAAACTTGATTTTATCTTCATATATGAACAACTTTTAAAGGAAAAATAGTTAACCAAAGACAACAACAACAAAAAAGGAGAAAAAGTGATTGAAATTAGAGTTTTTCTATACAATGTGCGTTGAAAGTACTTCTTATTTATAGATAGATTATAGCAGCATGTCTTCTATACAATTTTTTTGGGTGAATATTCTACTAGAGATATAAACCATAGTGGAATAAATTTTACAAGTTATAATTTAAATAAGATAATGAGTCGTCATATCTTTAGATCTTGAATTTCCAGTGTTTACCTGATTTTAGCCAACAAATCTTTATAAAAGAATTGGTCTATCTTTATACCTCTCACTTAGGTTTGGTTAGTTTGTATCAGAATTCATTTTGTTGCAAAGAAACCACTGACAAGTTGTGTATCTACAAAGTTTAGCATGTACATTATTGTAGTATTGGATACATTAAAATTTTCAACATAAAAGCGTCGAATGAATAAATATACAACAATACACGTTCGTAGATATAATAAAACAACACGGTCTATCCAATACATAGTCATATACACTTGAAATCCATATGAATAGACATCCGGTACGAACGAGCACTTGTTGATTATCCATTCGGCCACACATCTGCTACGTCCTGCTGAACCAACCTTCTAATTTGAAACAAATAAGGATTGGGATGAGACATAATGTCTGAGTGAGTTCTACCTAATCCTAGGATATGGGCAACCTCGGGGAAACCTATGGTCACCACATGTCTACAACACAACCATTCGGTTGATTATACGTGTGTGGAATCTTACATCTCTAGACGATCGTGCATAACTAATATCACCATAAGTTTCTACATGCCATAACCTACAAGTCTTGCTAAATGCTCTGCATACCGTGGCGGTCAAGGAAGCTAAGACCACTATGTCGGAAACCGTCATTATCATGGCTTAACATATCATGTACATAGCATATTCTGACTGGACGATCAGGGAAAACTAATATCGCCAACAATGAGTTATCATAAACTTGCTGCAGAAGCATATACCTATACATATCATAGCATAATCATAATCATATCATATCATGGTCCATAACCATTCATTATGTTAGAGAGTTAGCGTGTAACAAACAACATTATCTTGGTTCATTTTACGGATTAATCCCGAGTGAAGTAACCTCGGAATATAACCCCGTGACATAACCGGTGAAATTCCTAGCTAGGGCTAACACCGGAACTCCTCTTAATGTCGTGCGGGCCTACCTTGCGGAGCGTATCCCGTCCCCCTAACGTGAACCTCTTGTATCCCCCTGGTGTGGATAACGGAAAGACACGACATGTTCATATTAATTAGCTTATTCATATGTAAGATGCTTACACTTAATCTTACTTGCTTGTAACTTACTTGCTCGGGCGTACTTCATGCTTACACCTAAAGTTGTCCCCAGTTATCTTCCTTTTTTTTGTTCGGTGGTGAGCAATCGATCGAGAGCAAGGGATGCTAGTGCTCTGATCCTCATATTCCTTGCTTCAGTTGGCGCACTACACTAAGATAAGAAAGCGTAGCGGTTCGTAATCAAATCAGCTCTTTCAGCTAGTATTCCTTTATCCACATAATCTGATGCAGTTAGCGAGAGTCGTGGTAGTTCAGTTCGAAAGGGGGTAGAAATCCTAAAAAAGGGGTCCGTAACCTAACTGAATATCGGTAAATGCGTATATGGTTATTCTTGTTCATACTTAACTTATCTTAACATGCTTAAGTCACATAATTACATGGTTGTTCTCGACTATCTAAATCGAGGCTCTACAATCCCCCTTTACTTAGAGATTAACTTACTACCCGTCAATAAATCATGCTTTTACTCTCGTATGCCATTCCTTGATAAATTTGTCAATGTTTGCCTATGCATTTCTTTGGAAAATCTCTAGATGCCATGTACAATAAGCACTTGATGTTTGAGGGGTTTCAATGTTAGAAAAGACTGCAAAAAGATGCCTCGGACGACACCACATGACCCTTGAAACAAGCCAACAACTTCCAAAAGGCTATGGAACTCACCACAAACTCACCTATGGCGAGTTGCCCTTGGAAGTTTTTGGCTATAAGCGAGTTATTTTGCTTATAGCGAGTTTCTTCAGGACCTGCATTTCAGAATTTGTATTTTTGGCCTAAAAACCTCAAAATCAAGTTTTTGATGTCCACAATGCATCCAGAACACATGGAAAACAGTATAGGTTCATTGCATGGCAATCAATTACTCAATTTCACAAGATCAATGACATAATGTACAAGATCATACGTCAATATAACTCACACAATCACACATATAAACCCCAAGGTGAAAGCTAGTTAAGAACTCACTTGTTATAATTCTGAGATTGAGCTTCAAGTCTACTTCTATCCCAAACCCTAGAACAAACAAACCATCTGGCTAAAGAAATCCAAGCTTGCAAGAATCACTCTAGGTTCATTCTTGTTGAATTCTTCATAAACATGCTAACACTAAACCATGATCTTAGCAAGAGTGGGGCTTGAAATGAGATTGAGTTCAAAGAGGGAGGATGGATCGAAATTCTAGTGAGAGGGAGGAGAGAAATCTGATCTTGTAAGTTTAGAGAGAGGAAGGACAATACCAAATGAATAATCTTGGCTCTAAAACACTTAAATACCCCTCACATGAAAGTACCAAAATGCCCTTCCATCTTAAACACACTTAACTTGATACTGATAACTGAACATGCGTGCAACTACCGACATTGCATCCTAAAACATTCCTCGTTGTAAATGAATTCCACGAACACTTGTCTATTGGCACGTCCAACTGATAAAACTCCCATTTCTGACGAGTGAGATGTTTCACAAGTAGTGCTAAAAATATTCTAGAGTAAAAGTATTAAAAAACAAACCATCATCATTTCGATAAAAGGTAGGAATTGAATCATAAACTTTTTTTTTTAGAAACGATGCTATTGATTGAAGTTATTCTATGCCTCCTTGGTTGTAAAAAAGGAAAGCATAGCATAATTCTTTACCAAACCTTTTCACTTTCCATAAGCAACTTCTAAGAACAAGGTACAAAATAAGAGTTTGATTTGGAGGATTCAAACTTCTAACATTTTCACCATAGAAACCGATATTCAAGTAGTTCTAAAAAAATGTTACAACTTTTATTTGCACTTTTGTCAATAGAATTAACAGTAATTTTTTTTTTCGTTGCAAAATAGGGCCAAAGCCCAGAATTAACAGTAATTCTAATACTATCTTTTGCAAATCCAATACGGAAATTAATGGTGAAGGTGTTAGACTTCGATGGATGCTGGAATGGTTAATCCAACAGAGGAAGTTCTAATGGCACATCATCTCTTAGAAGCATCTCTTATGGGTAAATTACTCTAAAATATTTCCTCACTTTTCTTTCAATACTTGCATTTACAAAAATCACTTTTTAAAAAGAAAGAAATAGATAAAAAAAAATCATCTTCAAGAGAAGCTACTCAAAACAACTTCTTATTTAATACAATTTTTAAATTATTTTTTTTCAGATTCTTATAAAAAAAATTAATTTTTTTTATAACAAATAGATGAAAACTCCTAAAAATGACATATTCATGGTTGGACAATTCATTTCACTCATTCAAACTAAGACATCAAATGAATTGACTTGATGAATAGATATTTCCTTAACCTTTCTCTTAATGTATTATTTGAAGAATATAATGATTTTCAATTTCCATATCCTATAAATAGAATGTAGGCTTTTTAAAAATAAAAATAAAAATAGAATGTAGTTCTTGTGAGTAATGAGTATAAGACTGTGTGTGCAAAAATTAGATTTCTCAAAACACTTTGCATGTGTGGGACATGTCACTCACACGTCAAACAAGAAAAATGAACTCTTTTAGGAATATAATAACAATCAACCACTAAATTTAAGTCATTCCAAAGTAATTGTATATGCTTAGATATTATGTTCTAGGCGTGGATCCTATGAATGCATATAAAGATAATTAGAGTGTTACATTATCTTGCTGCATCTTATCTTCCTAATTATGAGTCTTGCTATGCTTCGTATCTTGAACTTACCATATATGATTCATATCTTGAACTTTGTCATCAAATCAAATATATTTAAAAGCTTTTCTTTGTAAGAGACTTTTAAAATCGTTTTAGTGTTACCACTCTGAGCATCAATAATTGTGTGAGTACTTTGGTGTAACATGTCTTTTTCCTCCTTTGATACAGTGTGACCTTAATTAGTATCATCAATAAGAGCACTACCAAAGGAAACCTAACCCTAACAGAGCTTGCTATAACTGATAAGGAAGCATGTTGTTACATATCATTTGAATTATTTTTACTCGACAATTCTCAGTTCTCATATCAACTATCTATTTAAGATAGTACTTATAAAGTGTACTAATTGTCTGAGAAGATGAGGTATACCTTCCGAGAAGGGGGTGTCTTTCCTTTGCCCGTAATTAGATCTATTAAGACTGGTCATATGATGCTTCTCTAAAGAGATGTGTGTGCCTGCAAAAGACATTATGACCCCATAAGTGAGTGAGGTTCTAGAAGGTAGAAAGATTAGTGAATAAGTGAGTATATAGTGATAAAAGTGAGATAAGTGAGTATATAATGATAAAAGTGAGATGATCTTATATGAGGAGCAAGACCCCATATTTATAATGATTTATCAAGAGTATTGATCCTTGGTTATATATTGCTATTTTCACTCCTTGTCATTGGTGTGGTTTGTTATGAGGCTAATGAGGATATCTGAGTAACCAATCTGAGATAAGTGGAGTTGACTAGATGGTTTACGTGATCAAACCCCTATAAGTAGGAACAATTCGTGTATATATGTGAGTATGTTTAGTGTAACAGATCTCGAGATAAGAGGGGGGTGCCAATCAAGTTCATGTATATAGGAACAACTTGGTAGCTACCAAGAAAGTGGTAATGTCGTCAAGGCGGTGGAGCACGCATGCGCTCTAGTGATATTTGAGGTGGTTCTAGTTTGACGTAATAGATCCTTATCACGTATTGTGCACCTCTCCAAGGGGATATTTCTTACGAGGTGGTGCAAGAGGTTGGGCTCTATGTGGCACCATGTGGACTGATAAGTTGGTCACTTTGATGTTGGATGACACGGTGAATAATTGGGTCGGGTCTTTTAGCCCGCTTCATTACATAAATCAAGTTAATACAATGTCCTATTTTCAAAACAAAAATAAAATCTAATCAAAATATGGCTAAGATAATAATTCCGTTAATTTCTTAACTCATATTGCAAATCTTTCCTCACCATTATCTTTCACGGAAGTAAGTTTCTTCGCCATTATCTCTTCCTGTTAAAAAATAAAACTAGAGAACTCATCTCTCCCTACACGAAACCACCTTACGTCTACCTTTTTACTTCATTTATGGCCAACCCCGGACTCCCCGCACATAAACAAAAACATTGTTGTAATCCTCACGCCATCTGTTATAAAAACCATCTGTTCATCTTATAGAACTGTCAATTTTGTTTATTACATAACCACCTTCGCAACAAATTTCTAGCCATTGTAAGCTGTAATTGAAAAACTAAACCGACCATCTTCTCACCCATGAGGTCTGAATTAAAACACCCAAATTTAATTATTGATAAAAGAAACTTCACCTTCCACCACCTGGTAGACTCCTCCACTGCGTCGGAGTTGTTTTTAGCAATTACGTTATCTTCTTCTTTTACTCTTGGCGAGTTTTCTTCTTCAATTTCTCCTTTGAATTGATTTTCCCCAAATTTTATTTAAACCTTTTTTTTAAAGTTCACCATTTTTAAGAGAGATTTGTATCTTTTTATTGTTTGATTTTCTTTCATTTCTCAAGTTATGATTGAAATAAAAAAATGGTAAATTTTTATTTGAACTATCGAGTTTCTCCTTTTTTATTTAAGGAGAAGAGAGATTTGATTCAATGTTTTTTGAACTTCTTTCGGTTGATTATGTTTATGATTATGTTTGTGAAAATAGAGAACATTTGTTTGATGAGTAACAATTGATTGAGGTTGTTTGGAATAGATCAATCTATATTATTTTATGATTTTTTGTTTTTGATTTGTTGTGTTTTTTTCGGTGAGAGTTTTGATTGTAGATCTTGAAGTGCGATTATTTATTACTATTACTATTATTATTATTATGAGGCATCTAATGACAAAACTCTTTGCTTGGTATGTAATTTTTCCTTTCCTTAAATTTGAATGTTTTTTTATTTTGATTTATACATAGGATTTTTGTCTTTGTTGATTTATCTATTATGATTGTAGTTCCCATTTCTGCAACTATTTTTTCCATTCTATATATTTTATATTTTTTTATGCTTATAATTTTTTTCTTTATTTGTCAAAACAAAAATTTTGTTTATTGTTACAAGGAAAATCTCACAATGATGCTTTTCAAGATTTTGCAATTGATTTGTAGGAAGAAAGTTTAATTTGAGGTTTTTTATGCTTGCAGATGGAAAAAGGACGAGATCAGTTAGACAAGAAGAGAGCGTGAGATCCGTGTTAATGTGGAGAATACTTGGACCCATGAAGGCTCGATGTAACTATCATAATATCATCAGTGTAATTCAACCGAGAACTATCTTGGACTCACGAGTGTTGAATGGAACTATATTGATATTATCCGGGTGAGATAATTTTTTTGAAACGTCTTGGTACATACTAATCATCCATATTAGATATCTACACAAAACTCACACCTTTTTAGAAGTCATTTATCATTATTTATCAAATATGCAAATTGAAAATTCAAAAGTCATTTTGAATAGTTAGGCGATTTATGCAGCGTGCTTGAAAAGAAAAGGAGAAGGGAAAGCTTGAGTAAAGTCTTTAAATTATGGAATTGCCTTTCTTTTCCAGCAATAAAATACAATATATGATAATTATACCTTATAATGTTATATGTATGGGAAGGTTCTCTCGATTATCATGATAATTACACAATGTTGGAAGTATATTGCATTATTTTTTTTGAAAGGAAAGTATGTTGCATTATATTTATCAAGAATTGATAATCTCGTAAAAAACAATCGATAATCTCATATTATATGTGCATTATTGTAGGAAAATATTGTTTATTTCATGGAGAAAATTTATATAAAAGGTTAATGATTTTGAATAATTGCTAATTTTTCTATTGGAATACATATTTGTTTTTTTTTTCTTTCCATAAAACATATTTACATAGAATTTAAAACATATTTACATGGTGGAGCGCAAGATTGGGGTCCATAATTAAGAGTTGATTGCCATAAGAAGGTTTGTGTGAAACATCGGTTCTCTAGAATGAGATTTCATTCTTATTTTTATTGTCAATATAATTCGTTGTAGCAAAGGGTTAACATCAATGTGGAAAGTGCATATAGATTCTCATGTGATCAATTATTCATGAAATTTCATGAGGATTAGCCATCCATACTAGTCATCCTCAAGATTTATATGTTTCAATAAGAGAGACAAATGTAGAGAACCATGGAATCTTTTTAGTTATTTGGATTCACAATTTCCCACAATATAAATTCTTAAAGACCATAGATGATCAACCAAACCATTCCCCATCATGATATAGTTTGTTTATTCAATTTAACAACCAATACTAGAGTTTTAAGGTTAAATAAATTCATGGTTTGAATGGCTCAAAATAAACAATGTTGTGCTAGGATGATGGAAGAAATATGTTAATGTTGAGTTGTTAGAGAAACTGAACCATTGTCTTAGAGAATTAGATATAATAAACAATCGAAATTAAAATTAAAATTAAAATTTAAGAAGGACTTCAAAGATTGTAGAAAGGAGATGAGTCATTATATATTTGGCCTAGTTGCCCTATTCCCCCTATCTTTTGCTAATTGTGCGATTTTGCACCCCATCTTTTGCCCCCTTTCTGGTTAGATGGATCTTCTTGTGTTTAATTTCACTTTTGTCCCCTATCTTTTTGCCAATTGTGAGATTTTTCACCCCCTCTTCTTTTCTTAAGCGATTTTGCACTCCATCGTTGGCCCCCTTTTCCCTATTTTAAAGATGATTTTGAACAAAACACACAATTGGCAAAAGATGGGGTGCAAAATCGCTCAAAAAAATAGGGGGTGCAAAATCGCACAATTGACAAAAGATATGGGGGAAAGTGCAATTAAGCCTATATATTTATGACCATAGATGGTTACGATATAAAAATGGGATGTGGAACTACACATCGCCTCTATTGATGACATAAGTTGATTTCTGGGGTTAATTTTCCATCTTCCACTCATTATGAATCAACATTATTTGATCAAATTTGTGATGATTTTTTTAGATGGTTTACAAGTGTTATATAGGACAAGAAATCGAGAATGAGTGGCACTACTTTTTTAGATGCACAAAAGTGGAAGAGGATTGGCATAAAGATGGGATGTGGAACTAGAGAAAAAGAATAAAATTCTTAGAAAAGGAATATGAGCGTAAATATACAGGGACCAAAAAATTAATATATCATAAATTTTCGGTAATCTTGTTCATGTTTTTTAAGCTTTCCGCAAAACAAGATCTAACAACATTAATTGTTGGTGTTTATAATAATTTAAGATTAAAAACAAAAACATTGTTATATTTGTTGTTATTTATCACATATAAACTTAATATAACATTGACATAAACATGCTTCTTTTAATTATAACATAGAAATCATTCATTCCTTTAATGCAACATAGAATACAATATCATTCATAAGTACATAACAACAATTAATAATAATCTTATGATATAAAATAATAAATAATTCCACTCTCAATATTGGGTGAGGGTGTTTAGGATATTGATCATACTAATGATTAGGGATCTTTGGTGAGTTCTCCTCAGGAGACCCAGGGAAGAGAAGTGTTGGCGGTGCTGGTCTTGTAAAAAGACACCTTCCAAAATAGCACGGAGTCACAAGAGGACATGGCCTTCCACAAGCACCACAGTTGAAACGGTTAAAATTTGTGTTTACACACACACCCCAACAACATTGCCAATTACCAATCCTTGGGCAAGCAAGTCCACACAACCCACAATTGTCTGCATTAAAAGAAACATCAACACACCGATTTCTACAACATACACGTCTTGTTGGAGGTTCTTCTGTGTCACATATCCATGGTTGTGTACCACAATTAGGTGATTCTTGATCCTCACTAACTGCCTCAACTTCAACACTGGTGTTGGTGGAAATTTTGTTCGCGTTGTCTTCCGGAATTGATGAAATCAGATCTCCCTCTATTTCAAATAAAAGCACAAGAAGTAACACAATTGGCACTAACTGTTTTGCTAGAGTTCTCATTTTGAAAAGTTGTGAGAATGCTATGCTTTTTTGTTTTTGTGGTGAGAAAGCTATGATTAGGAAACCTATATATATAAGAACTAAAGTGAAATGAACATAGCTTTTGTAACAAGTTTGAAAAACATGTTTTTCTTACATGTAAGAGATGACAACCTTGATTTATGTTTGCTTTAACTCTATTATATGTCTGATTCTATTTTCGAATGATTCGAAATTGATTTTAGATGTGTATAGTTCACTTTTATGTGATTACACAATTTTTTTAAAAAATATATATTTTATTGACAAAATAATTACATTTAGAAAATTTTAAATGTATTTTTTATAGTTTTATATTAAAATGAAAATTTGAAAAGAAAAAAAAACTACTTTAAATAAGAAGTTTTTTTTTGCATAGCTATAACTAGTATTATAAATTCTAATTTAAGTTACCTTAAAGTATTTGACATTTCATTTTGT